>Ga0115012_10002261_pt1 | contig 11206 bp, 18 predicted proteins | sample TroAtlMetagenome_FD_88706 | JGI IMG/M metagenome (GOLD analysis project Ga0115012, IMG submission 88706) | Marine eukaryotic phytoplankton communities from Atlantic Ocean - Tropical Atlantic ANT10 Metagenome | ecosystem: Environmental > Aquatic > Marine > Oceanic | place: Tropical Atlantic...
AAGCAGAATACATCGGTGTTAGCGATAGGCCTGGCCCCGAGACCTGTACCGAGGATGTCCCGATTCACCCCCACTATTCCGGTAATGGCCCCGCCATAGGGGTCTAACGCACTGGGGCTGTTGTGGGTCTCAGCCTTGATGCAGACGCTCCAATCGTCATTCCAAGAAATGACCCCGGAGTTGTCGTGGAAGATGCTTAGCAGCCAATCTACGTTCCCCTGGATGTCGAGGGTGGGTTGCATTATGTGGGTCTTGAACAGGGAGTCAATCGTGGAGTCCTCGCCAGTCACCTTGTCCTTGTGCCTAATTCTGGCAGCGAAAATCTTGTGTGAGCAGTGCTCTGACCACGTCTGTGCTAGGCACTCCAATTCTGCGTCGGTGGGGCGATTCGAGGGGAGTCCCATCGTTTCCCTGACGGATCTGACCATGGGGTCGCGGTAGTGCGCCTGTATCGCCCTCATCTCATCGAGGTTCAGGGCCAATAGTCCCTTCTCACTAATCTCTATTAGTTCGTCGTCATTGACCTCCAAATCGACTGTTGCTGGCTCCTGGAAGGTTGCTGGAGGCACCTCAGGGAACCCCAAAAGTGGCCAATCCCCCTTGGAGCAGTCGCCTCTTCCTGCCACAGCCGCCCTCTCGATCATCGGGTTGTGAAGGGTGGCTGCCAATTCTCCTGGCGATATTCTATCGTCGACACCCCAGAAGGCATAGGTGATGAAGGTGGCAATCATAGCAGAAGATTGGTCAGGAAAAAGGGTCAACAGTCCATCCAGGCCTGCTTGGCCAGAGTTGTCTGTAACGCCGGGCTTGAAGCCGACCTGAATTGCTATTTCGGGAGGGGACTGGAAAACTTCCAACATCCTAGAATCCTGTAATCCTACTTCGATTACCGGGTCGGCGAACAAGTCGTAAATCAGGGACTCTGCGTCAGTGTCGGAAATATCGGATATAACTTGGTATCCGAGTATAACACGAACTGAGGCCACGTCAATTCCATGGTCGGCTTTGAGCATCGATCTCACGCTCTCTCCGCGTGCATCGGGGAGCTCATCGAGTTGCTTTGTCGTAACTTCGAAGAGTCGGTTGTTGGTTTCAGTAGGCATTCTCTCACCCTATGCTAGAAAGGCCTCGCCCAAATGCCAACCGAGCCATGCTGTTACTGGTGCCAATAGGTTGAGTCCGACGTACACCGCTGCTGCAGACGTGCTTCCGTCCTTGAGGAGGCCGACTGTCTCGACTCCAAATGTGGACATAGTGGTAAATCCCCCCAATAGTCCGGTGCCGATGAACAGGAGCGTCTCCGTTTGTAATGAGGCGGCCATCAGGACGCCAAGGAGGAAGGCCCCCGAGAGATTCACAGCAATTGTTGCCCATGGGACTTCGCCCGTTCCGGCGGGCATCGTTTCCGCGACCCCCCAGCGTGCTATCGAGCCAATTGCGCCCCCCAGACCGATCAGTGCCGCTGGATGCATGGTGCTGGCGGGAACTGACGGGGCTTCATATTTCTGAGAAGGGGGAAGACTTCACAAACAGGCGAGTACAGGACTGTGGGATGAAAGCGGAGGATGCTTGGGGCCCCAGATGGGTGAGCTGCGCGCACCCACTGTCTCACGAGTTCATGCGTGTTGCCTGTGAGAAACAGTCGTTGGTGGTACTAGCCGCGGATCTCCCCACAGTGGACGGAATGGTGGATTTAATCGAAGAAGTGGGAGAGTACGTTTGCGCACTGAAGACTCATGTTGACATGGTCGAGGGCTTCAACATGGATGGCTGGACAAGGGTAGTGAATGCGGCTCGTTCGAAGGGGATGTTGCTATTCGAAGATCGGAAGTTCGCGGATATTGGCAGGGTAGCTCAGACTCAGATGGGGGGCTTGTATGATATTCGTTCATGGGCCGACTTAGTCACTTCCCATAGTGTCAGTGGTCCGGATGTCATCGATGGGATAGCCGCGGCATGGGACGAGGTAGAGAGGATCGGAGGCGTTCTGCTTCTGGCTCAGATGTCCAGCTCTGGAAATCTTCTAGTCGATGGATATACCGAAAGTACTCTCGATATCGGCAAGGCCTCTCCTCATGTGTTGGGTTACATCGGAAACGGTAGTTCTGAGTCTGATTTGAAGGAGCTCCGTTCCAAGGTCGGAGATGGTCGAATGATTTGGACTCCGGGTGTAAATCTGAGTGCTAAGGAAGGGGTCCTAGGACAAAGGTACGGGAATCCGGCAGAAGCAGTTCTAGCTGGTTCCGACGCAATCATTGTGGGATCTGGTATCCACAAGTCGGACGACCCGCTCTCTGCTGCACGTGAATATGCTTCTACCTCCTGGGGAGCACTGTTGGAGAGATAGCTTGGCAGCGACGGGGGACGTGGTAGCATGGGGCTGCTCCGCGATTGTGTTTCTGGGGTTGGCTGCGTACGTTTTTTTCGAGGTTCTGAAGAGGTGGAGGGTCGGATTGAGGCTATCTGCCTTGGATGAGAGTCTATTGTACGATGATAGTGTCTCTGTGGAGGTCATTACAGATACGCCAATCGGCAGCAGCATGGTTGGAGGAGTAGTGGCTGAGTTCGTGGAAGAGAAGAGTCGTTAGATTTCCACGAATCCGAGGTAGAATGCTGCACCGAAACCTATGGACGCCACCGTAGCCAAAAGAATCAGGATTCGCAGTCTCCCTCTCTTCTTCCGCCCGGGAGGTTCTGGGAGGGGTGGCAACGGGGATGGGGGGGCGACGGTCTGGCTGGTTTCCACTGGGAGTGTAGGGAGAGGTGGAAGAGCGGGTGGCTCTTCCTCTATGTCGGGATAGAGAGCATCTAGGTCCGCCAATCCGGGTGCATTTGGGATGGGGCCATTCATCAGCACCCACTTCTGGTCGATATCGGCCCTGGTGAGGGGGGTCACGAGCACAGAGACCGCCCCGGCAGAGTAGGCTGCATCGTTTGCCTTGCTCAAGCGGGATTTGCTCACCACGAATACGACTCGCGCTTCTGGATCGCTCTCGCGGATCTCCAGAGCCGCTACGTGCCCGTCCATCGTTGGCAAGTTTAGTCCCATGAATACCATATTTGGCTTCATCTTGACGTACTCGTCGACGGCTTTGTCCCCGTCATTGCAGATTTGGGAGACCCACCCCCTCTGGCTCATTATCGACTTCAGCCTGCTTGCCGTAATCCCGTTCTCATGGACTATGAGGGCAGTCGGCTTGTCATCCGAAGTCATCTGGTTGCCCCACATAGGATGGGGGTCAAGAAGTGGCTGGTCGTTTGGCTCATGAAAGTAGTTGGTCTACCAGCCAGTTAGGATCGAACGGTTCCAAATCATCGTAGCCCTGGCCGGTTCCGGCGAGTATAATTGGTCGGCCGGTAGCGTGCGAAATCGACAGGGCGGCACCGCCTCTGGCATCCGTGTCGAGTTTGCAAAGTGCAGCGCCGTCGAAGGTTAGTCTCCTCTGGAACTCAACGGCTTGGGTAACTGCATCATTTCCAGCGAGGGCGTCTGCGACGAAGATTACCAGGTGTGGCTTGGTGACCCTATGCACCTTCTGGAGTTCCTCCATCAGGTTGGACTTGTTCTGCATCCTGCCTGAAGTGTCGATGATGACTACCTCATCGCCCTTGGCCTTCGCACTCTCTATGGCATCCCTTGCGACGGCTGCTGCGTCTCCCCCTCTCTGGCTCTTAATGCACCTGATCCCCAATCGCTCTGCGTGAGCCGCTAGCTGGTCTATGGCACCTGCTCTGAATGTGTCTGCAGCAGCTAGAACCACTCCGAATCCTTGGTTGTCTAGCCTCTTGGCAATCTTTGCGGATGTGGTTGTTTTTCCTGTTCCGTTGACGCCTACCATCATGATGACCACGGGAGACTCCGCGGACACAAAATCCCTGATTGTTCGATCGAAATCCCAGTATCCGGCTTTGAGAAGAGCCAGGAGCGCCCCTCTCAGGCTCCTCTCGACGACCTCGCTGAGCGGGGTCTTCCTGCTAACTCTGGAGCCGATGAGGTGGGCCCTAAGGTTGGTGATTAGCTCAGATGCTGCATCGTGACCCATGTCCGAGGACAGTAGTTCGTCCTCCAACTCATCGAGTATCTCATCCAGAACCGGCCCCCCACTAATCACCATCCCGCCGATGTTAGTGTGATATTCGGATAGGTCGATTTCGAAGGTCATATCGGATTCTGCTAGTCTTCTCCCCGTGGTTGAGTCCATCGGGTTGCTTTTCGAGGTCTTTGAGGGTTGATGAGATGGCTTGCTGGCTTGATCTCGAGCGGCTCGCTTCCTCTCCTTGGAGTTTTTTGGAGTGGCGAATGGGTCTACGATTTCGTCTTCGAAATCGTCCCATTCACTATCAGGTTCGGCTTTTTCCTCGGGGGCTTTTTCCCTTTGGTTCATACTTCTTAGCGCGGCCTCTCTCTCGGCGATCGCTTTCTCTGCCAATTCGGAGTCCTCATCCGCCAAGAAGCTGTAATCGTCATCGGTCTGCTTGACCTTCTTTCGAAAGCGATCGAAGAGCCCCATGGAAAGTCCTCAGTCATCCAGGGTTAGTTCGGTTCCCCTCTTTCTTCTCGGCCTTCTCTTTGGTTCGCTGGTCTGTTTTTGTTCGGGCTCCTTCTGGCCTTCCGCCCCTGGGTCCTGAATCCCATTGGCTATCTCATTGAACCTACTAGCTAACGCGACCACGTGATTCTCGAGCTCGTCGTGCTCCTTCGAAACCGAGTCTATGATTCCGTTCAACTCATCGTTCCTCTTTCTGAGTATCTCGAGGGCTTCCGGCCTAGTCTTCTCTGCCTGTACTCTGCTTCCTATGTCTACCACCGCACCTGCATCTGCGGGTATATCTGCCACAATCTGAACGCCGGCGCCCAATGGAACCATGGCGCCCTTTGCTCCATCATCTGAGATTGACTGCAGTGCCTCAATAGCGTGCTCCTGCTCAATTTTGATTCCCTCTAGATTTCGGATTTGCTGCTCCATCGCCTGGAGGCGTTCCCTGTTCACCTCAACCAGTTGGGCCAATCGCTGAAGCTCTGCCCTGTCAGGCTCAGTCATGTACCACGGGATGCAAGGGGTGCAATGAAGGCGTCGCTGGTTCAATTATCTCTGATTCTCATCACCTGGCAGTAGCATGACCGTTCCCATAAGTCCCGATATGACGAATGCCGCCAGCGAAGCCATGAACGAGATAGCCTTCCTAGATCGGGTGTCTTCCAATTCGCTACAAACCGCCCAATCGGGAGTGCTGACATTGCCATTCAACGCCCGGTACTGAAGGTCGCATTCCCTCTCATACTCCCTATCCGCATCATCGTGATTCTGCATCAATTCCAAAGAAAGGGACAGGAGGACGATTGCGCAAGCTATGAGTGCGAATCCCTTGGTGGAATCTGAGGGCAATTCACTCTCCGTCCCAGATTCCTTCGGCTATCATGAACTCCATTACTCTCTCTGAGACGTTTGCCCGATTTCCACCTCGGACCCCTGTGGCGGAGACTGCGAAAACCTCTGCAGGAATGTCCTGGGCCTCCCTCACCTCGTAGCCGACCTTGCGACCATAAGAAACGGCCTCTATGTCTGGCATTATCCAAGCCTCGACGTCCTCATCGGCATATCTATGCTCAACCATTCGCTTGCGGAGATGTGCAGGGTATGGGTCGGAATCTGTGACTGGGGTATCTCGTATCCCGACGATGACTCTTTTGCCTTTGTCTAGCTCCTGCTGGATCAGCCATTCGTGCCCCACGTGAAGTGGTTGCCAACGACCAGGGAGCAAAACCGCCTTGGGTTTCTCGAACAAGTGCGAGAGTTCCTCGACCATGTCGTCCACGGTGTGGCCCGGTGCGCCGCTTGAGTCAAGGGTCATGTGTGCGCACTGGGGCTTGTCGAACGGATCCGAAATTCCCGTGAAGTTGGAGATCTCCCCCGACCTAGCCTTGGCATAAAGGCCTTTGACGTCCCGATCCTCGCACACTTCTAGAGAAGTTGAGACGTGCACCATTATCGAGTTCTGAGGCAGGATTTCCAGTATTCTTTCTCGCACGTCCTCGTAAGGTGTGATGAATGAGCAAATCACCGGGGTGTGCTTGGACATCAGTCTAGCCATCTTCGCGATTCCAAGAAGGTGTCTCTCTCTTCCCTGCCTTGAGAAGTCGTTATTCGAGAAGAAGTCTCTAATCGTGTCTCCATCGAGGAGTTCGGCCCCGTACCTCTTTGCCGCGGCCTCCGCTATAGTCGTCTTACCGGCTCCTGAGAGGCCAATCAGCCAAACTACCTTGTTCCCCATTACCACACCTGAACGGCTCGCCGACCGGAGTCGGTCATTTAATCCTGATTCTGAGTCCAAATCTCATTCCAATCGGCACTGCATGAGACTAAGAAGTATGGATTGAGTACATCCCGCACCAAGTCATAGTCCAATGAACGGCAGTCCGGTCCTATTACGAAACCTCCTGCTGACTCTACGACCGCATGGGCTGCTGCGATGTCCCAGCAGGAAGTAGGACCGAACCTCGGGTAGAGGTCGGCGGTTCCATCTGCAACCACGCAAGCCTTCAGAGATGATCCCATTCTGACTAAGTCGTGTCTCCCGAGTTGTTGTGCGAATCTCTCGTCTCTTTCCGCCCGATGGCTGCCACTTGCGACGAGTTTGATGGCTTTGCCGGGTTTGTTGTTCACTGAGATTGTTTGCGAAATTGATTCGGCTATACGGGTGGCAGGGGTTGATTCGCCTCCGAACCACGTTGTATTGGTAGCCGGGGCGTGCACGACTCCGAAGGCGGGTTTCCAACGGGCCCCTTCCCTTTTCATGAGAGCGATGTTCACGGTGAACATCCCGTTGCGTTTGATGAACTCCTTTGTCCCGTCGAGGGGGTCTACCAGCCAAGATGAGTCGGAATCCATCGGATTGCCGACTCTCCCTTCCTCGGAAACGATTGGTATGTGGGGGTCAATCGATGCCAGGCCTCTGACGATGGCGTCATGAGCGGCGAGGTCCGCCTTCGTTAGCGGCGAATCGTCATTCTTGGTCTGAACCTCGATGCCCTCAGATGACTCGTAGACCTCCATTATCGCCTGCCCTGCTTCAATAGAGATTCGGACTATTTCGCTGGGATCGAACGGCATGGGAGACCTCTAGAAGTCCTCAAGATTGTCTGCTGCCCGCTCTAGGCTCATTCTGGATTCCTCATCGAGGTAGAAAAGGAACGGGTCCTCATCTCCCATAATCTCCTTCCATGAGGACATCGCTCTGGCCCATATCTCCTCCTTGGAGTTCCAAATCAACATCCTATCTACGAACTTGCAATACCTCTGGACCTCCTCGTCCTCGGGGGCTACTCGTCTAAGTATCTCGTTGGTCTGTGCTATCACCAGGCCCCATGTCGGATTCAATTTGTATGTAGTGAAGGGGTTCCTCTCCTGGTTTACTGTGATGTGGTCTCTCCACAAACCGAAAGTCACATCGTAAAAGAATCCAGCTAGGAGGACGGTCGTTAGGACGGTGGTCGCGATTCCTAGCAGACCGATGTATGTCATGGGGACGAACAGTAGTGTCTCGTTCGATTCGAACCTCCACGATACGTAGGGCCACACTAGGAGCGTGATGGTTGCCGTCCAGAAGCCCAGACCGATTATCGCCTGGCTCTGCTGAATTCGCCAATATTGCCTCATCAGCCACTTCTTCATGTGGGCGACCTCCTGATGCGTCACCTTTCAGAATTGCCCATTATCGTGGCAGGTTTACGCGGTCTGTCGTCACTCTTCCTCTGTTTTGGGAGGAGAAGGTCGCCTTTCCGGGGTTCCGAAGTGGGCCTGGATGACCGGGGCGCTCGAAATCGCAGGATCGATTTCTGCGATGCCGTCGACTAGGATGAATCTCCTGATGACCCTGTGCCTGCTACCGAATGTTGAGAGGACCCGTTCCATTGCATCGTCTTCATCTGTGGCCACAAGGTCCACTGAGAACGGTTGGTCCCTCTTGCCAGCCCTGTACGAACCGTGCGCTCTGAATGCCTTCATGGCGCGACCGAGATAGGGTCCTGATTTAACCGAAGCGGGTAGACAGTTCCTCAAGGTTCAAGTGAGCGTCTGTTTGGTTCATTCCGAGTTCGTATGACAGTGAACACCCCAACCGAGGACGAAGGGCGAGGTCTGCGAGATCGTTTGGCGGACATTCCTCGTGACAGGTTGGTGGACGAAGTAGTATCCAGGTGGGATGACATGATTCGGTTGGAGGGAGAGGTGGCCAACCTCAGGCGCAGAGTTAGGGAGGCGGAATTGATCTCCCAGAGCGGGGGGGTCGACGGCGCGTTGGTCGGCGACCTTGAGGAGAGGTTGCGTATTGCCAGTTCGAAGGTGAGGCAACTAGAGAGTGTTGTGCAGAACGAGAAAGCCCGCAGAGAAGGTGCGGAGGCCGAGTCTAGCAGACTGGCCGAGCTACAAGAAGAGAATGCAAGGCTCCTAAGGAACGAGGAGGAGCTGCTGCTTCTGGTTCTAGACATGGAAGCCCAGATTGACCGGCTCTCTTCGGACTCTTGACAGAGCGAAGTGGGCGTTCACTCCTCGGAGTCTTCCGCGTTCCTGCCGCCGGCGAGAGATCCGACCGCCCCGAAGAGGTCCGCTATCACTGTCTTTGCGACGGCCACCCCCCCAGAAATCACGGGTAGTATCGGATTGGAGTCGTCCGGGAGGCTTGCCTTCTCTCTGATGTCTGGAATGAATGGCTCAATCTCCCTGTTGTCGAACCAAAGAGCGCCGCACTTCAGGCACCCGTCCACTTCTATCGAAGCGCCGCTAGTGGTTGTGACCAGCCCCTTCACCATCTCCCCCTGACATGTGGGGCACCGGTATCCGGCGGGCTGACCATCAAAGACAGATTGCCGGAGATTTCTGAGGTTTGTCTGCCTCATATTCGAATTCAGCCATCGGTCACTGGCCAGAATCCCCATGCAGGAACCACAGTAGTGCATGCGCCCCTCTACGAGGTCGCCCTGGGCCGCCATTTCAGAGTTACAGCAGGGACAGGTCGCCTCAGTCACGATTACCCACCACGGGGGAGTGGTATGAGTATGCCTGCGATTAGTGCGTCAACCAATACCGCTAATCAGATCGGAGAGTACCGCCTGAAGCTCACTAGCATCATCGTACTCCTCCGTGATATTTCCCGTAATTATCCAATCGGCACCGGCCTCGGAGGCAGCTCTTGCGGCGGTGGGGTCCCGGATTCCTCCTCCGACGATGATCGGGAGATCGCATGACTCCCTGGCCGCCTTGATCAATTCCGAGTTTACCGGGTACTCTGCACCACTACCCGCCTCAAGGTAGAATAGGTTGAATCCGAGGAATTGCGCTGCCATTGCATACGCACCCACTCGTTCGGTTTGGTCGGGAGCTATGAGGTCGGCCTTGCCGACCTGGCCAGCCTTCCCGCCGGGCTCGCAGATCAGATAGCCCATCGAGACGGGTTCTATTCCTGCTTTCTTGACAAAGGGGGCTCCTTTGACCTGCTCTCCTATCAAGAAGCGCCGGTCCATTGAATTCATGAGCATCATGAATGTGATTCCGTCTGCTGCTGGGGACAGCGCTGCAGCTCCCTGAGGGAATAGAACGACGGGGATTTGCCCATATGCCCCATCTATGTCAGAGTCTTGGCTTGCTGCCCACGTCACCAGTTCCAGCGCTTCCTTAATTGCGACGATGGTGGCATGCACATTGTCCATGTCCGTGTCCGAGGACCCCCCTACCAGGATCATGCTGGAGCCTGCATGCGCTGCAGCTAGAGCTCGATTGGCGGCGATTTCGGGTGTCTGATCGGCTGGATCTATGACTATCGCGTGTCTGGTTCCGTGGGTCCTGTCGCACATGTATTCGCCGACTGCTCCCATGTTCTCACCTACTGTTCAACGGGGTGTATTATTGTATCAACAATAGTCTGAGCTAGTTGTATCCCCGATTGAACCTCTCCCGAGATGTAATCAGACGGGTGGCCACCGGCCCATGTCATCTCCTGAAGGGAAATGCCGTTGTGAACCGGTTTCTCCTGGGCCCATATCTCTGTAGTTCCATCGGCCCTACTCCCAAGGACGGTGCTCTCAGGAGTGTCCTCTGTCCTACATACGAAACCATACCATAGTGTTGATTCAAGGCTGGTATTTCTAAGGTCCAAAATGTGATCTGCTTGAATCTCCCCACTACCCATCGGTCCTGCGCCAACGAATCGAGCCTCCTTTTTCGAGGATGTAGTTACCCTCGTTCTGAGGAGGAACGTGCAACCTCTTTTCGAAAGCTGGATACCCATGGCTTTGAGGAGCCATGAACCGCGAACCGCTGTGGAAGATGTTGTCGGCGTCTGCGAGGACATATCCGAAATCCAATGTGGTGGGCAGGGTGGCCAAGACGAGATTAAGCCGGGGACTTCGCCGAATAATCCAATCTCTGCCCTGTCCGTGATAATGGATACCGATGATTCAGGTGCAACATCGAGGATGTGGTGGCTGACACATAGCGCTCTAAGGCAGTCGCCTAGAATGGTTATGCTGGTCATGCGTGCACACCGATGAGACCTGTCCGATTCTCGTTCACGAGCGACAACGCATGAACCGGGCATGCTGGGATACAGTGCTCGCAGTGTGTGCATTTGGGCTCATCGACGATGGCGAGTAATCCTTCGAGCACCAGAGCGTTGACAGGACACAGGGCCACACAGGCAGCACAACCGAAGCAACGATCGTCGTCCACCACGAAGACTGTCGCATCCTTCCTAGGCATATTGTTGGGCAGAGACATCCCCATCTCAAAGTTACCCCCGTACCCCCTGATTTCTATTGGAAGGATATTTTTCAGGAAAAAAGAGATTCTAATCTCTATTTTTAGATGGTTATTACAGCCGTCTGAAGTTCTTCGGCTTGCATACTATAATTGTTACATTGTTCACAGCTTTACTTCCCATTTTGATTCTATCACCGTCCACTGGAAATAGGGGGGATGGGGAGGGGGTGTGGTTCATATCCCGCCTACCTTTGACCATGACAGTGGTACTGTACACGGCAGGATCTTCGTCAACATACCCAACCGATGCTCCGGATGGAATAAGACTACACTTCCTGGGTGGCGCACGTGAAGTGGGAAACGTAGGTTGTATTATCGAGGACAAATCCGGCACAAGGGTCCTGATTGACTATGGACTGGCCCCAACAAAACCACCCAAATACCCCTCGGAA
>Ga0115012_10002263_pt1 | contig 11201 bp, 13 predicted proteins | sample TroAtlMetagenome_FD_88706 | JGI IMG/M metagenome (GOLD analysis project Ga0115012, IMG submission 88706) | Marine eukaryotic phytoplankton communities from Atlantic Ocean - Tropical Atlantic ANT10 Metagenome | ecosystem: Environmental > Aquatic > Marine > Oceanic | place: Tropical Atlantic...
GCACCAGAAGTAAAGGGTGATCTCGCCCTTGAACAAGCCGAATTCCAATCAATGGTTTCAGGTGAAGATGTATCGGTGGCGGTGAAGAATAAGACCGCGGTTTCAATTGAGTGGAATGTTCCAGGCGTCCTCGGGGGGAACGAGGTTCCAAATTGGAAGGATAATTCTGGTTCCGTTCTCCGTCGTATTTTGGCATGGAACTTTTCAAAGCAGGTGAGAGAGGCGGATCCACAACTTGACGAAAAGCTAAATCGTGAACTACCGATTATTCTTCTCAAATGTGTGAAAGCCTATCTTGATTATTCAAATAAGTACAGGGACAAAGATATATGGAATGTGGTTCCGGAATACTTCAAGAAGATCCAGAAGCAAGTAGCTATGGTTGCGAGCACACTTCACAACTTCCTGGAAAGCACAAACATTGTATTTGGAAAGGAACTCTTTGTGCCCCAAAAATTGTTCATCCAGGTGTTCAACCAACATTGTCAAGCAAACAACCTGGGTAAGCCCAAGTTTAATCCAGATTTCTACGCTGGACCGTTCAGTTCTCGTGACATTGATGTCAGGGAGGAGGTAGTTAACTATAAGGGTAGAAGTTATCCCAAACAGCCAGTCATTTACGGCTTAGATGTGGTTGAAGAATCCCTCGAGTTTACAGATAATTATTAAAAAAATAATACTCAATAGTAGATATGAGTCAGCAGCTCAGGGAGTTTGTCAAGCAGTCGGGGGTAGAAGTGCGCCCCACAAACAGCCCAAGTTCTGTTTCTACAACTGCGTCAAATAATGCACTAATCAGGGAAATTGAGGCGGATATGGCATTCCCCCCTCGTCTACAAAAGAATATTATGAGCAATGAAAACTATGGGGAGTTTGCCGAATTTGTACACAATTCAAACAATAATGATAATACCAACACCAATGAAATTATCGCGATGGCTATGAACCCTGTACCATCACCCCCAACATTCAAGGTCAGTAAACTGAACCCCGGAATGTTCAACGCAACCGTGAATAAGAATTTTAGTTCCGAAACACGAATCAATGTCAAAAAGATTCTCCTTAAGACCCCATTACCCAAAACACCAATTGGCGAGGGTCTTTATTTAGACACTAAAGAGATCAATGGTATTTATGGACGTTTTACCACGGGTTTCACACATACTCGCGAGTATGGAAAGAGAGGTGACCTTAACAAAGACTTTTTTACCGTTCAATTGAAGGTTGTGATTTCCGATGGCACCGAATCTAAGGGTGCCACAGTCAACTTTTATAAAAACGGAAAAATTCGCTTCTCGGGTGGCTTTATCGGGTCAAATATATCAAATCAACCCGAGCTTATCCGTCGTTTCATTGTTAATAACTATAGCGAGAAGGAAGCCTTCCTTTATACTCCATTTGAATACAATAATCTCAGTGGACAGTTTAGAGTAAATGGTATTTTCAAGAATATGGACACACTTGCCCGAAAATTTGTAACCAATTATGGTGCTATGGATGTCAAGTATGACGCGGAACTCTCACCGTTTATGTATCTTACATACAAGGGTCATAAATATATATTGGCCAAGTCGGGTAACATTCAGATATCGGGCGCTCCAATGCCATCTAGTATGTTGTCGTCATACACCGATGGTGCTCAACTTGTAAAATTGCTCTACGAAAAGGGAGAAATATCTCTAACTGCGTCCGTACCAAACAGATTGGCGAAGGGTAAAACAGCCACTAAACGAGTGAAGAAGGTTTTGAGTAAGAAACAGGCGTCGGCCATAAAGATTGATACCAAACAATGTATGCGAATGCCAAAGTCAGAACTTGTAGATCTCGCAAAAAAGATGGGTGTAGTTGGTATCACAGTATCCACAAAGAAGGAGGAGATATGTGAAAAGATTAAGAAGATTTCGGGAGTGAAGAGCACCACTTTCCGTAATACACAGAAAAAGAAGAATGTCGCCCTTGTTGGTTCAGGTAAGAATTTCAAGGTTGGGAGAGCCACCTGCACGGGGTACAGCAAAACTGAACTCCTCAGAATTGCCGGTATTCTTAACATTAAATTAGACCCCAAGGAGACAAAAATCACCCTCTGCAAGAAGATTGAAAAGGCGCGCAATGTTATGATTGCCCCCAAACCCAAACCAAAGACACCGCCCACTCGCAAAGAAGTAGCACAAAAGAAGAGAAATGTAAAGAAACAACAAGTCATTAAGAAGAGGGGTCTCAACGAAAACTCTATTCGCAAAGATATTGTCAAACTTTATGGCAAACGGTGGATGGATCGTTATAAGAATGTGATGCCTTCTCTTAACAATGATGTTAAGGAGATGAAAGCGCGTCTTAACAAACTGAAGACTGGAAATAAACAGGGTGTTCCATTCAAGAGAGATGTGGATATTATCAAAAGGAGACTTGTTAATCGGTGGAAGAGTGAGAGAGGTAGAAATCTGGAAAAGAAGGTTATTCGTAATCAGTTGAATGTCACGGGTGTACCAAAAAAACTTGTAACTCAATACAGAAATGCCGCGACAAATTATATTATGAATAATGGGCCAACTATGAAACAACTTGAAAAATATAAAAAGACGTGGTTAAACTTAAGGAATAAGTAATAGACTTATTAAACATGGAAACGATTGCTGAACAGATCGTGGGACGTCTTGAACTCGGAAAGGAGCGATATGGACAAGGAGTGATTGTTAACTCGGACACGAGGGAATGGGGAACACCTAACAACTCCTGGATTGAAATGGCAACCGAAGAGTTCTTAGACGCGATTATTTACGTTATAGCTGATTACATTAGACAAGGGCGAAAAAACTCGCGGTGGTCGTCACTTGAAATTGATTATAAATTTGATGAGAAATTTAGACAGGAAGACGAGGATGGTGTCGGGACAAGAACTGGCGAGTTGTGCTTTGAAGACGATAATAAACTCATCTTACACATTCTTAAAAATTATCAAAAGATTGACAGCCCCAAGCATCATATGATCATCTGGAATTTACTTAACATAATACTTGTGAGTTCACAGTTTTAAGTGGTTCACCCACCTGCTTGAGATGGAATGTGTGATACGCGAAATTATACCTGGGGAACATCTCCCTTATCAAGTTTGATAGGATTGTCGCCTCAACAATGTGAGAAACACCCGAACACACAGAATTTCGTTCAATTTGGAGAAAACGATCCTCCAATTGCACGAACTTTTCTAGATTTTCTCGACTCATACCATTCTCGCGCATGAGAATGTACATTTGTTTGGACTTGCCCGCGCTGACATGGAAATTTTTAGAACCGGCAATTTGGTCGGAGCGTTTTTCGGTTTCGTATATAAGGGCGAAAGCCAGTAGGGCTAGAAATATATAACGTGTCATCTTATTTATTACACAGGAATTAATTTAGATAAATCGTTCACTTTGTGAATTATATTGAAGAACTCATCGCGATTCGCGACGTCTTGTGGTTTGATGATTTCAAACTCAATTTGGTATGAACATGGTTCTTCGGAGTCCATATCGGCATTATCACCCGATGACACGGTCATGTCAATGGTGAGATTCTTTCTCACAAATGAATGACGATTCTTTGTGCGAACTCTGTCCATTTCATATTCACCCCACGTGGGGATTTCTCTTGAAATACTAAATCGCATATCAGTCGGTGTTCCAGTAAAGTCTTCTTTCAAAACGTTAATCTTTTGAACCATTACACCGTCGTCTCCCGTATCCTTTTTAACCGAGAGACGAATATTATTGCTATCACTGTAATAAACATCAGATTCTGTCATTTCTGTTTTTTCCCAGCCGTCATACTTTTTGAGACCTTCTAAAACTCTCTCAAAGTTCTCTTTGCCAACATTTGTATCGAAAAACGTCCCATTGTGTTTTCCGAGGCGGATTTCCATTTCAATGTGTTCTTCATCTTTATGAGATTCAAACACAGAGAAGATCTTATCAACAATAGCCCTGATGTCGTGCATGGTTTTTACAATTTTATTACGCGGTATTTTCTTAAGTGTTTTTTGTGCATAAATTGTAATGAGGGGGCTTTTAAACCTCGGGAATACATGCTATTTCAATAGTGTAATACAATGCCTTCTTAATATCCCAGTTCTTTCAAATTATTTTTTAAAGACTAACTATGAAGGCAATTGTGAATTTACAAGATTATACCAAACGCTTGTAAAACTTTACTGGGAATCGGAAGAAAAGGGTTGTGCAAATCTAAAACCGCTGATGTGTGAATTTTTCAAACACTTTCCAAGGTTTAATAATAGGGATCCTCAAGATGCACAAGAAGCATTTTTATGCATTATAGATATTCTTGAGAGATCTTGTCCTATTATAAAATCGTGGTTTTATGGTAAAAAGACACAAGAAACAATATGGCCCGGGGGCAAAACGTCATCAACTGAAGATTTTAGTATTCACATAGTATCAACAAATGGTAATAATTTGGGTGAAATGCTCAACAAAAGTACAGATTGGAACGCGATTAAAAATTTCGAAGATACGAATGGCAAAATACACAATGTCGCAACTACCAGAATGTTGTTTTCACACCTTCCACAAGTTCTTATAATTTCTCTTGATAAAAAGACTAACATAAGCGTGATCGAAAAGTTGTTAATTGATAAATATGAATACAATTTAATCGCGAGCGCTAAACACACAGGTAACGAAATGGATGGTCATTACGTTAGCTTTGTTAGACGTGAAGACAAATGGTATCTCGCGAATGATGAAATTTTAAATGAGGTTAATCTTCTTACATCGGGTGGTCACTATGTGATGGTCTACAATCTAAAAACTCCTTCATCTGGATATCTTCCTTAATATTTGTGATGGTATTGTAGAACGTTCGGCGGTTGTTTGGGTGTGTTTTGTCTCGGCGTCTCTTTTGTGGTTTCCACCACAATGGTCCATCTTCCCAGGTAATGTACATACATTCAACAATTGCCCCGTCTTCAAACCATGGTTCATTCATTTTACTCACTTCAAATTCACTTTCATAAATCAGTTTCTTTTTTTCTTGGACATACAGTTTCCAAACTGGAACTCCCTTTTGTCCAATCCCTTTAAAACTTTCACCCCTCTTCATATAGAAATCAACTGTATTCTTCTCACGAGGTTTCCATTTAAACATGGTTTCATGTGTACCAATCCTCATCGGTTCATTTATGGGTGTAAAAACAAGACCATCAACGTTTTGTTGAACAGTGGGGAGATACTTGTACATGAAATCGTCGTAATCGCGCATATGGTGAAACGTCTTCATTTTCAAGCGATGCTTATCAAATTTCATTTTAATCACGGAATTCGCAATTTTTGCGGCTGCTTCAAGTCTTCCATATAAATTGAGTTGCCCAACTGGTTCACCGCCGACCATAATGGCGTCATATATAAATAATGTATTATCGTATAATTCACCGTCAAGAATAGTTCCATTATACGCAGATGCCGGCAATCGTATGGATACTGGAGTAATATTGAAAGCTCGGTTTACAAATACCGATTTATTTTTACCCTCGTACGTTAAGGCAACAAGCATGTGTCGCTCGCCGTCCGTTTTCTCACAAACAACATACTCGTTGTTTTTGAGAATGGGGAAGTGACGATATTCAATAGAGACTGGTTGAGGTCCCGGGAAATATTCCCGACTTCCCCAAACCGTGTGTATATAATTTATCACGTACTCTTCGAAGGACATATTTTACAATACAATTTAAACTTTAACTCGCTTTAACTCCTGCCGCGTTCAAGATGTTACTTATACATTCATGTGTGTATGTCATGGTTAACTTAGCTGCTGTAAACGCACAAATCTTTACACCCTTTTCCTTGAACTTTTCCAACGTTCTTGGATGAATTGTTATATTTCCATTTTTTTTGTCCTTGATACTTTTTATGACATTTTTTGTATTTATCAACCACACACGGGCTTCGCTGCTTTTCACCGTGTATATGTTTTTAGAAATTTCGTTACCAACTTCCGTGTCAAAGTGGAGACCCATCTGTTCAATCGGTTCCTCCGTATCACTGGAAACTTTAGTCCTAAACAGATCCCAATCCACACCCTCCTTAACACCCGGAAAAACGAGGCAGCCAATGCCTTCGTGTTTTTCAAAAACCTGGTTTATTGTTTCTTGATCTAGACCTACACCAAAATCAATAAAAAATAAACGATCACACGTCCGTATATACTTTTGAATAACTTCAGATTTCTTATACGGGTCGTCATCAACGAAGACAATTTCGTTGTGCATTCGCTCTTGTATACATTTCAAGTTCATGCGTAGAATTGCATGTAGCGTTTTAACGTGACAACTTTTGGAACGGGTAACAATTATAGTAACGAGGTTCATAATATAAATTAAAAGTGGCTAAGCCTTAAGCCTTTCATTGAGACAGCCCGTAAAAGGTAAGTTTCCTACATGCCCGAGAGTTGTATTTACATCTGCGTAGATTCTACCATCAGATAGTTGCCATCTTCTGCAAAATGCGTAATCCTCACTGAGATACCTACGATTTGTAGGATCGATCATGCAGTCAAAAACCGCATGATAGTCGTCAAAGTCCCTATTTTGATGATCATTTTTGCACCACAATTCGGGGAATTTTTCCTCTAATCGTTTGAAAACATCTCTTTTTATACACATGAAACCAGTGGGACCATCAAGGATCTCTATAAATCCCTGATTAACGGGTCTATTTGCCGCTCCAAAGTTAATCACAAGACTTGAAGACAGCATTGCCATATTACGTTCGTCTCCACCTTTCACAGCCGATGCAGCCTGTTCCCAGTTAACAAATTTTTTGGGATAACACGCGACACTCACGTCATGACCACTCTTAATAAGACGGACAACGGCCTCCGGATCGAAATGAACATCAGCATCTATAAACATGAAGTAATCGCAATCACTCTTCTGCATGAACCGACCAACAGCAACGTTGCGAGCCCTGTGAACCAGGCTTTCGTTTTCGGTGGTATCCATATATAATTGGATACCTTCCCTAATTAATAGAATCTGAAGCCTTATAATACTCATTACATACTTTTCTAAACATAAACCTCCATAACAAGGAGTGGCCAAAAACAATTTGACCACCATTCTTTATTATAGTAAGTCTTTAGCCTCTAAGTGTTTTTTTATGATGTTCTCAATCTTATTTAGTGTCGGCACAGAGACTGAGCATTTTTCACACACCTGTACCTTTGTCACTTCCGAACCAAGTACGATATGAATAATAGCAGACGCAATACTGGTCGGCGTTTTACTCATAAGTTCTACACAATCATCTGTATTAGTACACATCCTGTTACATCGGAGATGTTGCTCTCTTGTGATATCAAATGAGTTGAGAAGTCTTTGCATCACGTCATAAGACTTTGTCACGTAATTCTTTTCGGTGATACCCATCACCGTATCCTTAAATATTTGTGTTGTCCGACTAATATCTTTAGACTGAATACCAAACATATCAGCTACTTCTTTGGTTGTTCGTGGAAATTGAGCAAGTCTACAAGCGTAAAGTACACAATTTGCCTTGATACCAAGACGGACTGCACCGCGAGTAAGTTTTTCATCGTTAAACTTCCTATACATCATCATTGCATCTTTGCGTACCACATCTGGAAGCGCATGACAAGCTTCGTCAATATCCCTGTACGCGTGAAAGAGTGATCTATCCTTGTGATTCATTGACATATGGAAATTAATTTTTGCCATTCGTTTGTTTTCGTATGTTGATGAGCGTTGAGTTGAAATGACAGTACCCTTGCCCCAATTCTGTGAAAAGAGTTCCGGGTTTGCGTTTGGAGTACCACATCTAGATGGATCGCTAACACGTCCATCATCCGTAATACCACTTGTCCATTCAGGTTTTTCGTCAACAAAATTGTCTTCAACGAGACCACATTCCGAACACGTGGGAAGACCTTCGGGTGAAATAATTTTCACCCCCGAGCACTCACGACAAAAATTGGTATTAACTGGCTTATTAACATTTGGTTTGGGTAATAATTGGTCTAATTCAGACCAGATAGTTGCCAGCATATTGGTATAATTGGGTGAGAGCTTTTTTGTATTTTGTAATTACGCACTAAAACTTAGGTTATCTGCGTGCGCTTTGGCCATAGCTTCAATAGCATTAACAGTTTCCTTAAAACTGCGAGCCCCTGGAGATTTTGGCTCCCACTCGTTCCATTCCTTGTCTATGGTTTTATAGTCAGGAGGGCGAATTACTTCACCATCAATCACGTTATCCGGTACGATAAAGTCGTTCATTTCCGAATCACTCTCGTCACCATCGTAGATTTCAGAATCAGAATCTTCAATATCAATTTCATTTATATTAGCATACAGACCATTCTTGATCATTTTGAATTCCAAATCCTCAAAGGTTGTTCCACTTGGGTGATGTTCCATTACACTTTCATATGGAGCTGGACTCATGTCACCATCTTCAAGTTTATAGACACAAGCCGACTTATATATGAGTTCGGTAGGGTTTAGATATCTTACTCCAAGTGTCAGGCCGGTATTCATTCCCACAACGGCTAAGAAGTCGTCTTCTACATTGTCTTCGTTTACAAGTAGTTTAACTATATCATTTTGAATTATTTCAGATGGCACAATCATGCTTAGAGTTTTCAGGCAAAAAATTATCAACAATAATACCACAGATGAAAATTACAATTTATTCGAAGGAAGGGTGTCAATACTGCGACCACGCCGTTTCCCTGTGTGAATCGGAAGGTATTGATTATGAAAAAGTTATGATTGAGAGAGATGAACTCAAGAAGTTGTGTGGTGGTAAGCTTGACTCCTACCCTCAAATATTTAGTGATGGACGTCGAATTGGAAACTATTTTGAATTTCAGGAATGGGTAGAAGAAGAATACGAACCCATCTTGTCTCCCACCTTAAACAGATTTACGGTCTTTCCCCTGAAGTATCCACATCTCTGGGAACTCTATAAGAAAGCTCAAATGAGCAATTGGACTGCGGAAGAAGTAGATCTCTCCAAAGACCTCGATGACTGGAAGACCCTGAATGAAAACGAAAAGAAATTCATAAAATATATACTTGCATTTTTTGCTGGCTCTGATGGAATTGTGTTTGAAAATATCAATAACAGCTTTGCCGATGAAGTTCAGATAAGCGAAGCTCGTTCTTTCTACGCGTACCAATGCCATAATGAAATGGTTCATGGTGAAACATATTCAAAAATGATTGACAAATATATCAAGGATCCGGTCGAAAAGAAGCAGTTGTTTGAAGCAATTCAAACTGTGCCTTGTATTGAGAAGAAGGCTACCTGGGCTATGAAATGGTTTGACGCAAAATCTCACTCTTTCGCCGAACGTCTATTTGCGTTTGCTTGTGTTGAGGGGATTTTCTTTAGTGGTTCATTCTGTGCCATCTTTTGGCTAAAGAAGAGAGGGTTGATGCCCGGTTTATGCTTCTCAAATGAGCTTATTTCCCGCGATGAGGGGCTTCACCAGGAGTTTGCCGTTGAACTTTACAAGGTTTTGCGCAACAAACCCAATGTTAATACACTTCACGCCATCGTGAAGGAGGCGGTTGAGATTGAAAAGGGTTTCATTCTGGATGCCCTTCCCTGTAATCTCATCGGTATGAACTCCGAAAAGATGTCTGAATATATTGAGTATGTCTCCGATCGCTTACTCAAACAAATCGGCGCACCTCCAATTTGGAACTCAAAAAATCCATTCGACTTTATGGAAAATATCTCCCTCGATGGAAAGACTAACTTTTTTGAGAAAAGAGTTGGAGACTACGGAAAATTGGATGATGATACGGATGAAATTGGTTTTGACGAGGATTTCTAAACTTTTAATAGTTCCAAAGCTTTCAACTGAAAGATATCGCATTTAGCATTAACATTAAGCGAAACCTGTGTGATATCTTTTACAATTGCTTCATCTTGAGATACCGTTTCATACATTTTTTTATCAAATCTTCTATAGACTAATGGATTGTTAAGTATTGGTATTTTTGGATATAACATACACCATGACATTTTTGTTGATTTATCGTCCATTGGGAGAAGCGTACTAAATGTAATAAACTCGTATGGATCTTTAAGTTTGATTCGAATGATTGTTGTATAAGGTGCCACAAAGCGACTGTGTATTTCAGAACCATTTTCTGGTTGCATGTGTTTAGTGAATACCGAAGATGCCTTGGGTTGTACCACGGCATGACAGTCAACGTACCCGTCAAATGTGTCAATTTTGGTATTCGTTATAATACCATTGTCCTCGTCGGCAAAGTTGTGAACAAAGTTAATATGAGAAATGTCAGTACCATTTAAAATCCAATCAAGAACAGTCCCCTGGAGTTCTTTTGAACCATAAACTTTTACCCAATTTGGGTCATATAACTCTGGACAATATTTAGTGGGTAAATTATCCGTGTCTTTAGATGACCAAATAAACCCGCCATCTTCCACGATTGGATATGAATTTATATCAGATTTACACATAATGTTATTCGTTGAAGGAACTTTGACAAGATTTCCATCCGAATCAAATTCCCAACCATGATACGGACACTGGATGTTATTACCTTTCACCCGCCCTTTACAAAGATTCGCACCTCTGTGGGGACACACAGCATCTACCACAGATATTTTGCCATCACCCGTTTTAAAAAGTACATGCTTTTTCCCATTGATTTTTAACTGCTCTAATTTGAGTCCCTGCGAAACACCAAGACCAAGCATTTACTTAGACCGAGATAAAGATAAGATACAAATATCTCACATCTAAGGCACACGTACATGCAATCATTTATCCAATACGCGATTTTACAATCAGTGGTTGGCGGACCCGGGCCTCTCATTGTGGAATGTAATGGTCAAATGTTTATAGAAAATTGTTTTACGATTACCAATAAACATGTGAATAATATCCATAAAAAACTTAAAAATATTAAATTTACTAAAATTGAACAAACGACGGATCGTTCATTTGTTCTTATATAGAGCTAAGATCCATTGAACCAAGTTTAAGACCGGTATCAACAAATTTATCTTCCTTCGTCCCTGGTTCTGGCACAACGTCGGTGAGGCGCTTTGGTTTAATAATGTACTGACCCACATCTTCCTCTTCCTCTTCCCCTTCTGGAATTACGGGAGCTTCATTCTTAATATTCATCATACCCCAAACAATGA
>Ga0115012_10002264_pt1 | contig 11201 bp, 7 predicted proteins | sample TroAtlMetagenome_FD_88706 | JGI IMG/M metagenome (GOLD analysis project Ga0115012, IMG submission 88706) | Marine eukaryotic phytoplankton communities from Atlantic Ocean - Tropical Atlantic ANT10 Metagenome | ecosystem: Environmental > Aquatic > Marine > Oceanic | place: Tropical Atlantic Ocean...
CGAACCCTCTAAAAGCTCCGCCAGGGACGCTGTGGGTGTAAATCGCTTTGCTATCTATCTGGGCATTTGGAACGTTGTATGCCCCGGCGACTGACAGGTGAAGATTGCCGAGAACCTTATTGGATGTGTAGTTGTAGGCACCTGCATCAAGTAGTACTTCGGCTTCGACTGCGGTGATTGTCCCGTCTGTTGTTGCTCCCAAGCGAGCATGGACAGTAGCTCGGTGTCGCTTGTGGTGACCAACGATGGATTCTTCTCGAGTCCAATTGCAATGGACGGGGCGCGAAATCCCGAGCTCGTTGAGTTTTCTGGCTGTGACTGCCATCACTATTTGTAAGCTCATGTCTTCTTTGCCCCCGAAAGCGCCGCCAATTGCGGCGTATTTAACCCGTACTTGTTCCGTGGGGATGTCGAGTGCATGAGCTATTTGCTCTTGATCTTCGTGAATCCATTGACCTCCAGTTTCAACAGTTACTCGCTGTTCCTGATCAATCCAGGCTGTAGCGGCTTCCACTTGTAGGTAGGCATGTTCTTGGTGGGGGAGTTGGTACGTGTCTTCTATGACTACGTCGGCCAATCGCATTCCTTCAGCAATATTTCCCTTGCGAATTCGAAGTTCGTGGTACGTGTTACTCGTCGAATTGGGATGAACTAGAACCTCGTCAGATTGAGCTGCGTTGACATCAGATGCAAGAGGTAACACGTCCCATTCAGATTTGATTAGAGCTGCAGCTTTGCGCGCTTGGGTCGGGCTTTCGGCAACTACGACTGCAAGGTGGTCAGCTTCCCATCGACTCACATCACAAGGAACTGAACTCCGTCCAGTGTCGTTGAGACCAATGAAAACCGGTTGATCAAACAGAGTTAGCCCGTACTCGTTGATGGGCACATCGGCTGCAGTGACCACGGTGGTAACGCCGGGAGACTTAAGAGTTTCAGTGAGATCAAGATTGAGTAGACGTGCATGCGGTTGGTTCGTGAATATCACCACGGCATGCAAAGCATTCTCAGGGACACGATCTGCCGGATACGTTGCCGAGCCAGTGACTTTGTCAATCGCGTCAATACGTTGCGGTGTTTTCCCCACCGTCATTAGGAATCCTCAGTGTTGGTGGACAAGTCGCTCAGTGCTTTGACGATCGAGTAATAGCCAGTGCATCGGCAGAGATTGCCTGAAAGGCCCGTCTGGATGTCTTCAGTGGAAGGCGTTTGATTCTCGTCAAGTAAAGCAGCGGCGGCTACAAGGAAACCAGGGGTGCAAAATCCACACTGGACAGCAAATTTGTCTAGGAATCCTTGTTGCACTGGATGTAAATCTGACCCGTCGGCAAGTCCTTCAATAGTCACGATTGTGGATCCGTCAGCTTGAGCTGTCGGGACTAAGCAGCTGTTGACAGCCGCGCCATTGAGCTTGATCGTGCACGCCCCACATTCACCTTCAGCGCAACCTTCCTTGGTCCCAGTGAAAGCATTGGCTCTCAGCCATTCGAGAAGGGTCGCATTATTGGCTATGCGTGCGGTGACGGTTGACCCATTGACATTGCAAGAAAGGTCCGATGCTGTTGACAGGTTTGCCTGAGGAGGAGCAGGCCGTTTCGGTGTCCATCCCAGCAGTGGGATTGTTCGTGCTTGGGAGGAGGAGAATTTTGAAAGCTCTACAAGAGCTCGGCGAATCGCGGTTTCGGTAACGTTTGTTCGGTAGGAAGCAGTAGCGCGGATGTCATCAATCGGCTCAATTTCAGTTGCTGCAGTGAGGGCCGCCGTCGCTGATGTTTCAGCGTTGAGTTCCTTGCCAATTAGGTATTGGCTTAGGGACTTTGACACGGTAACTGTTTCGGACACGCTACCGAGAGCGATATCAGCCCTTGTAACTAAGGAACTTTGTGCGTCGAATTCCAGAACAACCCCTGCGTGAAGCACAGATATTGCCTGTGCGGTCCTGTTCCCCACCTTGAACCAGATACCAACAGTCTGTGGGTTCCACCTGGGAATCCTTATTGATCGAACTAACTCTGATTGGTTTAACGTTGTTTGCCTAAAGCCGGTAAAGAACTCCCTAATTGGGACTTCACGTTTTCTGTGGACTGACTCAATGAGTACGGATGCATTGAGAGCTACCAATGCGGAAATAGTGTCGTTAGCTGGACTTGCTGTCACGATATTTCCGACGACCGTTGCGCGATTACGGAGCTGCGGAGATCCGATCTCCATACATGCAGACCCGAGAAGCTTCAGGGCAGAATCCAAATTTTGTGACTTGATAAGTTGGTTGTGTGTAACTCCACAGCCGATAATCACATCATTTTTTTCGAGCGTGATTTCTGAACATTCCGGTAACCCCCAAAGATCGATGAGGCTTACATCTGAGTTGTCTTTATCTGCGGAGCGTCGTGAGAGATCCAACAGAAGATCTGTTGCTCCTGCGAGAGGTAATGCCTCCGGCAGCGTCTCATAGAGCTCCAAGGCTTCGGCCCAATTCTTGGGGCGAAAGATGTCACCAATCGGGCTGCTCAAGCGCTGGGACTCATGCAGAAGCCCTAGCTCCTGGCTCATTTCCGAACTTCCAAATAGCTGGTGAGCGTTTCATCGATCCATTTGTGGAAATCGCCTATGACTTCCTCTTTGTTGATCTCATTTAGTAATTCATGTTTTGCATTCTTATAAAGGTGAATTGCTTTGGCTGGGCTTGGCATGTCATGAATCGCTTGCAAAGAATCTTCATAAGGTACAAATGGGTCGGCGGTGCCGTGAAAGAACCCGACGGGGATTTGAATTCTGTCGATTTCGGCGCGAAATTCGTCGAGAGCAATTACTTCTGCTTCGAGTAGAGGCCGTTTGTACATGCCGCGATACACCAGAGGATCGGCATCATAAGCTCGACAAACTTCTAGGTCTCTTGACATTCCCATGGGGTCGGAATCTTCTGGAGGTAATTCGGGCAGGTCGAGTACTTCACGAGCCCACTTCCAGTCACCAATAACTGCACCAAAAAAAGCGCCCCCGATGGCTCGCTCTGGCCAGCGTTGAATAAATCGAGCGGCCAAGAGCCCGCCCATTGAATGTCCTGCGACGAGAAGGGGCACGTCAATAGCAAGATTACGAAAAGCACTCGTAATTACGACATCTAGGTCGTCCACTACGAGACCGAAGTCGGTGATGAGAGCGCGCTCACCTTCGGAAAGACCGTGACCAACATGATCAGACGCCAACACCGCAAAACCGTTAGCAGTCAAACTGTCGGCAACATGCTCATACCTACCCCCATGTTCGGCGTAACCATGAAAAATGACAACTAGAGCTTTAGGAACTCCCGAAGGCTGCCATAGACGTGCGTGAAGAGTCCCAGCATGCCCGGATACCTCAAACTCATGAAAAGTTTTCATGCCGACACCTCGTTTTGGCGGTCAACCCCCGTAAACAAAACCGCAACAACCGTTCCAGCCCTTGGAGGGGCTTCTACTAAACCGGCTAAACCAGCTACTCCTGTAGGAGAAACATTTAAGCCAGTAACGCTAGTGGCAATGCGGTGGGTTTCAATAAGAGAAACTTCAGGAACGACTACGGGCTCCCCGCTACTCGCCAACGTTGCTTCTAACAACGGCAACCAGTCATATGTGATGTCATCGAGGATCCCCGTAGCAACACTTGTCGGTTTATCCCAAGGCCACATAAAATCCTCTGGGTTTTCGTTAGCTTTGGCCATGTCAAAATCTGGAGCCAAGAGATCCCAAGCTCGTTTAAGGGGAGCACATCCTGCAGCCTGAACTGGATAGAGACTGATATTTGGCAAAGCCATAGCTGTTGCGGTTCCCAGACCGCCACCGCCTATTTGCACGAAAGCTGCCTCGAGATTAGGGACCTGGTCCCCTAACTCCCAGCCTAAAGTTCTGCCGCCGTCAAAAGCGGTTGCGGTATCAGTTCCCTGAACACCAAATGGATGGGAACCATTAGAAACGGCCTCACGGAAGCGAGAATAGCAAGGGTCGCCCTTTTCACTCGCAGCCGGTTCACAGACCTGAATCTGAGCCCCCAATTCTTGGAGTAGAGCCAGGGCTGCTTTTTCTGCCCATATAGGTACAAATACTTCGATTGGCCGTTTTACTGCCTTGGCGACAATTGCCGCCGCGATGGCAGCGTTACCGCAACTAGCAATCGCCAAGGGACGTGATGAAACATCTTGAGCCGCTGTTCCTAACGCTAGATGCAGAGCGACACCGAAAAGATGTCTAGCTTTATGAGAACCACCAACCGAATCAATTTCCACTTTAACGTTCAATTGAACATCAAGATTCAGAGCCGCCGCGAGGTCCGTACCGTCGAAAACTGGGGTCGTACAAAACCCTGTTCCATCGATTGTTTCTATTTCTCTATCTAACCTCAACACGAGATCTACAAATTGTTGATCGCTCCAACCAGCCGCGACCGCTTGGCTGTAGGAATCGAGACGTTCCCGATAAATCACGAAAGGGTTTGTCTCAGTCACATCACTTACGGTGCTTTGCCCCAGTTGCCGCATTGAATTCGCTAATGCGATCATCCCACTCATCGATGAGGGGACGCAGACTGTCCCACCACGATTGGTCGCGTCTGCATTCGAAGTCGTCTACCGAAATCCCTTGTTGCTCAACCCATGTGAAGTAGCCGAGGTTGAATACCCGATCGCGATTTGCTTCATCCATATCCAAAATGTGTTCAACAACAACGTTGTTCAAATGATTCGCGATCACTTCTTCGGCCTCAGCGTCATCGAACCCCCCCGGAAAGTCTCGCTGCATCACTTTTTCGCGTTCGGAGTTATAGAGCTCAGAACCATCCGTAGCAACTGTGACAATTACATCGTCATCAGTAAGGTCCCAATGCTTCGCCGACTTGATTGCCGCCAATATGTTGCAGATGGATGAATACCCTAAATTCGTTAACAGCAAACCAAGATCGGGGTTAACACCTTGACGCTCTAACGCGCGAAGACCCGCCGGGCTGTTAAAAGCTACGTCCAACTGGTCTGTTGCCTTATCTGAAATGCCAACGATTAGATCGGTATTAGTGACGTTATGGATAAGCGGGACGTGTTTGTCGCCGATGCCCTGAATGTTGTGATCACCGAACCCGTTATAGAGCATCGTCGGGACCTCAAGAGCTTCAACTGCCACAATTCGGGTGTCGTGAGTGTCTTTCAGGTAATCACCTGCCCCCAGGGTCCCAGCCGATCCGGAGGCTGAAACGAAAGCAGCCAGCCGAGCGGGTCGGTCTGAGCTCACTTTCAAAAAAATTGATTCGAGAGCTGGCCCCGTTACTGCGTAATGCCCGAGATGGTTGGAAAATTCGCTGAATTGGTTGAGAATTACATTTGACTCATCAGCTTCAAGGCGACTGCATTCATCATAAATTTCTTTAACATTGGCTTCAGTGCCAGGTGTACGGATGACATCTTCAGGATGTTCAATCCAACGATCCAACCATTCAAATCGTTCCCGACTCATGCCCTCAGGTAGGACAGCAACTCCGCGACAGCCCATGATCTTTGAGATGGCAACGCCACCTCGAGCGTAGTTTCCAGTAGATGGCCAAACCGCCCGGTTAATAGTTGGGTCAAAGCGACCCGTAACTAGACGTGCTACTAGACAGGAATATGCAGCGAGCACCTTGTGGGCACTGATCATAGGGAATCGGTTGCCGAGAGCAACAACTATGCGAGCGGAGGTGCCGGTCAATTCGGGGGGTAACTCAATGTGGTCCGGGGTAGATGTTGGTACGGATTGATTGGGTGTGTTGAACCAGTGAACTCTGAATAAGTTAAGCGGATCAGCATCATCATGAGAGACATCAACCAAGGCCTGCAAAATCTCAGGGTCGATGGTTGAAGGGTCCTTTAATTCACTGAATTTTGGCAAGATGATATTTCGTTCACGGAACCGATCAATTGCATTGGCAAAAGACTCGTTGACCATTGGGTCAAAGTCATTAAAAACTGCCAGCGAACGATCCATACTTTTAAGGTTAAAGGCATGAGTCCCCATTTGGTCGGCACAGAGAGCGGGTAACAATGTCAGACTGTGGTTAATGGTTCAGCCGGTTGATCTTCTTATAGAGAATGCTTGGCTGATTGCCACAATGGATGTTGAGCGGCGGGAGATAGCAGGAGGCTGGTTAGCAATTCACAATGGTTACGTCGTGGCTGTTGGAGAAGTGTCTGACCCAGCTCCCGATGCAAAATGTTCGATCGATGCATCTGGCTGTTTGGTAACTCCAGGTTTGATCAATACCCACCACCATTTATTCCAAAATCTGACGCGCTCATACGGGCCGATGACCTCCGCACCTTTATTTGGTTGGTTGCAATCGCTTTATCCGTTGTGGACAGCAGCGATTGACGAAGAGGCGGTTTATCTGGCCGCATGGGTTGGGCTGGCCGAATTAGCAATGTCCGGTTGCACTACTAGCACGGACCACCATTATCTTCACCCCGTAAGAGCTGGTGATTTGCTTAGTGCCGAAATTCAAGCAGCAATTGATTTGTCGATGCGATTTCACCCGACCTACGGGTCAATGAGCCTGTCGGTTAAAGATGGTGGCTTACCACCAGATGAAGCGGTCCGCGATGAAGATGACATTCTTGCTGAGAGTGAACGACAGGTAGCACGGTGGCACGATCCGGAGTTTGGGGCCATGACCAGAGTTGCGCTTGCCCCATGTTCTCCTTTTACTGTCACTCCAGATTTGATGCGTCGAACCGCAGAACTTGCGGAAAAGTTGGATGTTCGGCTTCATACTCATCTTGCGGAGAACTCCGAAGACGATGAGTTTGCTCTTGCGCAGTTTGGTCGCCGCCCTGTTGAACTTTATGAAGATGTTGGGTGGCTGACCGATCGAACCTGGGGAGCTCACGTTGTTCGGCCAAACGAAGAAGAAATCCTTCGTTTAGGTGCGGCCGGGGTTGGAGTTGCTCATTGTCCGAGCTCGAACATGATTCTCTCTTCTGGGATTGCCCCCGTGGTAGCTATGAGAAATGCAGGCTGTCATGTGGGTTTAGGTTGTGATGGTTCATCATCCGCAGACTCCGGCTCTTTGTGGCAGGAGGCGCGTCTAGCCATGCTTCAAGGGAAACTTGTATCGGGGGCTGATCAGATGAACGCAAGAACTGCTTTGGAAATAGCTACTCGAGGTGGGGCTGCATGCCTCGGCCGAACAGGTGAAATTGGAGAATTATCAGTTGGGTCAGTGGGAGATGTAGCCATTTGGCGACTTGAGGGGCCTCAAATTGCTGGCGTGATTGATGATCCAATAGAGGGATGGCTTCGGTGTGGCCCATTCGCAGCTACGCATGTCTTTGTGCACGGAAACCAAATTGTGGAAGAGGGAATTTTGTCTAACTCCCAACTAGAAGACATGCTTACTCGGCACCGCACAGCTGCTCAAAGGTTTCAACCGTGAGTGTCAAGTAGATTTTGGGTTTTTGATCTTCCGTTATGAAAAATTCCCGGAAAAACATAACAACGTCTAATTGGGCCTTAATGGGACCCAGATCCACAATCATCGGCGCGGCCTTTATCGCGCTGATGATTCTCTTGGTATTTACTCGGTAGCTCGAAGACTCAAATACTGGAGATCATTATTAATGACATGCTTAGAATCGTAAACAGAGGCTAAGCCGGCCTAGGATCCCGCGATGGGGAACACACAGACATTTACCGATGAAAAGTCTGCCGTGGTCGCTGATGCACGAGGTGGTATTGCACATCGCTCCTTGCATGAACACACTGAACGTCTAGCGCCGCAAATGTATGAAGTCACATCTGGGGTGTGGTGTGTTGTCGGCAATGGGTTATCCAACCAGACTTTTATTAAGGGTCCAGAAGGCATTATCGCAATCGATACTGGCGAATCGATAGAAGAGATGAGCAGCGCTCTTGAGCAATTGCGATTGGTGTCCAATGAACCTGTTGTAGCTGTCGTTTACACCCACTTCCATTATGTGAATGGGACGGCTGCTCTGATGGAGAAAGAAGCCATTGAGGAGATCTGGGGCCATGAACGGATTAGTCACAATCTTGAACGATCAGCGACCGAGATAGCGCCCACTTATACCCGAGGGCTAATAGAGCAATTTGGAATCCAAATGCCCGAAGATGGGCCTGACAGAGTAGTAAATGTAGGGCTTGGTCTTGCCTATCGAATGGCTCATCACGCCCCCTCTACGCCCGGCTACATTCCAGCCGACCACATCTTTTCTGGAGATTGTTCTGTCGAAATCGCTGGATTAGAAATGATCGTTACAGAAGCGCCTTCGGACGCCGATGACTCAGTGACTCTTTATTTCCCGGCGCTTCAGATAGCAGTCCAAAATCTCGTCTGGCCAGCCCTATTCAATGTCTTTGCTATTCGGGGCGAAGAATATAGAGACCCCCGATTGCTTATAAGAGGCATTGACCACCTCCGTACCCTTGACCTGGAACATCTCATCGCAACGCATGGCCCACCACTATCGGGGGCTGAGGAAATACAGCAAAGAGTGACCGCGTACCGAGATTCAATACAGTTTCTCTGGGATCAAACGGTGCGTTGGACCAATAGAGGCGCGACCGGGCCCGAATTAGCGCACAAGGTTCAACTCCCAGCCATATATGACGAGGACTGGTTGACGAAACAGCACTACGGCTTAGCCGAACACCATGTTCGACAGATCCGATCGGGACTGTTTGGGTTTTTCGATGGAGACCCGATTGCATTACTGCCGTTAGACACTGCTGAAGAAGCGGAGCGAATGGTTTCTGCCATGGGAGGCCCGGATCGGGTTCGAGATATGTGCATCGAGGCCTTAAAAGGATCTCAAAATGACCTTCGTTGGGCTATTTCGCTAGCAGGTCGTCTTGTTCGCTGCGAAGGGGCCACAGAAACTGATCGAAAGTTGCTCGCCAGAGCTCTTCGTACTGCGGCCCAACACACAACATCATCCAATCTTCGTAACTGGTGCATAAGTCGGGCACTGGAACTAGAAGGCGAAGTTGACGGCGTCAGGATCAACACCCATCGCTTTAGCCGACGACAAGTTGAGAGGTGGCCGACAGACACCGCAGTGTCCGTACTCAGAGTGTTAGTCGATCCCGACCGTTTAAACGGAATTGCTGTTCACCTCACAGTTGAACTCGATGATGAACGAACAGGTATTCATTTTCGAAACCACGTGGCGTGCCCGACCGATGGGCAAGATGGCGATGCGGTCCTATCAGGTAGCAGAGCGATCTGGAACCAGATTCTCACAGGATCAGCTGACTTGCAGTCAGCCATAAACTCTGGGGATATGGTGCTGGAAGGTGACCGAGTCGCAGCAACAAGTGCCTTGCAGTCAATCGACCACCCAGGGTTCCAATGACAGACAATTTGCCGAAAGCGACACCTCCCTTTAGTGGACGGATTGATCGACTTCTTGAAGGCTCAGAAGCTAGACGTCTTGAAGCGCCCTCAGTGCCAGAAAAGGCACCGAACATTTTGCTGATCATGTTGGACGATGTCGGGTTCGGTTCATTTTCATCATTCGGTGGACCAGTCGAATCACCGGGATTTCAAAGCGTCGCTAATAACGGTCTTCTGTATAACCAATTTCACACAACAGCTCTTTGTTCACCCACTCGAGCAGCGTTGCTGACAGGGAGACAACACCACAGTGTTCATATGGGAGGGATTACTGAAATCGCTAACTCCTTTCCTGGATATGACTCCCAGATACCTGCTGAAGCTGCGACTGTGGCCCAAATACTTCAAATGTCAGGCTATGGAACTTCATGCTTTGGCAAATGGCACTTAACTCCATCATGGGAACAGGGACCAGCAGGACCATACGACCGTTGGCCAACCGGCATGGGCTTTGATCGTTTCTACGGGATCATTGGAGCCGAGGCATCGCATTGGGAACCAGCTGCCTATGACCAGACCACCCCAATCTCGCCCCACATCAACCGACCCGACTACCACCTCACTGAAGATCTAGCTGATCAAGCGATCAATTGGATGGAACGCCATCGGGTCTCAGCGCCTGATCGACCCTGGTTCTGTTACTTCTCTACCCCAGCAGTCCATGCTCCCCACCACGCGCCGCCCGATTGGATCGAAAAGTACCGTGGCAAATTTGATGCTGGATGGGACGACTTAAGAGAGGAAATCTTCGCTCGACAACTTCAGCTCGGCGTCGTCCCAGAAAATACGAACCTCACAGCACGTCCAGACGAAATCCCTGCATGGGATGAATACCCAGAACGCTATCGACCTGTCGCTACTCGGCTGATGGAGTGCTTCGCCGGTTTCCTCGCCCACACCGACCACCACATTGGACGCGTCATCGACGCGGCCAGAGCCCAAGAGAGAGACACTCTTGTTATATATCTCTCCGGCGACAATGGAGCTTCTGCTGAAGGCACTATCCACGGAGCGTGGAGCGCCCCATCGTTTCAAAATGGTGTGCACGAAGACCCCGAATGGCTTCTTGAACATATTGATGACTTCGGAACTGCAAAATGTGAGAACCATTTCAACGTTGGCTGGGCCTGGGCGCTTGATTCTCCATTTCAATGGATGAAACAAGTTGCCTCGCATTTTGGGGGCACACGAAACGGCCTTGCCGTTGAATGGCCAGGCCACATAGACGATAAGGGCGGGCTGCGATCACAGTTTCATCACGTAGTCGATATCGCCCCAACAATTCTTGAAGCGGCAGGCATCACCACCCCAGACACCGTGAACGGAATAGCTCAAATGCCTTTGGACGGGATTCCCATGGGGTATTCATATGCCAACGATGGACCCAGTAACCGAACTGCTCAATATTTTGAAATCCTGGGTAACCGAGCCATGTACAACGATGGTTGGATCGCGTCCTGCTTTCACGGTCGAGTCCCATGGATACGCATGCAAGGGTTTGAATTCGATGGCCCACAAGAACAGTGGGAGCTCTATGACATTAAGAATGACTTCTCACAATCAATTGATTTAGCTGACGAACATCCCGACCTCCTCCAACAGCTTGTAGACATGTTCGATTCCGAAGCGAAGCGATTTGGTGTCTACCCACTGCGAGACGCGGGGTCTACAAGAGGCGGTGAACTCGGAGTACCCCACGCTCTCGGTGGCTCGCGAAGCATGACGTACACCACTGCTCACGTGAGAATGCCAGAAAGTGTTGTCGTTCGTCTCAAAAATTGCTCCTGGCG
>Ga0115012_10002269_pt1 | contig 11193 bp, 9 predicted proteins | sample TroAtlMetagenome_FD_88706 | JGI IMG/M metagenome (GOLD analysis project Ga0115012, IMG submission 88706) | Marine eukaryotic phytoplankton communities from Atlantic Ocean - Tropical Atlantic ANT10 Metagenome | ecosystem: Environmental > Aquatic > Marine > Oceanic | place: Tropical Atlantic Ocean...
CGCTGCAGTGCCAGCTCCGCCGTGAGGGCCTCGAGAAGCCGCCCGACCGGGTTAGGGTTAGGGTTAGGGTTAGGGTTAGGGTCAGGGTTAGGGTTAGGATTAGGGTTAGGGTTAGGGTTAGGGTTAGGGTCAGGGTCAGGGTCAGGGTTAGGGTTAGGGTTAGGGTTAGGGTTAACCCTAACCCTAACCCTAAAACCCTAACCCTAACCCTAACCAGGCCTTCCGCAGCTTCATCGCGCAGAACGAGCCGCTCTGGAAGATGGGCAAGCGCAAGATGCCGCCCAAGCTGCCGCAGCAGGTCAGGGCCCTGGCCCTGGCCCTGGCCCTCGCCCTGGCCCTGGCCCTGCCCCTAGCCCAAGCCCTGGCCCTAGCCCTAGCTCAAGCCCAAGCCCCCGCCCTGGCCCTAGCCCTAGCCCTAGCCCTAACCCCTGCTTTGGCCTTCGCCCTGGCACTAGCCCTCGCCCTCGCCCTCGCCTGATCGTCGAGCCTGGCCGCCAAGCCCGACCACCGAGCCTGACCAGGCCTCCTCGGGCATGCGCATGCTCTTCGCGCGCGCGATCAACTACCAGCCCGAGGTTAGGGTTAGGGTTGCTAACCCTAAGCCTAAGCCTAAGCCTAATCCTAAGCCTAATCCTAACTCTAACCCTAACCCTCACCCTCACCCTCACCCTCACCCTAACCTGATCAGGACCTCGCCGCCGCGCTGCAGACGGCCAACGTGATCGTGCTCAACTGGGGGCTGCACTACCACAACATGACGCAGTACGCCCTCGACCTGCACACCGCCTTCGAGCAGCTCAACCGCCACGCGCGCGTGCGCGGCAACAAGGTCCTCTTCATGGAGACCGGCGCGCAGCACTTCAAACAGAACGACGCGCGCGGCTTCGGGCGGCTGCGCGCGAGCACGGGGGCGTGGGAGATGCGCGACCCGTCCACGGACAAGCACTGCGCCTGCTCGCCGATCGAGGACTTCATGATCAGCCGGCAGAACGGCGTGCTGCACGAAGTGCTCGCGACCGGCCTCTACCCGTTCGTGCAGGTGCTGCCGTTTTACGAGCTCACGCGGCCGCGCTGGAGGTGGCACTTTGGCAACTGCACGCATCGGCCCAGCGGCTGGAACAAGGACACCTGCTGCGACTGCTCGCACTACTGTTACTCGCCGGCCATGTGGCGCGCACACATCGAACAGGTCCGGAGGCGCCTTCTTGAGTAGCGAATGAGATTTGTTGACAAGGACCGACTTTATTAAAAGAAGAAGGTCTACCCAAACGAGGGCACTCGGGTACGCATACCCGGGACGCGCTTCTTGTAAATGCGGCGCTAGGTAGTGGGGCATTGTGAATTTCCGTCCCGTAATTCCGCCCCCCGGATCTGCGCGACGTCCACGCAGCGGCGGCGATGGGCAAAGACGCCCCTCTGACGCCCGAGACCTGCGCGGCGCTGCTATCGAAGCAGCGGTACAATCCGGAGATCCTACCGCAGCTTGAGGCGTACGTTGCGGCCCAGTGCGAAGGCGGCACGTATGATCTCGACGCCAACCTCGCCGTGCTGAAGTTGTACCAGTTCCACCCAGACACAACAAACGTGGCGGTCGTGTCGAAGATCCTGCTGAAGGCGCTGATGAGGCTGCCTAGCACGGACTACCTTACCTGCTCGTACCTCATTCCGGAGCGAGTTCAGGAGATGGAGCTGATTGCATCGATAAACTCGGTCGCGTCTCTGCTTGAGACCTGCAGCTTCAGGCAGGTGTGGGCCGCGCTGGAGCCGCTGCGCAAGGAGTCACTGGCCGGGCTGCCGGGCTTCGATGCGGCCGTGCGCGATTTTGTGGGCGTATCAATGAGCATCACCTACCAGGTCACTCCCCTCTCGCACGTGAGGGAGTCTCTGGCCCTGGAGGGCGCCGAGCTCACTGCCTTCATCAAGGCGCGCGGGTGGACCGTCGAGGGCGAGGTGGTGAGGATGAAGCTGAACGACGACAACCAAGCCAAACCGAAGAAGGTTGACGAGGGAGGCGCCATTCGCTTCGACCAGATGACCAAAATCCTGGCATCCATTGTGTGAGCTGGGCTCGTACATCCGTGACGCCATCGGTGGAGCGCCGTGGGGCTGTGAGTGTGCGTATGGGACAGTTACCTGTGTTCGATCCGAGATATATTAAATCACACTTGTGTGGCCGCGCGGCCCGCGCGCGCCCCCGGGCCCCGCCCCCTTTAAAACACGTCAGAGCCGCGGCAGCCGCGCGCGCGCCACACATCGCAGTATGTAGCCCCGGCCCCCGGGCGCCGGGGCCGGCGCGCGCTATCTCCGTCTGCAGAGATGGAGTAACAGATATTCACAAATAGCACGCAATACGCAAAAAACGACACACACACCGGTCACCGCGCGCGCGGGGTCGGGGGCCAGGGCGCGCGCCGCGCGGCGAGCGCGGTGCGCGGGATGGGCACAACCAAAAACTTTCTACGGTATCATTTTCTTTTGGTATAGAGGAAAGCCCGCGTGGCGAGCCGCACTCGAACGAGGTACGAGCGCGCGCCGAGAGACCAGACGGACTCACGGCAGAGACCGAGAGAGTGTACCCCAACTAGCGACGCGAACAACGCGGGCGGCACGCGACGGCGCGTCGATCACTGCACCTTATACTCGCCGCGGAAGGTGGGCTCGGCCGGGCCGGTCATGTAGATGTGGTTGTCGCTCTCGCGCCACTCGATCTGCAGGTCGCCGCCCGGCAGCGTGACCGTGCACGTCCTCTCCGCCTTGCCCGCGAGCACCGCGGCCACGGTCAGCGCACACGCGCCTGCGAGCAAAAGTGGCGAGGTGGCGGGGCGGCGAGGCGGCCGGGGCGGCCGGGCGACAGGGCGGCAGCCGAGAGGGGCGGCGGCGGTGGCCACTGTGGCGGGACGCAGAGAGGCCTGGGCTGGGCTGACGACCTCTGCGACGCGCGGCGACGCCGGTGCCGCACGCGAGCGTGGGGCCCGCGCCTCGCTCCCAGACCTTCATCTTGAGGTGGGTGGGCGAGAGCACCTGCACGAACTCCGTGTTGGTCTTGGCGGGGAAGGCCGCATCGACCTGGTGAGGGTCGGGGCTGGGGTTGGGGTTGGGTGCAGGGTTAGGCTTAGGGCTGGGGTTGAGGTTAGGGCTAGGGCGAAGGTTAGGGTCAGGGTGAGGGTCAGGGCTAGGGTCAGGCCTGAGGCCAGGGCTAGGGTCAGGGTTCGGGCTCGGGCGCGGGCTAGGGTCAGGGCTACGGCTAGGGTCCTCGGCAGGGACGCCGCTGCGTCCACCTCGAAGAGAGGCCCGACGGTGTCGAAGTCGAGGGCGTCGAGGTCGTCGACGAAGACGACCGCGTGCGGGTTGCCCATGCTCACGCACGTCACCTCCCAGTCCTTGCCACCCACGCTCATCGGCGCCAGGACCACGCGCCCGTCGTCGTCGGATGGCAGCGTCGTCGGCACGAGCTTGCCCTCGAGGATGGGCTCGCCCATGTCGACCTTGATCTCGCCGTTGGCGAGGATCTCGGGGATGATGGGGCCGGCCAGCGTCGATATCGTGTACTGGTCGCTCTGGCCAGCGGCGAGGCTCTCGAGCTCGGCGGAGAAGTACTTGGCCATGCACCGGATGCCGTTGCCGCACATCTCCGGCTCCGAGCCGTCCGAGTTGTAGATGCGCATGCGCACGCGCGCGTCCTCCGTGTCGGGAGGCAGGACGAAGATCACGCCGTCGGCGCCCACGCCGAAGTTGCGGTCGCACATGCTAGCGGCCTGCGTGGGCGTGAGCGGCGGCTCGGCCATGTCGCGGCAGTCGAGCAGCACGAAGTCGTTGCCCAGCCCGTGGTACTTGGTGAACGGCAGCGAGCTCGCGGCCATCGAGGCGGCCGCGCGCGGGGCCGTGACCGGCGCGACGCCAACCGTCAGGGACGGCGACGCGGAGAAGAGGGACAGCATCCTGGACGTCGCGGCGGGGGCACCGGGGAGCAAGAGGCGGACAGGGCGGCAAGAAGCAGTGGAGCACAAGTGGGCGCCGAACTGAGAACTCTTGGAGGGCTTCCAGAGCGCCGCCAGTGGCACGAAACTCGTGGCCGCCGGGATGGGCAACACCTCCAGCCTGCAGGCGAGCAAGTGGGACGACCTGTTCCAGGCACTCACGCGGCCCGACGACCTGAAGGCGTACCTCGTGCGCAATCTCAACCCAGAGGGCACCGGGCAGAGCGCGCTGCGCACGCAGATCGAGCTGCTCACAGGCACCCTGCAGGTGGACCTCGCGCTGCTCAAGGTGAACGAGGTGGCCGAGAGCTTCGACACCGCCACCTTCTGCCTCGGCCAGCTCGTGTCGCACGAACCCCAGCTCATTTCTGAGCTCTCCTTTGCTCACACGGTCGTCGAGGGGCTATCCTGTGCCCTGCGCAAGGGCTGGAATGTGCACCACGGCGTGGGCAAGTTTGCGGCGAACGCGCTGACCATCCTCTCCATCTCCGAGGCGGCCGTGCCCGCCGTCCGCGAGTTTGCCATCGACGAGCTGCTTCACGGCCTCGCGCAGTGGTGAGCTCAGCCCCCCCCCTCCCCGCCTCTGCCTGAGCTCTCTGCCCGCACGTCTGAGCGGGTTTGGGCGGCCTTGCGCAGGCTGTGCGATACCGAGGAGCCCTTGGAGGTAGACGAGGTCTGCGGGCGCGAGCGCAAGTATACGAGTGCCCGCAGCGCCGCTCGCTTTGGCTCGGATGGCCAGAGCCTCTGCGCCTCCGCACGGCTATGTTTCCCTCAGACGCGGCCAGCACCGCGGCCACAACCCAACCCTCTGCCCTCGTTTCGGACTCTTAGGTGCAACTGCGGCTGCGCCGCCCTCAGCGCGACGTGCTGGCTCGAGGTGACGCCCTCCCATCGCGGCCACCCACTGGCTGCGTGCCCTTAGCTTTCGCCCGCTGCCATGGTGAACTCGACGTCCCCGACGCCTCTTGACTCCACTGCCACCCCTCTCCCCGCGCGCAGCGGCTGCTCGGCAAGCCGGACGCGCTCTTGGAGGCCAAGCTGCGTGATCACCCGAAGCTAACGGCCATATGCAAGGACCTCTTCCACGTCGTGAGCCGTCGTGACGGCAACCCGTTTTCTCTGACGCGGCTGCTGTACGTGCCCAAGGTGTTCTCGTGGCTGGTCGACACGCAGCCACAGCTCGCCTCTGACACCCTCTGCTTCCTCGCCTTCGGCCTGCTGCACTTTGACAACCCCATGTTCTCCGAGGACGCCGTCCAGGCACTGCAGGCGCTCCTGCGCGAGACGGGCGGCGGCCACCTGGAGCGGGTGCTCGGCCACCGCGCGTCGCTGCCGCTCCTCGAGGCGCTCAGCACGTGCGCCTGCTACTCGCCGAGTGCCATCAGCGTGCTCGAGCTGGTCTCCGCGACCGATGGCGGCCGGGCGAGCCTGTACTCTTTGGCCACGGCGCTGAGCGCGACGTCGCCGCCAAAAGCCGACGCGGAAGGCAGTGGCGGGGCGAGCGATGCGCCGCCGGTCGCCGATGGTGACAGCGACGAGGAGGAGGAGGAGCGCAGTGAGACGGGCGGGCAGCCGTCGGCGTCGCAGTCCGGCGAGGCAGCTTCCAGCACGGGGGCCGACGCCGACCCGGACTCCGGCACGGCCTCCGCGGCAGACGCGTTGCGGAGTTTGGACGGCAGCTTCAACAGCCAGGGCTCAGCGTCGTCCGAGCGACGGGCCAGCTTCCTTGGCCGCAACGGCAAGGAAGGGGGGGGGTTGCTGGTGCGGGTGCTGCACGAGGCGGGCGCGCTTGCGGCGAAGCTGCGTGGCGTGTGGCCGGCCCACCGACTGACGGCGCAAGCGCGCACGGGCGTAGGCTCGCCGCGACTTGCCTCTGCGTTGGGAGGGGACGGCGCCTCACAGCTTGCTGCCGAGGCTGGTTTGCCCCCGGGCTCGGGCGCGGCCGCCTCGGCCGATGGTGCTGGGGGCGACGGCGCGGCCGCGGTGGAGAGCGGGAGCGGCCAGGCCGACGAGACGCGCACGGGCGCGCCCGCCGGCGAGCACGCGCAGGACGAGGGCGAGTTGCCTGGCGGGGTGGAGGCCTGGGACCGCTTCATGGCCGAGCTGCCGCTCGCCTCCGCGATGACGCTCGCTGGCTTGGCCACCGCGCCTCTCGAGTGGGCACCGGCTGCGGCGCTGGACGCAGTGACGCCGGATGCGGCGCCGGCCGCGGCGGCGCCAGTCGAGGGGGCGGGCGAGGGGGCGCCAGTGGCAACGGTTGGGCCAGCGCCAGTGCATGACACAGGGAGCGACGCAGGGCCGGCCACGGCGCCCACCACGACGCCGGCCGCGGCGCCGGCCGCGGCGGGTGAGCAGGCGGGCGCCTCGGGCTCCAGTACGCAGGCGGCGACGGGGGCGGCAGCGGACGCCACGAGCGCCGGCGCGCCGGCGAGCGACGGCGCGGACAGCCGCCCGATCTCGACGCCGGAGTCTCACGCCTCAGCCCCGGCGGCGGCCGGCAGCAGCGGTGCGGCGAGCTCCAGCCAAGACGCTGCGCTGCCCGCCGCGCCGCCGTTGTGGCCCAACCTGCTCGTGCCGGCCGACGTGGTCAAGGCGTGGGTGCTGCTCGAGCTGGTGGGCTTCCGGCCCGGCCAGGAGGAGGAGCTGCTCGGCCGGATGACGCTGTCGGACAAGCGCGTGTGGCTGTCGCGCCGGCTGTACCGCGAGCACCACGGCGGGCGCATGTCGGAGGAGGACGCCATCCTCTTCATCGAGTGCACGCGCGACGACAAGAAGGGCGCCATCCTCGCCGAGATGCGCGCGCACTACGCCGACGGCGTGGGCCTCGCCGCCGACCTGTCGGGCACGCTTGAGGTGCACTTCAAGGAGGAGAACTCCGCGGGCTCGGCGGTCAAGCGCGAGTGGTTCGCGCTGATGTCCGACGCGCTGGTCGCGCCCGAGGCGGGCGTGCTCGTCTCGCCCGACCGAGGCTGCTCCTTCCGGCCGCGGCCGAGCGGGCCGCAGGCGGCTGGCGAGCCCAAGGCGCGCCAGCTGCTCGACCTGGAGCTCCTCGGCCGGCTGCTCGGGCTGGCGCTGCTGCAGCAGGCCACGGTGGGCTTCCGGCTGCACCCGAGCGTGTGCAAGCTGCTGCTGCGCAACGGCGAGCCGTGGGAGTGGACGCACGACGACGTGCGCGGCCTCGACCCGCTGCTGTACCAGCACAAGGTGGACTACGTGCTGAACAACGACGTGGCCGACCTGTGCCTCGACTTCACCGACGTCATCGAGGACGTGCACGCGGGGGAGCTGGGCGAGCGCGAGGGCGGCACCGCCGGCTACTCTGAGGAGCGCGTCGCGCTGCTGCCGGGCGGCGAGGACCTCGAGGTCACCGAGGAGAACAAGCAGCAGTTCGTCGAGCTCGTGTGCGCGTGGCGCCTCTTCGGCTCCATCGAGGCCCAGACCGCGGCCATGTGCCGAGGCTTCCGCGCCGCGGTGCCGCCCGCCATCCTCGCGCAGCTCGCCGCGCTCGTCACCCCCGACGACCTCGCGACCATCCTGGCCGGCGAGGCGCTCATCGACCCCGTCGACTGGGAGGCGAACACCCAGTGCGCCGGCGGCCTGAAGCGCAAGGACCGGCTCTTCCGCTGGTTCTGGCGGGCCGTGCGCTCCTTCACGCCAGCGGAGCGCGAGCAGCTGCTGCAGTTCGTCACCGGCTCGCGCCGCCCCCCCGCGGGCGGCTTCGCGCAGCTGCAGGGCTTCAACGGCGGCGTGCACAAGTTCACGCTCTGCCTTGGCGACCTGCCGACCAACTCGTTGCCGCGCGCCCACGCATGCATCTGCACCATCGACCTGCCGCCCTACGCGTCCTACGCGGTGCTGCGGCGCTCGGTGCACACGGCGCTGAGCATGGGCTGCGTCGGCTTCGACGACGCGGCAGTCGCAGACGGCGGCGGAGCTCGCGACGCCGCCGAGGGCGGGGCCCCCGAGTGAGTGTCATCGTGGTTAGTTGTTTGCCGTTGCTTGAGTCGTTTGGCGCTAGGCGCTCCCTTTATTGATTGACGTGAGAGAAAACCCGCGTGGTTCGCAGTTTTCACCCCGGTCGCACGCGCGCTCGTGGCAACTTTTCTCACCGGAACTCCGCTCCTCGAGGCACCACTCGCGGCCGTGGCCGCGGTGAATGGGCCTGAGCGGCGAGTGGCAAGGCGGCGAATTCAGAGCGGCGAGATGGGCCTGAGTGGCGAGTGGCAGAGCGGCGAGGACCTGCAGAGCTTAGCGCCGCCCTCAGTGCCGCCGCTGGCGCCGCCGTTGGACCCTTCTGAAGGGATGCTGTGGTTACTGGGATTGGGGGTCGCTTTCCTCTCGACTATCCTCAGCACCATCGGGCTGCTGATACAAAAGACCTCCGCCGACCTAGAGAAGCACAAGCCGGCGTGGAGGCGTTGGCGCTTCTGGCTTGGCTTCGGGATCAACCTCGGCTCTGAGGTGACGCTGACCCCGGTGGCCATGAGCCTCACGCCGCTCTCACTTCTGGCGCCAGTGACGGGCGTGGGCATCGCCGCCGCCACGCTCATCTCCGCCTCGGGCTGCTTACCTGGCCTCAAGGAGCCACTCAGCTGCCGCGAGGCCATGTCGACTGTGCTCGTCATTTGTGGGGTCGTGCTGACGAGCTACTTCGGCCCACGTGGGGATGATGAGCCGAGCCTCAAGAATGTGGAGGATGCCTTTGCCTCGCCGGCGTTCACAAGCATCACCTGCGTCATCTACGCGTACGCGTACGGGCTGATCCTCGTCCGCAATGCCAAGGCGCTCGTCCGGTGTCGGCCCGCGGACCGCACGATCCGAACGTGCCTGATGGCTGCAGCGGCCTCGTCGCTGCTCGCCACCTACTCGGCGCTGTGCATGAAGGTCATCTCCACTGCCGTGCGCATCGCGGGCGAGGGGCGCGGCGACGTCGTGCGCGCCTCGTCCTCGCCGTACGTGGCGGCCATCGGGCTGGCGACGAGCGCGCCGACGCAGCTCTACCTGCTCAACATGATGATGGGCAACGGCTCGGCGGTGCTCGCCATGCCCGTCTACCTCTCGCTCGTCATCATCTGCCTCACCTTCTGCGGCGCGTGGATCTTCGACGAGTTCGCCCAGCTCCCCGCGCTCTCGCTCGCGATGCTCTGCGCGGGCGTCCTCGTCGTCGTGCTCGGGATCATGACGCTCGCTTTGGCCCAGCACAGGCGCGCCCTCGGAGACCGCGGCACCGACGAGGCCGAATCGTCGTCAGCGCTGGGCGGCGCGGCGCGACGCGGCCGAGGGGCCTTTCTTCAGCTCCCGGGCGCGGCGCCGCCGCGGACGTCAGACCATGCAGAGCACCAATTGATAGACTGGTCAAAGGTGGTCCGGGTCTGAAAGGGCTAGCCAAAGCTGTGTACAAAGTAAACAGTTAGTCATTTATTTTTCCGACGAGCGTCAGCGCGCGTAGACTACTGTGTGGATCTGTTTTGTGTGTGCCCCCGCCCGGACCCGGCGCCCCCCCCGCCGGCGCCGCGGACCGGGAGTTGCGCTTGGGCTTGCGGTGGAGAGTGACCCCGAGACGCGCGCGGCGCGGCGACCGCGCGGCGTCTGACGCATGCGTCTGACGACTGACCAGCGACTGACCCCGCGCGCGCGCGGTGTCCAGCAGCCACAGAGAGCGCGGTCGAGCGGCCGCAGCGCGCAGGCGGCCACCTCAGTCCTTTAATCATAATTAAAACGGTTGCGTCAAGGATCAAGCTTCAAGCACTCATGGTACATGCGATGGGCACAGATGGACTGTTCACTGTTGAGTGTAGTTGTGTGGACTCAACCAACATGCTCTCTCTCTCTCTCAACCACTCAAGCTCTCCCGGCGAGCAGATCGTCTCTCACAGCGTCTACCGTCCCCCGTCCCGTCCGTCCGGCACGCGCCCCAAGTGCAAGAGCCCCTGACTCCGCATTCGCATGCTCCGCATGCTCCGCATGCTCCGCATGCTCCGCATGCTCCGCGAGCCTGCTCATGAATCCGCTGAACTCCGAGGAGCGCAAGCAGCTGTGCTCGACCTTCTTGCCGTCCTTGAAGATCATGCCGGTAGGCAGCTTCTCCACGCCGCAGTGCTTACACAGCGCCTTGGCCTGCACGAAGTCGATCTCGCAGAAGTCTACCTCCAGGTTTGAGGAGGCTGCGCGCTTGTACTTGGGCTCGATGACTTTGCACGCGGAGCACCAAGGCGCGTAGGCTTTGACGACGAGAAGCCGGCCAGCTTGCTGCGCGTTGACCACTGCTTCCTCGAGCTCTAGGACCGTTGTCAGCGGCTGGATGCGGGACAGGGCGGCGATCGAGGGTGCCATTGCAGGCCCATCCTCAGCAAAGGTCTGGATGTGCGCACGAGCGCAACGCGGGGCCATAGGCAGTGACGCACGATCAGGACAGCGGCGGCGCGCTGGCACGGTAGGAAGCACGTACGCAGACGCGGTGACGATCATCATCACTGCCGTGGTCAGATGCTGCCTCATCTCGGCGCCGCTCGTTTTGGCGTCTTCGATCCCGGAATCGCCGCTCGGATTGCGCTCGCGACGTCTCGCGTGTTTGAGCTCGCACCTCGCGTCGACCGGGGTGGAAGTAGCGGGCGAGTTATGTCCGCAGTAAGTAAAGTAAGTAAGTAAGTAAGTTTATCTCAACGATACTCACTTCTTTCGCGCTCTCACACATGTCGCGTGTCTCAGGTGTGTGTGTGGGCACTGGGCTTGGTCGTTGGCGTGGGCTGCTCTCACTTTCCCAAAGCATGCCGCGGTCGGAGCATCAGCTTCCAAGAGCATGCCAGCTTCCAAGGGCGTGGATCGAGCTCCAGCGAAAGTGCCAAACCGCGGCCGGCGGCGGTGGAAGCAGCAGCTGCCGTGTCAAGCCCGTACGAGCAGGGCCGGGCCGGGCAGCGTGGCGACGTGCTGCAGCCGCCGGCTGAGCCCAACGCAACGCCGCCAGCGCGCCGCACCCGGCGGAGACGAGCACGAGCAGAAGGAGTGCTGCGACACACGCAAGTCGCCGGGGCGCCGGAGCGCACGGCTCGGCCTTCTGACCACCGACGGGAGAGGGGAGAGGAGGAGAGGGAGAGGGGAGAGGAGGAGAGAGCGGGATGGGTGACGAATCATAGAGGAGCGACGACCTGGGGCTGCGCGAGGGCGTGGAGCTTGTGAAGCGTGGGCTGAGGGCGGCTCCGAAGCTCTGCTTGTGGTA
>Ga0115012_10002272_pt1 | contig 11187 bp, 11 predicted proteins | sample TroAtlMetagenome_FD_88706 | JGI IMG/M metagenome (GOLD analysis project Ga0115012, IMG submission 88706) | Marine eukaryotic phytoplankton communities from Atlantic Ocean - Tropical Atlantic ANT10 Metagenome | ecosystem: Environmental > Aquatic > Marine > Oceanic | place: Tropical Atlantic...
AGAGTAGCTATATTTTCGGTCGGCTTTTCCATAAAACGAGTTTCTCAATTCGTTGAGTGCAATTGTCTTACTATCCTCTTTTGCTTGATGCAGAACGTTTGTCGCCACACTTTTGACCCGAGTGAGTTCATCTGCTGGAAACAGAGGCTCTAAAATAAGAGTCGAAAAGAGTTTCAATAGCTTGTTGAATTGAGCTGCGGTACCGCGCAAGATAAATGTCACCTTCCCGTCTGTTACATGGATATCAATACTGGCTCCGAGCATGTTCACAGCGTGCAAAAATTTCTCTCGTGAGTACTCTCCAGCACCAGATAAGAGCATGTCAGCATAGAGGTTGTGAACTGCCTGCAGTTCCAGACTATTTTCTTGGTGCGTGTCAGCGGTGATAATCGCCTTCACTATCTCCGAGTCTGGTTTTGTGACCGACGCAATTGAATAATTTTCTGTTGGGTTGATAGATAGTTGCATAGTTATTTTCCGATGAACGTACCGATGGTTAAGTTTGCCGGAGCAAAGCTTTTCTCAAGACATTGGATGACCATTTTAGGAGTAATTTCTTTTAAGAGATCAGGGGTCTGCGTGTAATTTTCCCAGTTACCCGATGCAGTATATTCGGTCAGTTCTTGAGCAATCTGCATTGAGCTGGTGCGCGAAAAGAGCTCGTCAGTCAGCATATTTGCCTTCACTTTTTTTATTAGATTCGAAATATCTTTTGTGGTTAATGAGCGGATTGTCTCCAGAACTTGGGTTTCAATATCCTCATGCTTTTGATTCTCAGCCAGAGCAAAGTGAATGGTGGCAAGGTTTGTGTCGCGAGTTGGTTCTTGCATGCTGTCGATACTCGCCACTTTACCGGTGTCAACCAGTAATTTTTGGAAGATACTTTCCGGCCCACTTGTCAGAACGTTCAACATTACTGATGTAGTGAGCCACTCCGTAGTGCCAAGTCCTTCGTGTTTAAAGCCAACGGAAAGTAGGTTCGTGGTTGATGGGCGAGTGATCGATACGCGACGAGTACCTTCTTGTTTTGGTTCGCGGACGTGGTGGCGTGGGATTGACGTAGAAGGGTTCACAATGCCTGTAAATTGCTTTTTAACAGCTGCAAGGGCTGTTTTATAGTCTACGTCCCCAATCACCATCATGACAGCGTTATCTGGTCGATAATAGTTGGTGTAAAACTGCTGTAAACGCTCAGGAGTGTAATCTTCAATATCTTCTCGGTAGCCAATTGTTTCGTGTCCGTATGGATGTGAAAGAAACGCCGTGCTCACCATCTGAACTGAGAGGGCAAAGTACGGGTCACCGTTATACATATCGAATTCACTTAAGACGTTGTTTTGTTCGGGAGTGAGTTCTTTTTGATCGAGAATAACTCCAGTCATCCGTTGGGCCTCGATTTTGAGTGCCCGTTCTAAGTACTCTGTTGGGTACGAGAAATAATACGTAGTTCGGTCTTTCCACGTGTTTGCGTTGAGGATGCAGCCGATTTCACGCTCAAATTGCATCGCTCCCCCAGCTTTGATTTTAGCCTCTTTGTCAGCCAGAGTCGGTTTAAAGAGCATGTGTTCAAGCATATGTGCGATACCGCTCTCCCCGAGGGTTTCGTCCACCGCACCTACGAGATAGGTGATATTTGTGGTGACTGTGCCGGTGTCTGGTCGGTGGTGGTAGAGCACGCGCAGTCCGTTGCTTTTGAGGATGTATTCATCAATACCAGAAACAGATTTAACAAATGTGTATCCAGGAATATTTTTTTTACTATCTTTCTTTACTGTGGCTTTTTTGGACATTGAGGATGAATTTCTTAAATTGGTCAAAGGTGTGATTAAACTCGTGTACGATACCATCTTTCAAACGATTGTTGATAGCGTTGGCAATCGCTTGGTATCCTTCTAGTTTGTCATCTAGGTTTGGGCCGAAATCTTGAATAAATCGACCGTGGTCTTCGTAATACTCTTCTACAATAGAGCGAAAATTGTGCGACTTGTCAGCAGCGGCAATAAGAACAGCTTCGGGTTTTCCTTTTCGTAACTGAGCTGCGTACGTTTTCTTTACTTCAAGCCACGGAATCTTATGGTCAACTGTTTGCTGTGGTTCAGTGAGTGTCAGGACCAACTCAGCCACCTCTTCTCCAAAATCAGCTTTTAGTTCTTCAAGCGTATAGTCTGTATCTTCAAGCGTATCGTGTAAAAGAGCTGCGACCAGAGTGGTTTCGTCGCCGGTGTAGTCACGCACAATCAACATTACTGCCATCAAGTGGGTTACATACGGTAGTTGAATAGCTCCTTTGCGCAACTGCTCAACATGCAGTAATGCGGCAGCTTTAATGGCTTGTTCGACTTTGTATGTATACATAGATTAATGAATTCGGTGATTAAAGTTTCGGCTTTGCTTGGTCAATTTATCTCGCAATTCTTCTTCACGTTCTTCATTCAGTCGGGTCTGCACCCGCTCACGTTGCGTCAAAATGTCTTTGAGGTCTTTGGTGAGTGCCTCTTTTTTATGCGCGTACCCCCGTTTTCGAGTGTCGAATTCTCGCTTGAGTCGATCGAGCTCCCAGCGTTCGCGTTCTTCATTTCGTTTGACCGCCCGCTCATTCTCTTCGAGTTTTTTGTGTACATCTGACACTTTATCTTCGAGGCGACGGAGCTCATATTCTGAAGAGGACATATGTTCTATATTACCGCACCCTCGTCAATCAGCAATTGTTTCTTCACAGTATCACCCCCACGGTTGTATCCGCCAAGGGTTCCGTCAGTTCGTATGACCCGGTGACACGGAATGTCTTTGTCGTAGTTTTTTGCCATTGTGTTTGCTACCGCTCGAGCCGCTTTGGGATTCCCTGCTGCTATCGCTACTTCTTTGTAGGTCATAACCGTTCCTCGCGGAATGTCTCGAACTACAGAGCGTACTTTTTCAGCAAAGGGAACCATACTATTTTTGTTTTTGTTGGTTATGAATAGCTAGGAGCTTTTTGCCGCATGCTTCACGGTACGGACAAAATTCACATTTTTCGCCGACTGGAGGAATGTCTGTCCGATCCAGGCATGTTTTGATGTCGAGCAGAGTTGGCTCAATCCAGTCAGTTACTGCTGGAACAGGGATGACAGTGGTCTCGAACTGTAATGTGTCGTCAAACTCAGGTAATGTCTTATCAGCGTTGGCGTAGACCAGATATCCTGTGTCTTGTACCGTAAAGCCGTTTTTCTCCAAGAGCCACTTGTATACACCAAGTTGTCGGGTGTATTGCTGCTCCCAAGGACTGTCACCGAGTTTATCAATCCGACTTTCTTTGGAGGTTGCCTTGTAGTCCACGATAATCAATTCGTCGTTTGGCGCTACCCAAATATCATCTACTCCCCCACTGACGACCATTCCGGTTGGTTCATGAGTGTGCATGATGGCCACAAATGGGTCGCGCCAGGTGTCGAGATCTTTATGGGCAAATGGTACGGCATCAATCTCGTACTTTTCCATGATTGGGTGTGGAGTTTGAGTTTTCCGATACGCATCAAACTCGTTTTTGAATAGTTCATCGACGGCAATGTTTAGGTTGAATGAAGGAAAACCTGGGCGCTTAGTTCCCAGTACGTTATCAAGATAAAAACACCGCTGACATTCAAAGAAAAAATCAATTTTAGAACGAGATAATTTCCACTTTGCTCCTTTGTAGTTCCACTCTGCTTTTCGATTTGGGTTGTATTTGTACGTGTATTCGGCCATATGTATGTGAGTATAACAGAAAACCGGCACGAATCCTTTGCGGATTCGTGCCGGTTTTACAAACGAGCTTATTGAGCAGTGAACGTATCGAAAATAGTATCGATTTGTACGTCTCCAGCTAGGTTGAAATCAAAGTCACCGTCTTCTGTAAAGATAACAACAGCGTACTTGTCTCCAGGAGTTGTAGATCGCTGTAGAGTGATTTTTGATGGAATCAAACCTTGTGATTCACTAAATCGCACTACACCAAGGATGTATCCGAGTTGATCGTTGTTAAACTGTCGTACACCAATCCATCCTTCACTGACTGGGTAGGTAGCACTTTCTAGTTCGATTGAAGCAGAAGCTGCTTGGTCTGGAACAACAATTTCGCCGTTTCCAACTTGTAGTTCTGGAGCAGGTGCTGAATCAGTATCAGAATCAGACATGTTTTCAGTAGTGTCCGTATCTTCAGACTCATCATTTTCGTCAATTTCTGCTGCTTCGTTCACGTCTCGGTCTTCATTTGGCGCTTGTGCGCTTGGTCCTGAAAAAGCCCAAACGAGCATTCCACCAATAAGGAGTCCGACTACAAAAGCTACTAGTGTCTTCTGTCCGTCTTGTGTTTCTTCTGCCATAGGTAATGTATGTTTTGCTGAATTAAATAATATCGTGAGTATATCACAACAAAATCGTTGCTATACATTGACAGATAGGGCGATGTAATGCTGTTTTATGACGTACAGATTTCAGACACTTCTTGCATCAAGGCTTCATGTTTACGTTTGGATAAATGCAGATGACGAAGTAGATGTTCATTTTTCAAAATGTCCTCACAGAGAATTATCTGCCGTGAGATGAGGGTTTCTTTTTGCGAGGCTGAGAGAGACTGCAAAACAGTAATCGGATACACGCCAGCACGCTGAATCCGGTCGTGCAGATTGTTGTTTTTAGGGAAATCCCAGCTGAGCATTTTTAGTCCTACACATGTGCCGTACTGGCGAGCAGTAGAAGTAAACTTGGTGTTTGTAATAAGCCAAAACTCAGTGATGCCGCAGACATCATCCATGCAGATACGTTCCTCTTTCAGATCCAAGAGTCTAGCGTACGAGTACATTGCTACCTGCAAGTCAGATTTGATTCCTGGGCGAGCATGAAACTTAGCTTCACCAACAAAGCTATGGTCAGCTCGGTACGCTGCGATGTCTATTTCATGTTCTGCACACTTCCCTTGAATCATGATTCCGGTACGGGTGCTGTAACCTTCCTTTTCAAACAGTCTTCCTAAGAATTGTTCGAATGGGAAACCAGTTGGCCCAAGATTAAACAAGGCACGTCGCAGAGAGTATCGGGCTGCTGCAGTTGGTCGTCCTTCGCGCAATAAGGCAAATGCATTTCGATATATTTCTTGAGTTTTAATACCGTCGTACAAAGTCTGATCGACTTCTGCGATGATTTCGTTGATTTCAGTCGGACTGGCACCAGCACGTCGTAGAGAGCGACGAAGCTTCTCTACTTTAAAGAATTCTTTGGTGCCGTCAGCTTTGGTGATGGTAATTGACATTGAAAAGGAGCAAGGAGGATGAAGATACAAAGAGGATGTGTACTACTTGGCACGTATTGGTGCTGATTGTACGCACGAAAGCTCTTGAGTACCGAACTCGGTTGCTAGCTGATTATACCACCACCGATACACAAGGAGCCTCGATACAATACACATGATTGACCAGAGGCCGGGCGTTCCATTGCACTTGTGGGACTGAGGACAATAGTGCGACTGTCTACTGACGACACGGTAGCCAAAAGCGGCGTCTGGCGGTAGCGAATCTGCATCTCAATCTCATCTCCTGGCGTGAGGGTGTGTCGCAGGCAGATGTTTTCTAAAGTGAGTGAATCTGCTGTTTCGGCCACGTGCTCTTTGGTGCTGACCGTAATGGTGTTCTGGTTGATATCTTTGTGTACTACAAACATTGGCGTCCGTGCTTGGTCGATGGTGTCGAGAGTAAAGCCGTGACGTTGGCCAAGAGTGTATACAAAAGCCCCTTTATGAGTACCGACTACTTCCCCATTTTCGTTGAGTACATCTCCGGGAACCAAATCTATGTAATGCGATAAAAACTCTGGGATGTCCACGTGTCCAAGGAAACAAATGCCCTGACTATCTTTCTTGGCAGCGGTTGGAATACCAGCTGCTTCAGCTTCGTGTCGAATCTGTTCTTTTGGGGTGTCACCCACCGGGAAAAGTGTGCACCCAAGCTGCTCTTTTGTCAGTGTCCAGAGAAAGTACGTTTGGTCTTTGTTTGTATCAACTCCGCGATGCATCTGCGGTTCTTCCCCGTCATCAATTCTTTGGGCGTAGTGTCCAGTTGCGATGAAGTCAGCACCTTTTTCTTGAGCAAAGCGCAAAAAGGCTCCAAATTTTACGTGTTGATTACACATTACGTCTGGGTTTGGGGTGCGGCCAGCCTTGTATTCTTCAATAAAAAAGTGCGCCACCTCATCTCGATACGCTGCTTCAGCGTCACAGGTCAAAAAAGGAATTCCTAAGTGAGCAGCGACTCTCATGGCATCGAGTCGCTCTTGTTCCCAGTTGCACACCATAAAGTCTGGATGCCAGACTTTTATAAACACACCAACTACAGTGTAGCCTTCATTTTGAAGTCTCAGAGCTGCGACTGAAGAGTCTACTCCCCCTGAAAGTCCGACAAATACGGTGCGTTTGTTGTTCATACCAAGAAAGCTAACACAGAGTGTTTTTAACGTAAATGGAGTTCAATATTTTGTAGGTGCTGGTTATAGGTTTCAGCATAATAAAACTCACCGTCATTTCCTGTTACATAGTAAAAATAATCTGACTTAGTTGGCTGTAAAGCAGCTGTAATAGCTTCTAGGCCCGGATTTCCAATCGGAGTTGGTGGAAGACCGGTGTAGAGATAGGTGTTGTACGGTGAATCTAGTTCTCGTAATTCTGCAGCTAGTTGTCCGGGTGGAAGCTTACCCAGAGGTGTCTCAATCGCATATTCGATGGTCGCGTCAGCCTGTAGCGGCATGTCGATAGCCAATCTGTTTTGTAGTATTCCAGATACTATCCCCATAGATTCTGGCGAATTTGCTTCTCTTTCTAGAATCGAAGCAAGGATAATCACTTCGTCCTCGGAAAGGGTCGAGCTGGCAAATGCTGGACGTAGAGACTGAGTGGTTTCGGTGTACGTTTCAAGCATTAGTGCGAGTAGTTCTGAGGCGGTGTACGTGACTGGGATAAAATATGTCTCGGGATACAGTTTGCCTTCATGTTGCTGCGCTTCAGTTACAAAGTACTCCTCATCAAAGTCAGGCAACAGACTGTCAGCTCTGTTTGCTAAAAGTGCTACCGACTCTCCTTCTATGTGCGTCAGTCGAATCAAATCTGTGTCAAAGTCACCCTCTGTCAATCGTCGTGCGACAGCCAATGTGTCGAGCGGTTCATCAAATACATACGTACTCGCTTTTAAGTCAGCTGGATCATGCATAAAGACCAGCACATAGTACAAAAGCTGCTGAGACTGCACGACTCCTTCAGCTTTTAGTTGTTCAGTGATAGCTCGCACTTGTGTACCAGGAGTGATTACTACTGGCTCATTGACTGGAAAACTAGCTGGTGGATTGTTTAGAGTCAGGAGTGTAGAGCCGGCCGCAATAAGGCCTAAGGCAACGAAGGTAAAAAGCAGCAATAAGAGTTTTAGATAAAATCCAAAGCGTTTTTTTACGGGCTCTTCATGAGTAATCGGGTGCTCGGTTTCTGGGATGCTCATTTCTTCTGACATAATTACATATTTCCTATTGGCAGGTTGGCGGGTGCTTCTTTTCGGTTTGATTCTACACGAGAGAGATTTGGTGTCACGACAGATGTTCCTGGGATGTGGTAGATAGTCGCCAACTCTTCTACTGACATTACTTTTGCAGCATCAACTTTCGTCTTTTTATCAGCTTCTGAATATTCGCGTTTTTTATAGGCTTCAAGCTCATCCTTTTTCATCTTCAGTTTCTTTTTACCAGAGTAATCAGAGAACATATTGTAGTCGAAGTCTGTTCTCCAGCGTACCCCCATTCCGTTACGACCGATAATGTCGTATTGAGAGAATGATTTCAAGAGTGGGCCAATCATATCACCGTCAAAACTGCCAGCCTTGACGATATACATGGCGCGGATGCCGACATTGTAGGCATATTTACCCACGTTTCGTTCAATAGCTCCAATTGTGTCACGTTCGTTCATGGTAAGGACTGGTCGACTTTCGGTCTCCTCTGCTCCCATCTTTGATTTATCTCGACCCATGAGTTCATCAATCTTGCTCGCCGCTTTCTTTTCCCAGGTGCCAGCTGCTTTGAGTGAGCCGGACTTAAAGTTAGTCTTGGCGTGCGGAGTACAGAGAATTTGAATCCAGATTCTTTCGCTGGGCTTCGCTTTTCCAAGATGTTCTAGCATCGGCGCCATTGGCTCAAATTTCAGTTCTTCTTTGGGTAGCTTGTCCATGCCGTAGTCAATATAGGTCTTGATGGGTAGCACCTCGTCGTCCTTTTTGCAGATATGAAAAGACATCATTTCCCACTCTTCGGGATCCCACTGCACTTCAGCAGCGTAGTCTACTTTTTCTTCAACCACTTCAATTCCCGGATATTGCGCATAGAGCTGAGCTTCTATAGCATTTTTGATTTTCTTGGCCGGTATATTTACATAAAAGCGCACATCTCCGCCGTAGGAGACGAGTTCAAAACTAAACGTTTGTGGGTGCTTCCCGTCGACATAGGCTTGCCACAAGTTGTCTGAGCCGTACGGATTGTGAATCTGAGCAAAGACACTCTCCATCGCTTCTGGTGATTTGAGTACTTCTTGTGGCAGTTTGATGCGTAAAGTGGTGCGTCCCTGACTAAAAGTAAAGTGTCCACGAGAAAATTCTTGCCATTGTTCAAAGAGAATATAAAAAAGCACCACCGGCAGCCAGATTGGCGACGTGGCAATAGCAATTGCAAGGATTGGTTCTACGTTTACCTGAAGCAAAGAAAAAACGTAGTACATCATCACTAAGCCTACGATTATAATCAGTGGCCCGACGAAAGCGCCAAACAGTGTTTTGAACATATCACCCATGTCTGTGTATTGTACACCAAAACAAAGAGCGATTGCCTGGTGGCAATCGCTCTTTGTGCATGGCTTATTCAGCAATCATGTAAGTTCCGTTTGAGAGTTTTTTGAAGAGACTTGCGTCTTGGAGATTGACCAAGATGGTGTTGTCTTTTACGTAACGTTCTTTTCGAACTTTATCAATAATTTCTTCACGTGAGAGTGGTCCGTCTGCTTCAAGGATTTCTTTTAGTACCTCCTTTACAACTCCGGCTGTGTACCCCCATTCGGTCAGAGCGTAGAGGCCGCGACCAACAAGTACAAATCGTTCATCTTTGATGAGCTCATTGTGAGTAGTGGCAATGTGTGCCTTGTGCCCAAAGAGGTCGTTGATAGTTTCAGCAACTTCTCGGAAGTGCATTGGTGAGCCGTGACGCTTCACTGCGAGGTAGGCATAGTCTCGAATTCCTTTCACACGAATGTTTGGACTCTCAGCTGGTCCCCAGTCACCCAGAGGGTTGCGGCCGATTTGTTTTGAGATGCTCAACCATCGCTTGAGCACTTCTTCGTTATGTTCTTCGGCAATGTCAGCTAGTTCCGCTCGGAAACGAGCAATGATGTCAGCTTCACTGACGAGTTCGTCTCGACTGAGACTTTTGTGAACACTTCGCAAAGCTTTCTCAACTGTTTCTGCAGTTTTTCGTTCTGTAAACCATCGGTGTGCGTACTGAGGATTTTCCTTACTTTTGTAGAACGGGTCTCCAACAATCAGTACAAAGTACAAATGATTTCGAGTTGCAGCATCTGTCGTAAGCTCATCGAGCAGGACGTGTTCTGCAATAAGTCCACCACCGAGTTGGTCAATGAGCTTTTGCAACTCGATGAAGAGGTCGTAGTGCTTTTTATACACATCAGACTTTTGGATAGATTGAATACCGTAGTTTTCAATCTGCCGTACTCGTTCACGAGTGATGCCGTACGATTGACCAATCGCTTCAAGAGTATAGGTTTCTCCATCTTTGCCGAGTCCGTATCTTTTTTCAAGTACGTCTCGAGCACGTTCAGGCAGAACCTCAAGAAGAGTCTTGGTGACTTGTTTTGGTTTAAATGAAATCATAATTGTTCTTAAGAAGTTTGTATTTTTTGCTTAAACTTCAATGCGTGGCCAAATTTATAACATATATGGCTAAATTGGTCAACACAAAGTATTGAGTGACTATTTTTGCAAAATGTTCAGAATTCTCCCTGGTACATAGATAATTTTAGCAATTGCCTCACTGTTGATCTTTTCCGCTAGATTTGGGTGTTCTTTGGTTAATTCCATCGCTTCGGTTTCCGTTGCTTCTGGCGAGATGGTGATTTCTCCGCGCATCTTACCGTTTATTTGAACTCCAATGGTCACCTCATCATCTTTTGCCAATGAATCGTCGTATGCTGGAAATTCAGCTCTGTGGATGCTGTCTGCATTGCCGCTATCTCGCCATAACTCTTCAGTTATATGTGGAGCAAATGGCGCCAAGAGTCGCAAAAATGCATCGTAGGTCACTAGACTCAAACCTTCTTTTTCAGCTTGATTGATGAATATCATCATAGCGCTGACGGCTGTATTGAACTTGAATCCTTCAATGTCTTCTGAGACCTTTTTGATAGTTTTGTGGAGTGCGGTTGTAGTGGCTTTTGGCTCTTCTGCGGTGATGTGCTCTGAGAGGCCATTTACTCGCTCCAGGAAACGTCGAGCACCAGCCAATCCGTCTTGACTCCAGGCAATGGTGTTCTCAAACGGCCCCATGAACATTTCGTACAAGCGCAAAGTGTCTGCTCCGACCAGTTCTACGATATCGTTTGGATTGATCACGTTCCCCCACCGCTTAGACATTTTTCTTCCATCTTCAGCCAAAATAAAGCCAAGGAATTCGAGTCGTTGGAATGGTTCGATGGTTGATACGACGTCAATGTCGTACAAGAATTTGTGCCAAAAGCGCGCATAAATAAGGTGTCGCACTGCGTGGTCTCCGCCTACATACACGTCCACTGGAGACCAGTACGCTTCGTTTTCTTTACTCACCAGCTCATTTGAATTCTGAGGATCCATGTACCGCAGGTAGTACCAAGATGAACCAGCCCACTGAGGCATGGTATTTGTCTCTCGCTTCCCTGCTCCGCCACAGCTTGGACATGAAGTGTTTACCCACTCATCAATATTTGCCAGTGGCGATTGTCCGTCCCCGGCTGGTTCGTAGTTCTCTACCTCTGGAAGTGTGACTGGGAGTTGTTCTTCTGGCACTGTCACTGGTCCACATTGTTCACAGTGAATGATTGGGATTGGTTCACCCCAGTATCGTTGTCGAGAAAACACCCAGTCACGGAGTTTGTACGTACTGGTC
>Ga0115012_10002273_pt1 | contig 11186 bp, 11 predicted proteins | sample TroAtlMetagenome_FD_88706 | JGI IMG/M metagenome (GOLD analysis project Ga0115012, IMG submission 88706) | Marine eukaryotic phytoplankton communities from Atlantic Ocean - Tropical Atlantic ANT10 Metagenome | ecosystem: Environmental > Aquatic > Marine > Oceanic | place: Tropical Atlantic...
GCAATGCAACCTGAGTTTGAGGATGAGGAAGCAATCGATCCATTCGATTTCTGGCAGGGTGCTAACTTCAAGTTGAAAGCAAAGAACGTAGCAGGATACAGAAACTATGATAGTTCTGAGTTCTCTGCACCATCTGCTCTACTTGATGATGACGATGCACTAGAGACATTGTGGAAGAAAGAGTTCTCACTCAAAGAATTCACAGATGCTTCTGAGTTCAAATCATATGCTGATCTTGAGAAGAGATTGAATGCAGTCTTGAATCAATCACGTCCTGCGGTAGCACCTGAGGTTGCTAACGAAGAGGAAGAGATTGTAACCGCAACACCAGAACCTGTTGTTGCATCTGCACCAGCATCAGTCAATGAAGATGATGATGCACTAAGTTACTTTCAGAAACTAGCTGAAGAGTAAGTGGAAATAAAGTCCTTCAAGGAACTTATAGGAGTCTGGGATGGTAAACTCACCGTCCTAGACTCTTCTTTTAATGAGATAAAAAAGTTATATGATAGTGATCCTGAGTCAGACGGATACTCTAATATAAATGGATGGCAGAAGACTGGGTTGCATAAGATGCCACAGTTCAATCCATTGAAAGAAATGATCATCAATAGATGCTATTATTACTTGGAGCATCATGGTATAAGTAGACCAAGAGGACTAGAGTGTGTCCATCTATTTGCTAACATAAATCCTAAAGGTGCATCTAATAGTATGCATCATCATACCTACGGTCAGATCAGTGGGGTGTATTGGTTGAAAGCACCACTCAATAGTGGAGATCTAGTCATCATGAGTCCATTTACAAACAGATACCTCAATACATCATGTATTCCTAAGATAGACTACAATGCTCTTCAATTGAAACCAAAAGCAAACCAAGGTGTATTTTTCAACAGTAATCTAACACACTACGTTGACATCAACAGATCGAACAAGGACAGAGTGTCTGTTGCTTTTCACATCTTAATTCATGCCTGAACCAAAATCGACTTTTCATTTACAAAAACGGGCAAAAAAAAGTCGGGCAAAAAATTGACCCTTAAGGTTTTTTATGATACAAACAGTAAATCAACATTGGGATCCTTTGAGAGTTTGTGCGGTAGGTCGTTCTTATCCACCAGAGTTTTATGAGAGAATAACCAATATACGGGTCAGAACTGCAATGGAGAAAATAGCAGTTGAGACCGAAGAAGACTATCAGAAACTAATAAGCAAATTAGAGTCATTTGGAGTAAAAGTACTAAGAACTGATATTAGCAAGAATTTTGATGATCATTGGCCAGGTGGTGAAAAACCAGCACCAGCACCAATGACTCCTAGAGACCATACTGCTGCTGTTGGTGGTAGGTTTTTTATGCCTTCTGATAGGTATGGGGACAATATTGATGTGGAGACAATTTATAATGCGATTTTATCTAAACCTTTGAAGGATGTCAACACACCTAAATTTAGGATGATATCTTCAATGATAGAGGATACTCTTGATCCCAATAACTTGTCTACTGGAGGATCTGTGCTGAGATTTAGATCTAAAGATGTTTATAAAAGACGTAGATATGCATTTAGTGCACTTGACGTAAAAGAGATAAAACATAAGATTTTACAGGCAGAGACATTGACCATAGGTAAGGCAGGATATTGGCCGATGAATAAACAGTATTATTCTTTCAAATCTATAGAAGATTGGTTGAAAGAGAATAATATACCAATCGTATATGATGAATATATCAATTGTGGCGTAATGACGAGAATGGGTAAAGATCTATATTTTGGATATGGTAATATAATTAATAAAATCAATGAAGATAGGTTTTATGATAAAATGAGTCGTCTCTTTCCAGACCATAGAACACATTTTCTTCATCAAAATGGTCATACTGATGGATGCTTCACAGTTGTCAAACCAGGTCTGATTATTACATTGAGAGATATACAAAATTACGAAAAAACATTTCCTGGATGGGATGTGGTAACAATACCTGGTGAGTCATGGGATAAAATCAGTGATTTTCAGAAAATGAAGGATGTCAATAAAGGTAAATGGTGGGTTGAGGGCGAACAGGATAATGAAGATTTAGCAGATTATGTCAATAGTTGGTTAGATCACTGGACAACATTTGCTCAAGAATCCGTATTTGACACAAATATGTTGGTGATAGACGAAAAGAATGTTTGTGTTGTATCTGAAAATCCAATTGTTTTCAAGGCATTTGAGAAACATGGAATTACACCACATGTGATAAATTTCCGTCATAGGTATTTTTGGGATGGAGGTTTGCATTGTATGACTTCAGATATAGTTCGAGAAGGTAAACAAGTCGACTATTTTCCGGAACGTGGATCACAGTCTGTAGTTAAGTTTTGGCCACATTACTAATGGATAATATTATTATCATAGAAGAGAATATTGACGTAAAACCGTTTTTAGAAGAAATGGATTTAGATGACTGGGATTGGGTATCTAAACAAAAAGGTAATAATATAGGTGGCAATAAAAACCCATATGGGTTCTTACCGTTAGTTTGGGCAAAAGTCAGAAAAGGTGAAGATCCTCATGATGCCTTGGGTCAAGGTAAAACTCCATTATACGATAAGTACAAAAATGTACAAAAATTCTGGGAAAGATACAATATAACGCAAACAGGTCGTGCAGCCTTTTTTCGGCTGAAACCAGGCAACGCTGTAGGAACACATATTGATAGGGGGTTATATTATAAAGAGAAGGATAGATACCACTTATCGTTACAAGGGACGTATTTGTACACAGTAGGTAATCAGCAGATGTATGTTGCCCCAGGCACGTTTTTCTGGTTTAACAATAAAATCCCCCACGGTGCGATAAACGTAGGGGATGTTGATAGGTATACTTTAGTTTGGGACGTTCCTCATAATAAGAACAATCCACATCATTTAGCGGGGAGAAAGAATTCTTAGATTACTACCTTTTTTGAGTTTTCTGTTGACATATTGACTACTATCGGTATATGACAATATTTCTCTCATATCTTGTTTTATGACTTCTAGGTATCTTGGTTTTAGGATCTGAATAGACCTTTTTGCGTCATTCTTTGTTTCTTCATATTGAAGCACAGTAACAGATGTGCTGCCAGTTTGTGTGTATTCAGTTCCACCACCCTCAGACCATGTGAAGGAGTGATTGGCATCAACTACCAATCCTGCTTGTTGTAATAACTTACCAGTGCTATCTCTAACTTCTTTTGACTCATAATGATGAATTTGTGATAATACAGTTTTTGAGTATTTCAAGTCAAGATAGCGTTTGAAACTATATTGATCCATCGGCCATTCATCTCTAACATTGATTATGTTGTTAGAAATGAGTATCACCCAATCTAACTTTGAATTATTATAAACCTTGAATGCTACATTATCAGGTCGGTCTTCTCCAACGATACTAAACCTATCAAATGCAGCAACATCTCTAAAAACATCATCTCTAATTTTACCTCTTTTGAAGATATTCCTAGATTCAACGTAATCATAAGAAGACCTTCTATTGTCAGTAAAAGAAGGAAGTGCTATTTTTGGAAAATTAGTAAAATATGCCATTAGAATCCAATATCGTATTTGTTAATTTCATTACTTCCTTGGAGGAGACCACCTTCACCAGATTCCCTTGCAAGATCAAGGAGACTGTGATTTCTGATTTCACCATCACCTTCTTCTGCATCAAGATAATTCATATTGTAATCTTCAGCAAATAGTGGTGTCAACTCAGTAAACGCTAATTCCATGACTGATCTAACAGGGTTAGATACTGCTCTATCATCAGAATATGACTGATAAACGTTCTCAGGTGTAAAGTTTATAGAACACTGAGTAAGAGCACATATCTTATGTATGGGCAAACCCCTTATTCTATTAGTTCCATTGAAATATCCAATTCTATAGACATGAGGAGATCCAATAAACACACTTGATGTTCCATCTTTACTACCATAACCAGTTGGTAACATACCTTGCTTGAATATTCTCATTATCAATCTTGAGTTTCTAGCATCTACCTCATCATTTGGTGCAAAATCAAATCTAAAGGTAAAGTTCCTTAGTTTTGGACTAGAGAATAATAACTCTAAATTTGGGTTTATAGCAATACCATTACTACGAGCAACAAATTGATTAGTGTCAACATTTATGTTCAGTTTAGATAATGCTAGTTTTGATACAAAAGCAGTAAGTGCTTGACCAGAACCACCATCAGCAACTTCTAAATCTCCCAACTGATTGATAATCTTCCCCATACTACCAAAGGACTTCATAAGTGAGTCGACTATACCATTGTTCATCGTATTACCAACAAAATTAGTCATACTAGTCATTGCTGCCATTTCTATCGCATTTGCTTTAGCACCACCCCACTCAACTCCGTTACTTACCCTAAGATCATTAGGAATAGGTAATTTGATTGTATTACCATAATCACCAAGGTTACTACCTCTTGTAGGTCCCCTGTCTACGACATTTGCGATAGTATTTTCATTTCCTCCTTCACCAAATGCACCAGGCATAGGAGCTTTATATTTGAAAGTTTCTATTCTGATATAATCTTGACCACCAGCACCATACGCACCATCAGAAGGATATTTTAGAACTGGTGCAAGTTTGAATAGACTATCTAAACTATTCTCAGTATCTACAGGAGGAGCTACTAATTCTTCAACTTCCTCTTCTACAAAGATACCTCCATTATTATTTTCCTCGGTTCTATCTGCTTGTGTTTGATTGGAACTTCCACCATCAAAAGCATCTGAGGGAGATACATCACTAAATCCAGTACTAATACCATACTGAGTTCCTTGGTGGATCCCATTACTATCTACTTTGTATAATGGTTGGAAAGAACCACTACCTACATTATTCACTGCATTTTCATACTTAGTAGTATCAACATGTGCAAAATTTGTATTACCTACTGAGTCAGCTGCTTCTAGTGCGTCTGTCAACTGACCATTTTTCTCTGCATAATATTTGACTCCCATATCAGTTCTATCTTTCAATTCAATATATTCAGTGCTTTTTTGTAAATCTGTATACAAAGTAGAATCTTTTGGTACTATCCCTCCAGCATATTCACCTGTGTTGAGAGTCCTTATCTCCTTTACCTGTAAAAAGGTAGGACTACTCATATCTGTATCAATTACAGGTTTGACATATTGACCTTCTATCAAATGGTATCCATCAACAGTCCCATTATTCAGTCCAGTTGCTTCATTATGAGTTCCCAAAGAGTCTGCCTTAGCCTCAAATGAGAAAGTGCATGATGGATTATTTTTATCAGACCCTATACAAGCCATTACTTATAAAAACCTCTTTTTTGTACTGTATCTGCATCAAGACTTAGTTCAATAGACCCTAAGTCTCTTACAAATTCTTCATTATTATATGATAGTGCCTTATCCCATTCAGTCATATTGACCTGTAAGAAAGGACTTCCCATATAAGACTTTATATATTTATGGTAGCCACGCAACCTTGAAGGATCCCCACCATCATCAATGTACTTCAGAAGTGACATTCTATTTGTAGTTGGGTGATAATGTAGATTTACTCCAAAAAATATACCACCTTGAGAGGACATAATATAACATAACGGGTTTCTATCGTAGAATCGCAGTTTTGCAGCAGTTTTAGCACCGTATCTAAAGATATTCAGTGTGCCAGGTGTCGGGTCTCCTACTATTTTTGAGTTTGGAAACTCATCTTTATATTCCAAGTTCCTTCTCCGTCATGACTTGAAACTCCCATTTACGATCAGCACAGAAGTCTTTTGCTGCTTTCCACTTTGCTTGATTCTTAGCATATTCTAGTGCTTCATACATATATTTCTTTGTTTTTCTCTTTTGTGCAGGTGGGTTACACTGTTTATATGGTTTGATCTCAATCACCTTCTCAACTACTTTACCCTGATTATTCTTATACTTGATGTAGAAGTCAGGAAAGTATCTTTTTACCTTTTTGGTTGTAGGGTCATAATATGGTATAAAGAATTCTTCAGATGCCCAAGTAAGGATTTCCTTCTTTTGATCACAATAAACCATAAATTTCCTCTCCCAAAGTGATCTATAAACGATATTTTGGGGGTTTCCTTTGTATTTTTTATGGTTTATGGGTCGGAACTTACCTTGATACGACATACATAGTATACACGATCACGCTATATTTAGATGGCTAAAACACCAAGTGTCTTTGCAAATAACCGACACTACATGCCGACAGAGGAATTATATGTTGCAGATTCTAATCATGGTGACATAACACCAGCTTTTAATAACATATATGATGTATCCATAAATTTTGAGAAGTCACAAAGATTAGCAAACTATATTTCACAAGGCACACTATTTCAAAAAAGTGCACCAGCAGGGCAATTTCTAGCATTATTCTGCTCTGAAGCACTGTTACCAGGATCACAGATCCAGACATCTCAGGTAGATGGGTTGAGACAAGGTGTTTCTCAAAACTATGCTACCTTTAGGAGATACCCTGACATAAACCTTACATGGTACAGTCAGAAAGACTATTATACTAATGATGTGTTCAATGCATGGATGGAGTTTATATCACCAACACACCTATCATCGGGTGGACATGGTTCTAGTACACAATCAAGAAGAAATGATGCTCCATCATTCAGAAGATTGCAGTATCCTAATACCTATAAGTGTCCTATTGAGATAACTGCATTTAGTAAAGACATACAGAAGAAGTTCAATAGACAGAATAGACCTAACACATTATCAACCAGAAGATCAAACAGTATCACATACTATCTTGAGAATGCCTTCCCAGTTAGTATTGTTGCATCTCCTCTTGCATATGGTAAGTCAGAGTTGATAAAAACCACAGTATCATTCAAATATGAGTACTTTTATATTGATAGAGCTGCTACAAATGACTTTGGACGTAATGAGAGTGATCAGTATGAGACAAGAAATCCCATAGAAGCAAGATCAACATACTATGATGACCTTGCATTAGAGCGATCAACCTTTAGGAGACCAGAGATGAATGAACTGGATTTTGATGATGAAAATAACCCTAATCGTGGAGGAAGACCTCCTGCTGCGATTGAGGGTGGTAGAGATGGTTTTAGGGTCTAATAGTGCTATACTAAATAAAACGATTGAAATTTTATTATGCCATTACCTAAGGTTGTAGCACCAACGTTTGAGTTGACATTGCTATCCACTGGGAAACCAGTAAAATATAGACCGTTTCTTGTAAAAGAAGAGAAAGCATTACTCATAGCACTTGAAAGTGGGAATGAAAAAGACATCATTTCTACAGTAAAGAATGTAATAAAAGCATGTGTAATGACTAGAATCAAGGTAGATGAACTACCTAGTTTTGATTTAGAGTATCTTTTTCTTAATATAAGAGGTAAGTCTGTAGGTGAATCAGTTGAATTACTTGTCAACTGTAAGGATCAAGAGGAAACTCAAGTTCCTCTAACTATTGCTCTCGGAGACATTGGATTAGATGTACCAGAAGGGCACGATAAAACCGTCGATATAGGTGGTGGAATCAAACTCCAAATGAAGTATCCATCAATGGATGAGTTTTTGAGCACTAACTTCACAGTCACTAATTCTAACGATGCAAGTGCTGTTGATGATGCATTTGACTCTGTAGCAAAGTGTATTGACACAGTTTATACAGAAGAGGAAGCATGGTCAAGTGAGGACTGCACTCATAAAGAGTTAGTCAAATTTATTGAGCAACTTAGCAGTGCACAATTCAAATTGATTGAAACGTTCTTTGCTACCATGCCAAAATTGAGATATGAAGGTAAAGTGACTAATCCAAATACAGGTGTAGACACAGAAGTTGTAATTGAGGGTTTAGCAAATTTTTTCGGATAATGCTATATCATAGCTCAATTGATGCTTTTCTTGAGATAAATTTCAACCTTATACATCATCATAAGTGGGCGTTGAGTGATATAGAGTCTATGATACCTTGGGAAAGAGAGGTATATGTCAAATACCTTGCTAATGCTTTGGAGAAACAAAGACTAGAAGTACAACAAGCAAATGGCTAACATTACAAAGCTATCATCCATGATGACAACCACCAGTGGTGATGTTGTCGGAAAGGTCAATCAGCTTATTGAGATGCAGGATGAGAGTGGTAATAATACTGAGAAATTGAGTAGAAGGATGAGTTCCATATTTGGTAATATGGATAGAATGGAACAGAGTATGATAGTTATAAGGAAGCAAGTCAATAAGGATATTAGAGCAAGAGAGAGATATTTCAGTGAAGAATCAAAGATACTCAAGAAAGAACTAAAGAATACAGAGAATCTAAGAAATTCTCTAACCACTGTAACCCAATTATTAGCTGGTGCTGGATTCATATCAGCAATCAATCAATTTAGACAAGGTAATATAGGAGCAGGATCACAGGACTTACTCTTCGCTACAGGTTCTGCTTTATCAGCATACTTACCTGAGGTTATAACAGGATCAGCAGTTATAATATCGCAACTATTAGGTTTGAATAAAGGTCGTGGTAGAGGTCCCATGATGAGACCGAATATGGGAGCTACAAGAAATTTCAGACCTAGAGCTGGTGGTGGTAGATTTGGTTTACTATTGCCATTACTAACAATGTTAGGATTATCAACACTTGGTGGGGATGCAAATGCAGACCAAGTGAGAGGTGATCTTGTAAGAAATGAGCAGAACTTAGGAAATACTATAAATGCACCTGATGTTGAAAGATTTAGAGGACAATTAGATAGATTCGGATTCCTCATTGACAGACTTCAATCTGATAGACCAGAGGGAACATCTCAAAATGTATTCACACCTTCAGGAGAGGATCTAACAGGAAAAGTAACTAGCACAGGATTATTCCCTTCATTAGATACTACTCAGGGAGTGAATATAGAGGGATTACAAAACATTGTATCTGCTGACATAGGTGCATCTCCAAATCAAATCGGGGAAGAGGGATTCAACGTAACTGGAGCTACCCTAACTGATATCACTAGAGAACAGGAGAGAATGAAAGAGAGTGGTGTAGAGAACGTTGGTGTGGGTATGTTTGCTATTGAAAATCCTCAGGAAGAATTGGAGAGAATGTTCAAGGAAAACAAACTTCTTTTCAATCCTGATAAAATTGTATTTACAGAGAAATTACAAAGAGAATTGTTCCTATTCCTATTGAATGAGAAGTTACCAGAGAAAGATAGAATTCACATTGATAACCTAGATGTCTTGAGAGATAAAGGTAGACTAAAAAATATTATGGATGTAGCGTCAGACGTTATTGGTGGGGAGAATAGTTTATCAAAGGATTTGAGTAATGTAAATGATTACATTAGGATGTTGAATATCAGTGAAGGATTAGATCCAGACACAGGTGAGGATGAATCTGGTAATAAAATGGGGATGAACATTATCAATGTGCCAGGTAATAAGAAGAATGTATCACAAATCAGTGGTAATTCGGAGTCAACAAGTATTAAGATCAGTACAAATTATAACTCTAATGATGGTGTGAATATCGATAATTTTCACAACCTACAACAGTATAACTCACCCGCAGTCTTTACAGGATAATGGAAGCAGTAGTCGCAACTTCTAAACTTATAGAAAAGCGAGGTGATCTAGTCACTAGACTAGAGAACTCTAGTTTGGTGCTGAAGAAAAAATTAGCGAAGGAAAGAGAAGAAGCTTTTAGATCTTTCAAAAATAGACTTGAGAACAGTAAAAGAAGTAATAAGGGTAGAAATGTAGTAGCATCATTAGCAACTGGTGGTGCTGGACTGACATTATTGAATAGGTTCAGACCTAAAAGAGCACGTATTACACAAGGTAGTGGTAATAGATTTGCTGGTATTAAAAAATTCAACATATTCAGAACTAAACCAAGAGTAACAGGTGGTCCTAGGGTCAGTACAAATATACTAAGAGGTTCATCAAAACTAAACTCACTACTCACAGTAGCATTTACTGGTTATGACATCATTGATAGAAAGAAACAAGGTCAGACCAATACACAAGCAATATCTGGAGCAGTATCTACAAGTGGTGGTGCGTTAGCTGGTGGTTCAATAGGTGCTGCAATAGGTACAGCAATATTTCCAGGTGTAGGAACAGTCATAGGTGGTATTCTTGGATCATTTATTGGTGCGTCAGCAGGGGCTAATATTTCTGATACTCTTACAGGTGTTAATAAGTCTGACAAGAGAAGAAAGGAAGAAATAAAAAAATACGCAACTCCACAAGCATCACTTTTCAGTAAATCGCTTGATACATTTGACGTTGTTCTTGATAAATTCGCAAAACTTAGATCAAGTGATTTTGATACATCAAAGAGAGATGATAAAGATTTTATCCTTCCAGTAATTGCTAAACCAGGATCAGGGGACACAGCAACTAAAGTAAGAAAAACACCAAAAACACCTAAAGTACCAAAACCTGATGTTCCAAATCCTATAACAGAGACAATAAAAGATGTTGGATTGATTGTATTGGGTGTTGGTTTAGTAGTGGGTGCAACAGTTCTTGCAGGTCCTACAGGTCCTGATGATGTGGCAGCATATGCATCTTTCGCAACTATTCTAAACAAAACAAAACTTGGTCAAGCAATCCTAAAAAATGGTCCTAGGATTTTTAAAGCTCTTAGAAATGCTGATACAGTGAATAGGATGAATAATGCCATAAAAAATAAGAAGACCTTTCCTAAGGTTGACAAAGTAAATCTACAGAAAGTAAAGGAAGCAGACAAGATCATCAAAAATCTTAGGAAAGAAGCTGCTGCTGAGAAGATTTTAAAGGATACATTTGCTAAAACATTGAGAGAGGAGAAGAATTTCAACCTCAAATTCTTGAGAACGTTCTTGAAGAAATCAAGCGGTAAAGACCCACAAACACGTATAGACATCTTAGAGAAATCAACACAAGTTTTGAGAAACATGTATCAAGGTATCTCATCAAGAGCAGCAAAATCGTTGACATCAGGAAGGAAAGACAATTTTGATTCTTATAAGAGAATATTGAAGGCTTATGATACTGAGATAAAGAAACTAGAACAGGCAATCAAGTTTATCAAGAGAAATTACAAACTTACCATAGATAAGGCGATACAGAAAGGTAATCAGGGTATCAAGGGTAGAAGAATCAAAAAGATACAAAGAAACTTAAATAAAA
>Ga0115012_10002274_pt1 | contig 11183 bp, 11 predicted proteins | sample TroAtlMetagenome_FD_88706 | JGI IMG/M metagenome (GOLD analysis project Ga0115012, IMG submission 88706) | Marine eukaryotic phytoplankton communities from Atlantic Ocean - Tropical Atlantic ANT10 Metagenome | ecosystem: Environmental > Aquatic > Marine > Oceanic | place: Tropical Atlantic...
TAGAAGTAGATAAAGGTGGTAACGGTTATGCCGTTATTCGTTTCCTTCCTGCTCCTGATGGTGAAGATCTACCATTTGTAAAGTTATACTCCCACGCCTTCCAAGGTCCTGGTGGATGGTATATCGAAAACTCTCTAACTACATTAGGGCAGAAAGATCCAGTATCTGAGTTTAACTCACAACTCTGGAATAATGGAACAGACGCAGGTAAAGATACTGCTCGTAAGCAGAAGCGTAAGCTAACTTACATCAGCAATATCTACGTTGTAAAAGATCCAGCAAATCCTGAAAACGAAGGTAAGACATTCTTATACAAGTATGGTAAGAAAATCTTTGACAAACTAACTGCAGCTATGCAACCTGAGTTTGAGGATGAGGAAGCAATTGATCCATTCGATTTCTGGCAAGGTGCTAACTTCAAGTTGAAGGCAAAGAACGTTGCTGGTTATCGTAACTATGACTCTTCTGAGTTTGCTGCTACTAGTGCATTACTAGATGATGACGATGCGATGGAAGCAATCTGGAAGAAGGAGCATTCCTTAGCAGAATTAGTTGCTGCCGATCAGTTCAAGTCTTATGATGAACTTAAGACTCGTCTTGGTTATGTTCTTGGTAACAAGCAAGTTCGTAACGATGCTGAAACTGTAGAGCAAGAGTATGAAGATACTCAAGCATCTACTCCTGTTGTTGAGACAGTAGAATCTGTATCTAAAGTATCTGCTTCAGACGATGATGATGATGCTATGTCATATTTTGCTAAACTAGCAGAATAATCTTAGATATCAGGAATATATTGTAATTTGTTGCAGAGGCTCATAAAAGCCTCTGCATTTTTTTTGTTTTCAAGGATTGTTTTCAACCTTGGTTGTTTACTTACCTTGAGATTTAAATCTCTTTTAAGATTTTTCATGGTTTTGACCTGACATTGTAGCAATTAAATGCTGTGCTAAAGAGTCAATTTCATCATCAGTTGGAAAAACTGGATATTGCTCGTAAAGACTTGTTGACAATAACGCTGCCTCACCTTTTTCATCAAGGTATTGGAAACGTTCTTTTGCTTCGTAATATCGGTCACGAAGTCTTGATTCCGCAAGTTGGAGTAACTCCAAGCGGATTTCATAGCCGTTTTTAGCCATAGTATTCTCCTTTGTTTGTTTCTTGGTTGCTAGGTCTCTCTGTGTAACTCAGTCTCTCTAAAGAATTATTAATTACTTAATCCTTCAAAATTTTCCAAGTTGTGTGATCTTACCAACCGATCAAAAGCTATTTATAATATAGATTATTGAACGAAGTTATTTTCTGTTGTGATTACAGTCTTGCTAACATATTGTGTATTTCTATCATACTTCATAATTCTTTCAAAATCTGATAAGAATAAACTTACATATTGTTTTTTTAGAGGTCTTATCATTCTTTTTTCTTCATTCAATAATGTTTCATAATCAAAGTTAGATACTCCAACTACAGGTGATATTTTTTCTCCAGTATATGTTGCTTGTACATCATTTTGACCTGGATCAACTCCATACCATTTATTAGCAGATCCACCAAACCTTGAAGCAGGACCGTCAATTTCAAAAGGTCTTCCACCAGGTACATTATGTTCTACTATTTTACCTGCAGGTAAAATTAATCTATCATTTTCATCCTTAACTTCTAGAGTTTCATAATGATGTATTGCATTTAATCCTGCAATACCATATTTGTTTTGGGCAAATTCATATAGTTCTTTATTTGATAATGGCCATTCATCTCTAATATTTGTTATACCACAACTAATAATAACAATAAAATCTAAATCAGCATCACCATAGATATCTTCTGCTACATTATCTGGTCTTGCACCATCAGCAACGAGAAACTTATTGAATGTTGTTGCTTCTTTACTTACTCCATCTAATAATTTATTTTTGCGAAATAAATTTGTTATTAGAATATAATCATCCGCAGAGTTTTTATGTGATAATGGTGATGGATACCTTACAAAGGGTAATCTGTTTAAGTATGACATTAGTATCCTACTCCTAATTGTGCGTCTTCATAATCTTCAAGATATACTGGGTTTGTTTCTTTGAATGTCATAGAAACTTTCATATGAACTGGTGTTCCATCAGCATAGGTTGCATAAGTATTGGAACCTGTATAGTTAACATTAAAGTCTGTTAAGGCACATGGTTTAAATGAATTTAAAAATGGATGATCTTTTCCACTATGTAAATATCGTAGCAAAAATACATCAGGAGCACCTATCATAATTCCACCACCCTGTGAACCAGCTGTCTCTCCACCTTTTTTAGGTGACATTGACATTTTCATTTGGCGTATGATTCGTAATGCTCTCTCACTTTCTTTTTTGGATCTTGGTGTGAAAGTAAATGCAAATTTAAATACTCTTAGATTAACACCGTTGAATAATAATTCGGTGTTACTATTCAATATTTGACCTGTTCCTCTTGATAATACATTATTTGTTGTAACATTAGCACCAAATTGATTAACAGCAGCACCTGCTAGTGATGCTCTTATAGAGTCTACTAGTGTATCACCACTTTCTATTCCAAGAGCATCCCCTATATTACCAGATTGTACTAATTCATCTATCAATAGTCTAGAATTTTCTAGTAATTTTCCTGGTTCTGTCATTGCAAGTGATGCAATATCCATTCCTGCTAGAGTGAATAGATTCATTGAACTTCCTTCCCAATCAACAGAATTTCCATCTTGAACTTGTTTAGGTACTGGAAGTTCTACGTAAAAATTTGTATCCGTTGCGAATTGTAGACCTGATTTATTATTTTTAGCACTCTTTTTAATATTATAGGTATTAGATAATCCCTGACCACCATTCTTTAATGATAAATCAAGTCCCTTGAAGTTTGGATCCTTTAATATATTATTAAGACCTGGATTTATTTGATCACCACTTCGCACAACGCCAGGATCATTATACTTAATAACACCCTTTTTACCATTAACTATAGCAGAACCATCTGCATTTTCCTCCCAGACTGCTTCATTCATCTTTGAGGCAAGATTAGTCCCCATTCTGTTTTTTGGGGGTTTATATCTGACTGATTGTATTAGAAGACTGTCTTCTCCACTATTCAATCTATCTAAAGGATAACTAAGAAAAAATTCACCATACTTTTTTACACTTTTAGATGATTTTTTTCCACCAACTTCTTTCGCACCAGGTTCTCCAGTTTCATACTGACGAGATCCATCTACTCCTGAATATATTCCGTTACCTGGTATATTCGCCATTTATCGACCTATTTAAGTATTATCAGCTATTTATACGGAATCTTGCGAAAGGAATACCATCAAGGTCAGATAGTTCATCATTATTAATTTCATAAAGACCACCAGGTACTTCATTCCAAGTATAATTCCTATGATCATTCCAATGAAAGTTAATTCCTTTGAATCCCCATTCATATACTCCAGTTACACCAACTAGGGGATTTTGGTCATACCTTATATTAGGTGTTTTTGGATTATATACAAAGACATAGAATTTTCCTACTTGAGGAACCTTTCCCCCTTCATTTAAGACACTAATAATTTCCAACATCAGATCATCAGCATCCTCTGTGCCGATTAAATTATCACGTATGTCTTTAACTCTACTCATTTAATTCCTAGTTCTTTTTCAGTAACTACTTTAAACTCCCATTGACGATCAGCACACCATTCTCTTGCTTCTTTCCATTTTGTTTGATTTGTAGCATATGTATATGCTTCGGTAATATATCTTTTAGTTTGCCTTTTTGGTTTTTTGGGTGGACTACACTGTTTTAATGGCTTCACTTCAATAACATATTTTTTTATATTACCATCAGTTTCTCTTACTTTCATGTAGAAATCTGGAAAGTATCTGTGCTGACGATGATCAACTGGAGATATGTAAGGTATTGCTATTTCTTCACTTGCCCATTCTAATACATTAATATTAGAATCACAGTAAACCATGAATTTCCTTTCCCATAATGATCTGTAAATTATATTTGTCGGTTCACCCTTATATTTTTTAGGAAATCTTGGAGAATACTTTCCTTTATAAGCCATCTAAATAGAAATGATATAGTAGAACTATTTAGAGTGTCAGCACCAATTCCAAAGAAAATATCTCAAATATTACCGAAGTTTCAAAATGTTGCTCAAACTTCTCATTACTTGGTTAAGTTTGGTATTCCAGGTAGTGGCAGTCTGAGGGGATTTTTGCGAGGTAAAGGAATAGATAGTAGATTTCATACAGACGATATAGGATTATTATGTAGTTCTGCATTTTTACCTGGATCTACATTTGCAACAGAAGTAGTTAATGGTGAATTTCAGGGTGTAACTGAAACCATACCACATACTAGAAATTTCACTAGAATTAAATTAGAGTTTTATGTTGATAATGAATATAAAGCACTTAAATTTTTTGAACATTGGATGGAATATATTACTGGAGCATCTGAGGCAAGTCCTTTAGATAATGCATATAATTTCAAATTAAATTATCCAGAACATTATAGATCACAATCAACTAAAATAGTTAAATTTGAAAAAAATTATAGACAAAGTCTTGAATATAATTTTAGAGGTTTATTTCCTATTGCACTAGATTCTACAAAAGTTCAATATCAAAATTCAACCGTTTTAAAGGCAAGTTGTTCCTTTGCATATGAAAGGTATATTTGTGGAAAGGCAAGTTCTTTATCAAAGCAGGTGGGAGATAGTCAAAATCAATCATCACAGTCTGCTGGAATATATGGTAATAGACCAGCAGGTACTATTTTGAATCCTGGTGTTGCTAATACTGATGAGGTATATAAAGAATTAAATTCATTTGTAGATTTACCTAAATCTAATCTATCTGCTAATTCTTATTTTACTGATAATCCTGCTGTAGGACAACTTATTAGTGAAGGATCTTATACCATATAAAATAAGTTTGAATTTCCCCTATAAATAAAAATACTTGAACTGAGCTTATTATGCCTTTACCAAAGATTTCGACTCCTTCTTATGAGTTAGCTATTCCTTCTACCAAGAAGAAAATTAAATATAGACCTTTTTTAGTTAAAGAAGAAAAGATTCTTATTATGGCTATGGAGAGTCAGGATAGTAAACAAATAGCAAATGCTATTAAAGATGTTCTTTCTGCTTGTATTTTAACTAGAGGTACGAAAGTTAATGATCTTTCTACTTTTGATATTGAATATCTCTTTCTCAATATTCGTGGTAAGTCTGTTGGAGAAGAAGTTGAAGTAATGGTTACTTGTCCTGATGATGGTGAGACACAGGTTCCTACTACTATTAATCTTGATGAGATAATGGTTCAAATTAATAAAGACCATTCCCCAGACATTAAATTAGATGATGAATATACTTTGAGAATGAAGTATCCATCAATGGATGAATTTATTAAAACTAATTTTAATGTTGATGGTAGTGTTAATGTTGATGATACATTTAAATTGATTGCATCATGTGTAGATCAAGTTTATTCTGAAGATGAATCTTGGGCTGGTGCTGATTGCACTAAAAAGGAATTGAGTGATTTTGTAGAGTCTCTTAATTCAAAGCAGTTTAAAGATATTGAAAAATTCTTTGATACTATGCCTAAATTGTCACATACTGTTAAGGTGACTAATCCAAAAACAAAAAAAGAAAATGAAATTGTATTGGAGGGTCTACAAAGTTTTTTCGTATAAGTATGGCTCATGAAGACCTTGAGTCATACTATAAGGTTAACTTTGCTTTGATGCAACATCATAAATATAGCTTAACAGAGTTAGAAAATATGATGCCGTGGGAAAGAGAAATCTATCTCGCACTTCTACAGCAATATATTGAAGAAGAAAATTTAAAGCAACAACAAAATGGCTGAACCCATTAAATCACCAATAGCAGGAGGAATACGTGCAATTAGGAACACAGTTTCTAATAGTATATTTACGGGTGGTGGTGTTTTAAGGCAAAAAGATGATTCTATAACAGCTAATGCAACAACTAGAAACTCTGTATTGTTGGGTGGTATTTCAACTCAGGTTGATAATGTAAATGAACAAGTTATTATTTTAAATAAGTCGTTAGAAGTTATAAGTTCAAATTTAGCAGTTAATTCTAGTTTAGATAGACAAAGGCAAGCAGAAGAAATAAAACGAAATAGATTGCAGGGTGAAGGAGATTTAAGAAATTCTAGAGAACAATCAATTGAAACAAAAATAAGAGAGGCTCTTCTTTTCCCAGTTAAAAGAATAGGTGCTAAACTTAAAATTGGATTAAGTGCATTAACTAATGCATTTCTTATTATAACTGCTGGTTGGCTAACAACTAAAGCTTTTGAGTTTGTAAAAGCTATGATAGATGATAATGAAAAATTGATGCAAGAGATAAGTAATAAAGTAATTGGTGGTTTAAGTATGCTTGGTGGAGGTTTTGTTCTTTTTGCTTCTGCAATGGGAGCATTCATGAATGGTATCAGAAGATTATCTGGTAGTATTTTAACATTTGCTTTTCAAAATCTTATTAGAACGCCTTTTCAATTTGTTAAGAGGGTAATTGGTGACTTAATAAAAGGTACTTTTCCTAATCTTTTTAAGGGATATAAACCACCCAGTGGGTTTAAGTGGTTTCCTAATCTTGGAAATAAGACTAAAAATCCTAATGTTAGTAATCCAAAAATACCTAATGTTAAACCTAAGTTTGGAGGACCTGGTTTTAAATCTTTAGCTCTTGCTGCGATTCTAGAGGGTTATCAAATTTTAAATGGAAAAGATTGGAAAAATGCTGCAACTGATGTTCTTTCAGGTTTTATAGTAGCAGGACCTACTACAGCTATTGTATCGGGTCTTGGTCTTACAAATCCATTTACTGCTATTCCTGCAGGACTTGTTATTGGTAGTCTTTTGTTTAGTGGTGGTTATAATCTTAGAGAAGCACTTGGTATAGATTTTGCACCAACGGATAAGAAGAGTGAAGAAGAAAAAACTCAGAAAGATGATATAAACGAAAAAAATAAAAAGGAAGAATCACTTGACGTTAGTAAGATAATTGATTCATCTAATAGTTCAGAATTAAACAATAAAAGAATAGCTGCATTTCCTAAAGATCCTATTTCAGATATTACGCCTAGTTTGGGTATTAAAGATGGAGATTTACTTGCACTTAGAGATATTAAAGAGGATTCAACTGCTAATACTATTGTTCCAAAGAGTAATAAAGTTAAAACTGATGATGTTGCTAAGAATCTAGGTTCTTTGAAGGAACCAGCACCAATTGCATTACCATTACCAACTATTAACCCAAATTCTCCTGATTCTACTGGTTCAGTTGCTGGATCTGGTAAATCTGGGTCAACTATTCCTAGTATACCTTCATCAAATAGGGATAATAGTTATATATTCCTTGCATTTAAAAACTATCAGGTAGTTCCAACATAACATGAACCCAACAGCGTTAATTAGATCAACATCTAGTCTTAATAGAATAAGTAGATCTCTTACTGGGTTTTCATCTGGTATTACTAGAGCGAGTTTTCTGTCAAGAAATATTGCTAAAAGTATTAATGAGGATAATAGGTTTAAAAAAAGTGTTATAGAAACTGAGAAAACATTTTTTCGTAAAAGAGCAGAGGCTAGATTAAGAAAACGAAGAGAGGATAGGATTGAATCTTCTAGCTTAAATGTAGGTAATATTTTAAAAAAACAATCTAAAGTTTTGGGAGATACTAGTAAGGGATTTTTTACTAGACTTCTTGACTTTTTGGGATTAACTATATTGGGATGGATATTAACAAATATACCAAAGATTATAAAATCAATTACTAATTTGGTAAGTAGAATAAAGGACCTTTCTACTTCTCTTCGGGGTCATATTGATAATATTAGATCATTTTTAGGTGCTATGGGGGAGAAATTAATTGAGATAAGAGATAGATTTAATCCTTTTGATTTTGAAGATTCTATTAGTAAAGGTGAAAAAGAATTTAAGAGTATTAATCGAAATATTGCTTCATTAAACACTGAGTTTGTTGCAGCAGTTAACAACTATACTGATACTTCAGATTTAAAGGATCTTGTTGCTGAGAATTTAAATCTACCTAGTAGTGAAGAACAAGATGAAGAGCAAGATGATGAAGAGGTTGATGAATTTGAAGGCATCACAACAATGGCTACTGGTGGTCTCCTTAAAGAGGGAGAAACTGCTATAGTTGGTGATGATCCTACTGGTCAAGGAAAGGAATCTAGAGAATTAATTGTTGCGGATAAAGATTTGCAAGTTATTCCAAATAATATTTTGGGTTCTTTGGAGACTTTGAAGTCTATAGCTAGTAATATTTCTGGTGAGAAGGCTAAAGAGGCATTACTTTCTAATCAAGATGAACTTACAAAAGTGAAAAAAATAATTTCCCAACAGGAAAGAAGCATTAAAAATGCATTAGGCAATTTAAAAATAGGTGAAGAATATAATATTAATAATCCACCTAGTAGAAGTGATTATCCACGAACTGTTTCTGGACGTAGACAATTTACAAAGGATTTTAAACAATGGATTAAAGATAATCCATCAGGAACAAAGTTTGGTCAAAAAGTGGAACCAAGTGGTACTATAAGTGAATTAACACCTGCAATATCCAGTTTAATGGAGCAGTTGAAGAATACTGGAGAAGAGATAAAACCTCAATTGAAAGATGCTCATGATCAGATAAAAGAGGTTATTGATACTCCAGAAGTTCAAGATAAAATTCAATCCATAAAAACTAAAATGAAGGGTGTTGTTGAAGAAATAACACCAGAAAGAAAAGGGCAAATTATTACTATCCCAATAGGGAGTAATTCTTCAAATCCATTTACTGCTATTCCTGTACCTATGAAAGAATCTCATAAAGGGGGTAGATCTAAACAGTTAAATACAAATGAATACTATAAACATCTTACAACTTTAGTAACAGCATATACTTAAATGTCAGCAATAGATCCATCATTATACGAAGAAATAGTAATAGAATCACCAAGTGGTAAAACTGTTGATATCACTCAGGGTGTCGTCATGATTGATTACTATGAGGATTTATTTTCACCTACAATTACTGCGAAATTACAAGTAGTTAATATGGGTTATTCCATAAAAGGTGATGATGGAGAATTGCAGACAATTTACAATGGACTTCCTTTGAGGGGTGGAGAAAAGGTTACTTTGAAGATAAATCCAAACAGTACTAGCAATATAAAATTAGATTTTAACTTTTTTGTTTCAAGTATTAGTAATGTTATAGTGAAAAATAAAACAGAATCATTTACTTTAAATTTGATTTCACCAACTGCAATAGCAAATGAAACTTCTAGGGTGGGTAAAAAATATCCATCATCTACTAAAATATCTGATTCTGTGAAAGATATATTTGATAATTATTTAACTAGTGATAAGGATATACAGTGTGATTTAACTCAAAATGTATATGGTTTTATTGGAAATATGAGAAAACCATTTACGGTTTTATTCTGGTTAGCATCAAAATCTGTTCCAGAGGCATCTGAAGCAGGTTCTACTGCTGGATATCTTTTTTATGAAACTAAATCAAAATTTGCTTTTAGATCAATTGATAGTCTTATAGATTCAGACCCAGTATCTGTATATAATTATACTGAGGTAATACAAAGTGGTCCTGGTCAAGATTTTAAAATACTTAAATATAATACTTCTTTAAATGAAGATGTTTTAGGGAAGTTACAGAGAGGTGCTTATAGTAGTTATCGAATATTTTTTGATCCTTTAACTTTTGAATATACAGATCCAACTAAAGGAACATTTACTCAAGAACAGTATAAAGGTAAGTCTTCAAATTTAGGTAAGGAAGTTTCATTACCAGGAAACCTTGGAGAATCTCCAAGTAGATATGTTACTGCTATACTGGATAGGGGAACTATGGAAAAAAATGCATCTAAGAAAGAAAATGCAGACCCCTTTCTTACACAATCTCAAAGTATGATGAGATATAATTCTATATTCTCTCAAACTCTTCGTATGACAGTTCCGTTAAATAGTAATCTAGAAGCTGGTAATTTGATTGAGTGTAAGTTTGCACTTGCAGATGATAATCAGAAGGATAATGCTAAAGAAGATAAAGAGCAAAGTGGTCTATATATGATTAAAGAATTATGCCATCACTTTGATACGATGGGATCATATACATCATTAACTCTAATTAAAGATACATTCGGATCTAAGTAATGCTAGAAGAATCAATAATAAAAAGTAATTATGTTGGAAGAGATGGATTTCGATGGTGGATCGGTCAGATTGCACCTGAGAAATGTCAAGGTGATCAGATAAATCAAACTGGTGATGCATGGGGAAATAGAATTAAAGTAAGGATTATGGGTTATCATCCCCAAGATCCAATTGAATTGCCTGATGACGATTTACCTTGGGCTCAGATTTTATTACCATCAACCGCAGGATCTGGTGGTGCTGGTGTTTTTCATTCGACTAGATTATCACCAGGAGATAGTGTATTTGGTTTCTTCCTTGATGGTGATGATGCACAATTACCTGTAATATTAGGAATATTTGGTAGACCTGCAAGTCCAGCTCCACTTGGACCATATACACAACCATTTAAACCATATACTGGATATACATCAGAGAATCCACCAAGTACCTATTTTTTAAATAGAGAAGTTGGATCTCAAGAAGGTGCTAAATCTACTCCATTACCTCTTGATATACCAGAAGATATAGCTAAAAAGGTTAATATAAAAAAACTTAATACTTTATTATCTAAGTTTGGTGAAGAAATTGGTGAGTTAAAGTTTGAGCAAGAAAAGATAAAATCTGCTTTTACTTGTATAGGTAGCATAGCTGATGTACCTGATGCAAACATAAGCACAATGCAACTTTGCAGCACTCAAATAAAAACTGAGATGCAAAATGCAGCAAAAGATTTGAAGATATTAACTGAATCAATTGATAAAGAGGCACTTAAAAGTCAAATTGGAGCAGTATTTGGTGGTGTTGATACTGAGGAATTTAAAGCGAAGGCAAAAGAAATTAAAGGTATAGTAGAAATTAAAATAAAGGAAAGAAAGGCAAATATGAAAAAACAAATTACCCTTTTGGGTGGTGGTATAGCTAAAGATGTTTTTTCAAATGTTCAAAATAAACTTGCAGAAACAACTAATCAAGGA
>Ga0115012_10002278_pt1 | contig 11167 bp, 11 predicted proteins | sample TroAtlMetagenome_FD_88706 | JGI IMG/M metagenome (GOLD analysis project Ga0115012, IMG submission 88706) | Marine eukaryotic phytoplankton communities from Atlantic Ocean - Tropical Atlantic ANT10 Metagenome | ecosystem: Environmental > Aquatic > Marine > Oceanic | place: Tropical Atlantic...
GGGAAGATATTCCAGATGATTGGGTTTGCCCTGAATGTGGGGTGAGTAAATTTGATTTTGAGCCTTTAGAATCTTAAAAAAATTATTTTGAAAAGATTTGTCACCTTATTTCTTATTTTATCAATATGTTTTCCAATTTTTTCCGTCAGTAACCCGATTCTGATTGGTGACCTTACTAAAGATGATCTGTTCTTAAAAGATAATAAATTCTATAAAAATTATCTTTCTGCTGAGGCATATCAGTTTAAGAAGATTATTGATTTAGAAGGTATTAGCGTAAAAATTTTATTCGGAACTTGGTGTCATGACAGTCAAAGAGAAATACCAAAGTTCTTGAGATTACTCGAAGATATAAATATGAAGCCTGAAATGATCTCTTTAATTGGCCTTGATTATAATAAAAACGAACCCCTCAATAGGGGTGAAATGTTAGAAGTCAAAAGAACTCCCACAATCATCTTTTATAAAAATGGTATAGAGATTGGAAGAATAGAAGAAACTCCAAAGTTAGCGCTTGAAGGAGCTGGATTTATATCTGTAAGTTTAAAAGAAAACGTCTTATTTATTTTAAATAAATAGATTTTTATGCTTTTTTAATCAATTGATCTGCAGTAGTTTTTAAATAAGTTGATTATTTTTATACTGATAAATTCAATATTTGATATTTAGACTTGATCAGCATAAAAAGTTGCAAAATGCTTTCTAAACTTAGCAATTGGACCATCTGAATCACAAAGCACAGGGCTTGATGCATATTTTTTATTTTCCCAAACTGGTATATCTTCTTTTACTTGTTTATTTATATCAGCAATAATTGCGGCGCCAACTCCACCAGCAGGCACCTCTCCATCTACTTTCTTTTGAAGAAAAGAGAACCTTGTTACAACTTCTTCATTTTCAGTGGGAGTTGTTGAACCTAAAAGAAGGGTGTCACAGATACCTTCAAATTTTGTAAAATTATCCCCGGGTCCATTAGATGCACCTGATATTTTCCCTTTTACAGTGCCTCTTGGTGTAATCATGTCAGCTTTTTGATAAAAAAATCTTTTTTGATCTTGGTAGGTTACTTCAAACTCTGGGTAGGAAGCTACTCCATGAACATACATGAAATGAGCAGCATCAACTGCATTTTCCGCCATATCCTGTATGTGACATTTAATGCGATATTCAAACTTTTCAAAATCATCACCCCACTCAGGGTCATTAATTTCTGGATAGGTTTCAACCTCATAATGAGGCTCCTCACCATTTGGGTGATACCAGGCATATATTAGATTGTTTCTCTCTACAGTTGGGTAAGTGAATATAGCGGTTTCTTTTGCTTTTGGAGGAATATTTTTTGCGTAAGGTATCTCACCAATTCTTCCATCTGTTTTCCATCGCCACGCGTGAAAAGGGCATTCAATACATTCTCCATTTATGATACCACCATGACCCAAATGAGCTCCCAAGTGAGGGCAATATGCATCCAACATGCTTACTTCACCTGATTCAGTTCTAAATAGAACTTGATCTTGAGCAAAGTATCGAACAGCTTTGACATCACCGGGTTTAAGTTCATCAGAATAATCAACAACATACCAACCAAATGGAATTTGTAACATTGAGTATCTTTCTTTTTCAGTCATAGCGTGTGGTATCTTGTATTAATAATTATATCTCTAATTTAAGGAGTCTTTTTGCATTCTCTCCTAAAAATAACGGCCATACATCATCATTAAAAGGAACTTCATTCATTTCGCTGAAAATTTTATCTAAAGATAACCCCATTGGGAAATATCCCGCATACATAATTTTCTTCTTTCCACGGGTATTAGCAAAATTTATAATATCTTTAGGGTAATGTTTAGGTGAAAAGGCGCTAGTTGAATAGTATAAATTAGGATATTTAAGCATTAGTTTGCATGCTAAAGCTGTCCAAGGCTCAGCTCCGTGGCGCATGACAAACTTTAATTCAGGAAAATACCAACAAACCTCATCAATTAACTCAACCTTTTGTGGTGCCATTGGTATTCTTGGTCCAGGAACACCAACGCAACAGAAAAAAGGTATATCTAACTCAACACACATCTCATATATTGGGTGCCACCTTTGATCATTGATTGCAACCTGAGGATACATACCAGAGGGGAATGCGCTTACAGCTTTTATGCCATAAGTTTCATAATGCCTTTTAATATTTTCAGCTTCATTTTCAATATTAGGGTTTACGGGTAGATCAAAAAAGAATCTATCTGTATGATTTTTGGCAGCCTCAATTTTAACTTCTGATTTTTCATGAAATCCTATCATTGCTTGATTGATATAAAATTTATCCATTTGTTCAATTGTGTATTGGATAAAGTCATCGTGAGAACCTGTTTCGGGGATATCTTTAAACATATATTGAGCTGGCATCTTAAACATGGACCTTGACTCCTCATCACGAAGCAGAGGCTCCATAAACTTATACCAATCTGACCTATCTTCTTGCTCCGGAATACCTAGCATAAGGTCAATAGTATGAATATTCTTGTTAATAGACATATTTAGATTTTAATCAATAAAAAGCATAGAAATGCCAAGATCTTAATAAAAACGTGATTATTTACATTATTCTTGACGAATTAATATGATTCTGATCATTTACATATAGATAAGCTATCAAGACATAAATTCTCCACCATTTACATCTAAATTAGCCCCAGTGATCACTTTTGCAAGATCTGAGATTAGAAATAATGCAGCATTGGCACAGTCACTATCATCTGGAATGATGCCTAACGGAATATCCTTGGTAACGCCATCTATTATATCTTTTGGCTCAACACCCATAGATTCAGCAGTAAAATTTACATACATTTCAACTGGCGGACCCCACATCCAGCCCATATAGACTGAATTGACTCTGATTCCTTTTGGGCCTAACTCTTTTGCAAGAATTTTAGTTGCAGTGGCAAGAGCGCCTTTGGATGCGGCATAGCCACCCTGAGTTGGCAATGGTTTTTTTGTTATTAAGCTATTGATCATTACAATTGAACCTTGTTGATTTGGAGTCATTTCCTTTACTGCTGCCATCGTTAGATTCATGGTTCCAAAAAAGTTTGTGTTCATGGTATCTTGCCAATCAGAAAAATCAGAATCTTTAATTTCTTTGAAATCACCTGCACGATAAGCGCTATTGATTAAGCCATCAAGCTTCCCATATTTTTTGACTGTTTCATCAACTAAATTTTTACACTCTTCCGGTTTAGTGATGTCACAAGGGATTGCAATCACTTCTGATTTTCTCCCAATCTCTTCTTTGAGTTTATTTAGTAAATCAGTTGATCTGGCCGCTATAGCAATTTTTGCACCCTCTCTAGCAGCTCCATATGCAAGTTCTTGACCTAGACCTGGCCCAATACCAGAAACAATGACCACTTTATCTTTTAATAACATCTCAGTTCCTATTTTATATATTGATTAATGTATTCTTGAAAGTAATTATCAATGAATGAACTTTCTAATCCAAATTCTTCAAGCGAGTATTGATGAGCGCCCATTTCATGTTGATTTTCTTCTTTCCACGCTTTCATTGCATTTTCTGCTTGATCAGTAAAATCCTCACCAATAAAGTTATAAACCTCATTCATTTCAAGAATAGGATCTTGAATCATTTTATTAAATTCAAGATTAAGGAAATTATCTTTATTTGCATTACTAATCTTCATACAGTGATTTAATACCTTGGCTAATTTATGCGCCCAATGATGACCAATTTCATTTTTATCATATGAATTTGTAAGGGGCTCAAATAAATTTGCACACATTGAACAAAACGATGGCACAGTTTTTAATGGGTCCCGGTGAGTCTGTATAACTTTTGAATCAGGAAAAATTTGTAATAACTTATCAATAAAACCTAAATGGTGAGGTGATTTTAAAACCCATCTTTTCTTTTCTCTTCCAGGGTTTTGCCATTGAAGATATTGAAGCATTTTTTTTAGTTGAGCATATGCATGAATATGATCTTGTGATTCAACCCACTTAGAATAAGAGGGCAGGCGCATAAATGATTCTGGCACTGTGCTAAAAAATGTATGCTCTAAAAGTAAAATTTCTTCATCTGCACCTTTGTAATCCCAGGGGTGAATAGTAAGAGCTTCTGGCGAGGCTTGCATCACCGCTTCAACTTCAGCTTTTCCCATTTCCATTCGCTCTTCTGGGTTACCGCGAATTTCATCTTTTAACATTGATGGATATCTTCCTTCCCACCAAAGCATTGCAGTATGGTTTGGATCAGAGGCAAGAAGCCTGTGGGTCATGGTACTTCCTGTTCGTGGAAGCCCAACAATCACAACAGGAGAATTAATTTCTTCGTTCAGTATTTCTGGATGCTTAATGCATGCTTCTTCAATCATTAGTAAATTAGCCAATACACCAGTTAGTCTATATTTTTGTGCATCTAACCCAATATCATTTAAATCTGCTTCATGATTGATAGATTGAACGAGGGTTTCAAATCCCTCCAAAAATAATGGATTACCAAAATTCTCTAAATTATTTTGTTTTATAGCTTCATTTTTTATTGTTAAAGAATCAAGCATTAGCTACCCTCCATAGAATCAAGTTTTTTTATTTCTACTTTTGGGATTGGATGTGCGCTTGCACCTATCCATCGAAGGAGCATAGCTCCATTATTGCGACCCTCGGTTATAAGATTATTTTTTATATTAATGTTGTGGTGACTCACGTTAATAGTTAAAGTTTTATCCTTATTTAGAATAGCCGATGATTCATTGATATGGATGGGGTAATGCCGATAATCTAGCGATTCCATCCAATAATTTTCTAATTGAAAATTCCAATACTCGCATTCAGGTATATCTGTAGTGATTTCCATATATTCATCTTTACTAAAGTCATAATATCCATGAAGGTAACAAATTTTAGGATCTCCACCGGCTGCTTGAAAAAAAGCTTGATCACCTATAGGCAATTGATTCTTATGATTGGCTTTAAATTCATGTACCCACCTTATAAAGGTTGATGCAGTTCCTTTAACGAAATCAAGTGACTGGTTGAGTTGACTCTCAAGTTTTAAGGGTGTTAAAAGTTCAGGAGCAACTGTTGAGCTAATAGTTTTGATATTAATTTTTGCATGCGTTTGAGAAATTCTATTTTTGTAGGTTTGGCAAACTATTAACATATTTGTATTTTTAGGAAGCGGTAAAAAATTTTTAGAATTAGTTTCCCCGCCAAGATATAAAATAAAATCCCCTGAACTATCAACCATCATATCTCTCAGATCAATTTCCCCTAAAGAGACCATGGTGCCATCTTTGCTGTACCTATTTTCTTTTAGACCAAAACTTAAATAGTCTGCTTCACCAACATTTCCGTAGACTTCATAAGACTGTTTTCCATCTATATTTGCATTTAAATAAATATTGTCTGGATTATCCGCACCTATTTTTGCAGTTTCATGAGAAAGGTTATAAAAAGATGGTGTAGATGGGTTTGAATGCTCTAAATTCATCTCCAATGATAAGCGCATTAAACGTAGTAAGTACCTGTAACCTTCAGCTTGGTCTGTTTCGCTTAGGGAAGATTCTGATTCAATTATCGATCCAACATCTTTGAGGTTTTCGCAAAATACATCCCATTTTTCTTTGAACAAATCAGCCATAGTTTTTCTTTTTAATTGATTAAATTTATATTAAGGTTGATGTTTAATCAATGAATAGAACAATACAATGCCAAAGCCACAAGAGAGAGATTTAGAACAAACTAAAATTATTTTTAGTTCTTGGCTTGAAACACAATTAGATGGAGCTTCTGACCTAGAAGTTGAGTTATTAGGAGGCCCTGAGAATACAGGTTTTTCGAATGAAACACTAAGTTTCAATGTTTCATATGAATTAAAGGCTGAAAGAATTAACACTGGAATGGTTCTTCGTTTTTACCCTGAAGGATTTTTTGTATTTCCTGACTATGATATTCATAAACAATTTTTGATTATGCAAAAACTATCTAAACATGATATTAAAGTGCCCAATGTTCTTTGGTATGAGCCTAGCGATGAAGTTTTTGGAACCTCCTTTTATGTCATGGAAATGGCTAGTGGTGATGCTCCTTCTGACAATCCTCCATTTCATCAAGAAGGATGGGTTGCCGACTCCTCTGAAGACGTTAGAGAGAAAATTTGGTGGGGCTGGGTTGAGCAAATGGCTAAAATTCATCAAGTAGATATCTCAAATGGAGATTTTGAATTCCTTAACAGACCAAAGCTTGCAGAAGATTATCTTGATCAAGAGCTAAATTACTACTTTAATTTTCATGATTGGGCTATGGATGGAGAGGCTCATCCAGTTGCGGATCAAGCACGTGAATGGCTCAAAGCTAACAAACCCCAAGCTACTCAATCTTCTATTCTTTGGGGAGATTGTAGGTGTGCAAATATTATGTATGATCCTGACGGGCAAGTTTCAGCCGTTTTAGACTGGGAAATGGCGGCACTTGGGGATCCTTGTATGGATCTTGCTTGGGGAATAGCTATTGATGATTGCAATTCAAAAGGGGTACATGTTGAGAGATTAAGCGGTTTTCCAGGCCCTGTTGCAACTATTGCTAAATGGGAAGCTCTAACTGGATTTAGTGCCGACGATTTTGATTATTATTATATTTTAGCTCTATATAAATTTACCGTTATCATGGTAAAGGTTGTGAGAAAGCTAGAACATTATGAGATTATGCCCATGGGAATGAATGCGCATATCAATAATCATGTAACGCCCATGCTTGAAGCTAAACTTAAGGAGTTATAAAAATGGCTATTTTTTCTATCTCTCATTCTGAGAGCGGCAAAAAACTATTAACTTTAAAAAGCCCGGTTGATCTTTCTCATATCGACACCTATGAATGCACATCAGCAAAAGAAATTTCAACGATAATGACTCAAGCTAAAGTTGCACAAAGTGAGTGGAAGAAAACAGCTTTGAAAGAAAGGGTTGAATTAATGCATAGGGTTGCTGATGTAGTAATTCAGCAGCAAGACAGAATCATGGATGTTGTCATGAGAGAGACTGGTAAACCAGAGCAGGAAGCTATGGCCATGGAAGTATTTTCAGCTGTAGATTCTTTGGTGTTTTATGCTAAAAGAGCTCAAAAGTGGCTGGCAGACAAAAAAATTAAGATGCATGGCCCCATGCAGTTTCTTAAGAAAACAATAATCACATATAAGCCCAGAGGTGTAGTAGCAGTCATCACTCCATGGAATGGTCCATTCATTTTATCCATTAACCCAGTCATTCAAGCTATTCTTTGTGGAAATAGCGTCGTGGTAAAGCCATCTGAAGTTACACCTATGTCTGGAGCATTGGTACAGGAGATTTTTGCATTAGCAGAAGCCCCCCAACATCTAGTTCAGACCGTCATTGGAGATGGGGAAACGGGAGCCGAATTAATCAATCAAGCCCCAGATAAAGTATCTTTTACAGGCAGTGTTGCAACGGGAAAGAAGATTGCAGCAAAGTGCGGTGAGATGCTTATTCCTTATAGTTTAGAACTTGGAGGTAAAGATGCCATGATTGTTTGTTCTGATGCTGATATCAAAGATGCAGCAAGTGGAGCGGTTGTAGGCTCATGCATGAATGCCGGTCAGTATTGCTGTGGTACTGAAAGAATTTATGTTATGGATGATGTCTATGACGAGTTCGTTGAAGAGGCTGTTTCCATAACCAAGTCGCTCATTCAATCAAATGATTGCAAGGGTGATGTTGGCCCAACATTTTGGGATAAGCAAGTCGACATAATTGAGGATCATGTCAATGATGCGGTTGCTAAAGGCGCTAAGGTATTGGTTGGGGGAAAACGAAATCCTAATTTTGAAGGCTTATATTTTGAACCAACGGTTCTTGTGGAAGTTACTCATGAGATGAAAATAATGAAAGATGAAACTTTTGGACCAATTATTTCCATTATGAAAGTGCAATCAGAGGAGGAGGCATTATTGTTAGCCAACCAATCTCATTATGGTTTAAATGGAAATGTTTGGACCAAGGACTTAAAAAAGGGCCAGAGATTAGCTAAATCAATTGAAACAGGAGCCTGCTCTGTTAATGATATGGCAATGAGCTATGGAGTTAATGAAGTGCCATTTGGTGGAGTGAAAGAAAGTGGGCTTGGCGTAGTAAATGGAAAAGAGGGTTTGTTAGCATACGCTCATCCAATGCCAATTATTATCGGCAAGAAGTCCGCATCAGCTTACCCCTATACAGATAAATCATTCGAACAACTTAAAGGAGCCTTAAAAATTTTTTGGGGTAACAGATTGGTAAGAAAACTTTTTGGCTAATTTTATTTAGGCTTAGCTGCGTCCAAGTAACTTGGCTTTTCACCACCACCATGAACCTCAAGAGCTGAACCCGTTATCCAATCAGCTAAATCAGAGCAAAAGAATATGCATGCCTTAGCAATATCTTCTGGTTTACCCATTCTCTTCATTGGAATGGTCTTAGCAATTTTGTTGATTTCTTTTTTACTGCCGTAATGAAGCATCGAATTTTCTGTTTCTATATAACCAACAATTATAGAGTTAACTTTAATTTTGGGAGCCCATTCAACTGCTAAGGTTTTAGTTAGATTCACAAGACCCCCCTTGGCTGCTCCATAAGCAGCACTTCCTGGTGTAGGTCTAGTTGCAGTAACGCTAGATATATTAATAATGTTTGAAACTGTCTTTTGTTTCATCATAATTTTGGCAAATCTTTGACTAACATTCAGCGGTGCAGACAAATTTAGATCAATGATTGCTTCATGGAATTTATTTGAAGCACTTAAAGAATTAGCCATGGGAGCCCCACCAGCGTTATTTATTAAAACATCTATTGATTTCGATAAATGTTTAATTTCTTTTACTGCATGATCTAAAGAATCAATATTTCTAATATCACATTCAACAAATATAGCTTTATTACCTTTAGCTTGAATAATTCTTTTAGGTTTTTGTCTTGCCAGAACGAAGACTTTAGCATTTTGTTTTAAAAAAGATTTAGTAATCTCAATACCTATGCCTTTTGTGCCCCCAGTAATAACTATAGATTTATTTTTTAAATTTATCATTTTGAATATTTTTGGTGATTTGATCTAATTAATTATAGAACATGTAAGTTAAATTTATATTTACAAATTTATTCTTGAAGATACCCATTGATTGGTTGGTGAATTTGTATAATATTTATTAAATATTACTCAGGAGATTTTGAATGAAAATAGCTATTCTAGGTGGTACAGGATCCTTAGGCAAAGGGTTGGCTTCAAGATGGATTAAAGCAGGACATGACCTGCTTATTGGCAGCCGAGATTTACAGAAGGCTCAAGAAATTGCTGTGCAATTAGGGTTGGATAGTTCGTCTGGAATGTTGAATATTGATGCTGCTAAATCCTGTGAACTGGCATGCTTAACTGTGCCATTTGCTCATCAAGAATCAACTTTAATAAGCATTGATGATGGTCTTAAAAATAAAATAATGATTGATGCGACTGTTCCACTCATGCCTCCAAAGGTTATGAGAGTTCAATTGCCTGATGTAGGTTCGGCAGCATTAAATGCTCAGTCAATTTTGGGTGAAAATACCACTGTGGTCTCTGCTTTTCAAAATATTTCAGCTGAATTATTGCAGACAGATGCTGAAATTGATTGCGATGTGTTAGTTGCTGGAGATTTGCTTGAAGCTAGAAATACTGTAATTGAATTAGCAGCTGATGCTGGTTTGACTGGTTGGCATGCCGGGCCATTATGTAATTCAGTTGCAGCTGAAGCCTTAACTTCAATACTAATTGCAATTAACAAAAAACACTCACTTGCGCATTCAGGCATTAAGATTACAGGCCACTAACTAGAGAAGTATTATTAGCTCCATTAACCTCATTGCTTTAGAGACTCTTCCGCTTATTCAACCAGGACAAGATGTATCCAAAGAAATTATTAACGCTATAAGCTCTGAATCAATATCAATTGATGATGGAGATGTCATTGCAATAGCTCAAAAAATTGTTTCTAAATCAGAAAATAGATATCTGGATATCTCACAATTAAATCCCTCAGAAGAGGCAATAACCCTATCTACAAAAATTGATAAAGATCCAAAGTTTATTCAAGCAATCTTAAATGAATCTCAAAAAGTGGTTCGCTACAGAATGGGGGTATTAATAGTTGAGCATAAGTTAGGATTTATTCATGCAAATGCAGGAATTGATAGATCTAACATTGATCAACATAAAGACATTGTCTTGTTACTTCCAGAAAAACCTGATGAATCTGCAAAGAAGATTTCTGAATCAATATCCCATCATTTTCAAAAAAATATATCTGTAATTATTACCGATACCATGGGTAGACCTTTTAGAAATGGGATAGTAGGTTTTACGATAGGTAGTCATAACATTGAATGCCTTTTAGATGAGCGAGGAACAAAAGATCTTTATGATAATGAGTTAAAAGTAACCCAAATAGGTATTGCTGATGAATTAGCAGCTGCTGCGTCATTGCTGATGGGTCAAGCTGCGCAAAAAAAACCTGTTGTATTAATCAAAGGCTATCAGTTTAAACAAAATAATCTTAGCGACTCTCGATCTTTAATTAGAAGCGAAGAAGAGGACTTATTTAGATGAAAAATTATCTGTTGTTGTGTGGAGGCGTTGGGGGATCCAAACTTGCCTTGGGATTTAAAAATTCAATCGATCCAGACAATCTAACCATTGCCGTTAATACCGGAGATGATTTTACTCATCTTGGTTTAATGATATGTCCTGATCTTGATACTGTTATGTATACCCTTGCTGGCGAATCAGATTCATCAAAAGGATGGGGAAGAAAAGATGAATCATGGAATATGCTTTCAGCTTTGTCTGATATGGAGGGAGAAACATGGTTTCAACTGGGAGATAAAGATTTAGCAACCCATATTCAAAGAACATACTTAATTAATTCCGGTCAATCCCTTACAGAAGCAACGCATAATTTATGTGAGTCATTCAAACTGCCGAAATATATTTTTCCAATGAGCAATCAATCTGTTGAAACATATATACAAACAACGAATAGGTTGCTTTCATTTCAAGAATATTTTGTTAAATTGAAATGTGAGCCCCGTGTATCTAATTTTGTTTTTAAGGGACTTGATAAGGCTGATTTTAACAAAGA
>Ga0115012_10002283_pt1 | contig 11152 bp, 3 predicted proteins | sample TroAtlMetagenome_FD_88706 | JGI IMG/M metagenome (GOLD analysis project Ga0115012, IMG submission 88706) | Marine eukaryotic phytoplankton communities from Atlantic Ocean - Tropical Atlantic ANT10 Metagenome | ecosystem: Environmental > Aquatic > Marine > Oceanic | place: Tropical Atlantic Ocean...
CCTATCATATCTAATGGAGGAAGTTCATAAGTATTGGACATATTCTCCCTTATCTTTTCTAAATCCTTTTCTGCATCTTCATAGATTTCTCTACCATTCAATTCAACCCCACCAGGTAATTTAACTCCTTGGAACTTCAAAAGATTTTGACCCCACTGCTTTTTAATCAAAGCAGTAGCATATGGTTTTAAGAATGAATCATTCCATACTCTACCATAATCAGATGGATTTAATAACCTAAAACAATCTATCACTAAGTAATCACCAACATTAACAGAAGAATAATCAATATCCAAATATAATCTATCTTGTCTTTTATTAAATCTAATCTGTTTTTCTGTAGTTAATAAAAAGTTTATATCTTCAAGATATGTCTTTGTCATAGCATAAGATAATAACTCAGTAGATCCCCAATAATAAACATCATTTAAGAATAACTGATACTTAACACTAAACATATTATTAGTGATAGTATTACTTCCATCAAAATGGAATATTTTAGTAACTCCTAAAACCTCAGGTGGAACCTGTAAATAATTACTAGCTTCTTCAAAATCAAAATTTACTGCTGTGGTTGCTATTCCTGATGATACTGGAGCAGTGGCAGTAGTAGTTACAATACCAACTCCAGTTTTAGATGATTTTCCTCTATCAATATCTTCTTGAGTTAACTTATATTTCATATAAGTCTGATAGACCCCATCAAAATGCCTTTCTTGAAAGAATTGAACAGCATCATCTATCAAGTCTTCTATCTGCTCATCTGCTACATTTATTTCTAAAACAGGCGCGCCAAGTTTCCTCTTACAGTAATCTATAAGTTCTCCTCGAGTGCTTGGTTGCGCCATCTATCTACTTTACTATTATAGGTTTATTTATGGTGCTGATGATATACCACCAATAACCATTACATCTCCTGATACTATTCTAAAAATAGAAGCACCAGAACTTACTAAAACATCATAAACGTATCTTCCTTCTGTTAAATTTCTAGTAGCAGTTGAACCTAATGATAATCTAAACTCACCACCTTTAGCACTAGTAAATCCAACATCAAAAGTGGCTACTGCATGTTGTGATGATCCAATTGCTATACTCTTTGCAAGTTGAGCAGAACCTGTCCAATCAGTTACAGAAGCAGTTCCTATGGCAACTGCATTATCAGATGAAAAATCAAAAGCAGTTCCAGAAGTACCAACTACAGTATAGTCAGCATCCAGATCTGAACCAGTATTGATGGTGAGATTTACACCATATGCAACACCAGAACTAGGATCAAAAGTAAGAGTGTTTTTAGCCATTAGACAGTGCTCTTAGTAAATTTTTGATTTCATTAATATCATCCTTTAAAGATTTCAAATCATTCTCCATAGTATCTATTCTTTCAATTCCTTGCTTCTTTTTGGAACGTAAAGAAAGATACTTTTCATATTCATTAGAATTGCTATTTATTATAGCATTTGAATTCGCATCTCTATTTAAATGTGGATGTCCTTCTACAATTTTTTTCATATTATGCAAGTGCAATAACTCTAAGATCTTTTATTCTTGGAGGTTGAGCTTGATTAGTACCAGTACCTACCAATTTAATACTGAAGTATCTGAATGTAGGAAGATTGTCAATAGTGAATGAGTAATCATTCCATACTACCTGTGAAGGAAGATATGCAATAACATCAGTCTTAGGAAGAAGTTTATCTGGAAGTCCATTATTCTTAGATGGATCAATAACTTGTCCTGTAGACAGTAAATTACTATGTCCAGGGAAAGGACTATAAATTAACTCATCATTAGGATCTTCTCCAACAGCATAGAAAGCTCTAATATCACTAGTTACATTAATATGAGCTGCTAAACTTATTTGAATAGAAGTTGCACCTGTTTCTAAAGTAACTGGATTCAAAGCATATACAAATGCATTAGGATCATTTTCGATAGTTTTTACTCTACTATCATTAACCCAATCATCAATTGGATTATTTACTCTATTAGAAGTAAATATTAATCCACATCTATCCAAATCTACTATAGGGGAAAGATTAACTGCACTACTATAGAATGCTAAATTTAATGTTAAAGATCTATTATTAGGAAGAGTTGTTAATGATGTTGTCTCATTAATACGAGAAGCAATAATTCTAGGACTAGACATATAGTTATCACTTATCAAACTAATACCAGAGAATCCCATATCCTTATAAGGAGTTTCTGTTCCATCAATACTACCTCCAGTTACAGTTCTCAACTGAGCAGTTAAATTAGTAGAACTTGGAGTAAGATTTTGAATCATAGGAGTAACAATTTCAAATGGTATATTCTCACTTGAAAGAATGTTATTACCACCAGCAGATTTAGATATATCAAAATGAAGTTGAGGGAAACTTGTTCCTACTGATCTATCTACTCCATTAGTAGACATATCAACTTTGATAGTATAATAATCAAGTCCTCTAGGATCAACTACAGTAGAATCTGCTAGGTTATGATTAGTATTAATTCTTCTCAAAGAAACAGTATCTAATTCATATTTGTAAGCAAAATCTCCACTACTATGTGATAAAGTTTGTGTAGAATCTACACCTCTAGTAACACCTGTTAAAGTATTATTACTAACACCAGTATAAGATACTATCTCACTTCCAACCTTAGCATAACCTAAATTGGTTGTACCAACTCCAACATTTTCAAATGTACCAAACTCAGAAGCATCAGTTAGATTTAATGATCCAGTTGATGTATTATCATAATCTGCAGATAATGTAGTAGGAAGAATATCAGATTCAATATCAGTCAAAGTAACTGTATTTTGATTCGAATGCATTCCATGATTTTTTTGATATACTTTAATATGCAAACCATCTGTTACTGTTACTGGAGCAGCAGAAAGAGTTACCTTTCCACCAACACCAGAATTTAAACCAACAGTAACACCATCATTTCTAATGTATTGAACTGTTTTACCAACTCCAGTTTCAAATTCTCCTTGTACGTTATCAAGAATAAGTTCATTAACTCCAGTAATATCAGCAATAGAGAATCTAATATTGCTACCAAGAGAATTAATACCAACTGATGATACTCCTACAACATCTCCTACAGAATAACCAGTACCACCACTGGCTATGGTTGCAGCAGATGCTACACCATTACTAATAGTGAGATTAGCAGTAGCATTTATTCCATGACCACTTACTGTAATAAGAGAAACATCTTGATAAGTCCAAGCACCTGAAGATGGAGTATATCCTACACCAGCATTAGTAATAGTTAAATTACCAGTTGCAGTTCCTGCAGATCCGACATAATTACCAGTGGCATTGTTTGTCATCTGCTGAACAGTATTTCCTAAAGTCAATCCAGAATCTACTACAGTAGTTCCCAATCCTACCCTTATTTTATTAGAAGAAAGTTCTAATGAATCTTTAACCAAAGGTGAAATGTCATCAGAAGTGGTTAAAAGAGGTGGATTGACAAAATTAATATTACCTACTTCTTGACTAAACTCAGCTCTATAAAGAACAAATTTAAGATCTTCATATTGACTTGCATTCCAAGTTGATCCATTTTGAGATTTAAATAATGATCCAAGAGTTGGTTGAGTACTTACTACAATTTGGTCTGCTTCTGGTAAATCTGTAGTTGAAACATCCACTTCTCCCATTCTAGATATCCAAGCAGTATAATTACTACTTGCAGATAAAAGAACTAATGAATAATATTCTCCTCCTGTAAGATATACTGGTGATGGGAATGTGACTGTAGTAGCAACACTAGCATTATTAGAAATCTTAATGTCTGATGGATCTACTACAACTTCACTAAAAGGAAGAAGATCTGTAGTTGGTAAACCCAACTTCATAGGTCTTATTTGAACTACTAAAGGCAATAATGTGTCTTTATTACCTAGATACAAATCTACCTTAGTAATAAATATTCCCTTTGTATTTTCAACAAAGAAAGATTGAGCTAAAGGATCATCTAAACAACTATCAAGATCAACAGGTTTTCCTCCAGAATGAGCCCACTCAGTATCCTCATGGAATTGTTGTGCATCAAAGTTTTCTTCACCTTCAGAAGCTTGAGCTTTATTTTCTGCAGAATGACCTAAATGGTTATTCATTGTAGTCTGCAACTTACTATAAGCAACTTGATAATCATATGTTGTAGTAAAGTGCTCAGTTTCTGAATCAGCAGAATTAATTGCTTTCATCAAGTCTTTAAAATCATCACTAGCTTTTAATTCATCTCTCCAATATACAAATCCTCCTTGATCTGAGTCTCTTCCTAAAACATTATTATATCCATCTTCTACTATACTATCCAATACTTGGAAAGGAGTATGTAGACCAACATCTTGAGTAGATGGTCCACCAGTTACTACATCTGCTAATGGTTGACCTGTAGACATATCAGATCCTGAATAAGTACCTTGACCTGTCCTAGATTCATAATGAGCAATAGCACCTTTAGTAGTACTTGATACATGACTAATCATACCTGTCTCTTGAGGCCAATGACAAGGACCAGGTTTAGTAGCATTAGCATTATAATTCTTAGCATCAGAATCCTGACATCCTACAATTTCTATTGGATCAATTATAATAATTGGAGTTTCTACACATACACCACCACTTCTATGGTAGCCTGGAGGACAAGGAACTACTGGCTGAGGATCTCCTCCTGTATCATCTTCGTGTTCGTCATAATCACAGCTTCCATCATCAACATTAGCATTAGCATTATAATTCCATGCACTTGAATCTGTACATCCATAAACTTCGCCTTCAATAATTTCAAAAGTTTCTTTCGTGTCTGTTCCTATAACATTATTGACTATAGTAGTTCCTCCTCCTTGCTCAATAGACTTAGATTCTGTCTGTGTTTGTGTATGAGTTCTAATATTTCTTATAGTAACTATACTTTCTTGAAGTGTTTGTAGTGTTCCAGTAGATTCAAACTCTTCAGTTGCATCTGTAATAACATTTCCAGCTACTTGACTATTATGAGAATTACTACTTAATCTAAAGACTTTAGTTCCAGTTTCAAATTTAGGATTATCTACATTATTAGGATTGGGAATAAAGAAACAACCAATACATGTACCACTAGCATCACTTCTAAGTCTTACCTCAGAAACAGTTGCTTGAGCACTAGAAGTTTGTCCTACTAATCTAAGATTCTTTTCTACATATCCGTGGAATGTATTATCAGATTTTTCTGCTAAACTTAAAGTATCTATATTAAGAATAGTAGAAGTAGATGAATATTGTTCAGGAATTGTAGGAACTAATGATGAAGAAATAGAAGATGTGGTAGATTCATTAGTAGTAACTGGAATTACACTATCAACCAATATAGTTCTCTTATATAAAGGTGTAAATGCATAATATGGATTATGTTTATAAATTGAACTAGGATTATCAATATCACCACTTCTATGGTTTGATTGTGCTATTTTAAATCTAATTAATTCCTTTCCATCAGGTGTAGTTCCAATAACAGTTTCACCTACTGAGAAAGTACCAGTAGTCATTGAAATTTCTAAAAGTTTTGGAACAATATACTTATTAACATTTTCCCCATCAAAGAATGCAAATACACTAGTTTGAGGTCTTAATCTATTAGCTTTAAACTGAAGATTCCTAGACCTCATATATGAAGATATATCTGTATTAACTACAATATCTCCATCATTTCTAGTACTAAATGTTTCTTTTTGTATAGATCTTGATCCAGTTCTAGTAGCAGTTCCAGTTTGAGTTCCGTGATTAATAGTTTTCTGTGAAATTATATCTCTTTCTAGGTAAGTGACTAACTCATAACTGCCATGAGGCCAACCACTACCAGGTCCTAGGTTATACCTTTCGGCGGGGCGAGTTGGATCCTCTCTCCAATCCCCATAAATGGTGTCTGTGTGTTGACCACCACCACTGTTTCCAGTCCAATTATTAGTCCATGAACTCCAAGTTACTGGACCATATCCAGTATCTGGGTCCCATCCACCTGCGCTTACTTGCTCAGAAGTTTCAGTATAAGTAGTAAGTTCTGATGTTGTTGTTCCTTGGTGAACTTGGTCTACCCATATGTCTGATGATGGTGTTAACTCACAAGTTCCACTGTAATAGTTTACAAGATAAGGAGTAACATTTTCTACTCTTGTAGCATAAGGTTGATTTAACTCAATTACATCCTCATAATCTAAAGATAATACTCTACCAGTTTTTCTTATTCCATTGGAACTATTAAGATCTAATAATAGATCTAATTCTGTAGTATAATGAGATGGTCTCAATTCTCCATTTTTATAATCAATAGAATTTTTTACTATAGTTCTTTTTAATTGTTTCTCAGTATCTGAAAAATCATCAACTATAAATCCAGATTTAAATCTATTTAATCCATTAACATCAGAAATTTCCATATTCATGGTATCAATTTCTAATAATGATAAAGAAGTGTAAAATTCTAAATTTTCAATTCTTCTTTCAAGTCTACTGATATCAGACATCTGATATCTCTTGTAATTAGTAATTGTTATACTAACATCATTAATGTCATAAAGATATGGTGGTAATGAAATAGAAGCAACTTCTAAATCACCATCAATTTTATTTGGTAATTCTGGAGTTTCTGAAGGAACTCCTTTCACTAATTGAAAACTACCATCTTTAGATAAATAAATTTTATCCAATCTAGGAAGATAGAAAGAATAATCTAATGTTAAATTCTCATCAGATGCTAAAATATTTTTAGCAGAATTACCACTAGCAGTAAAACTTCTTCCTAAAAATTCAAATGGAGAATATGTAGTACCAGAAAAATCAGATACTCTAGGTCTTATATCAATAATATCAGTAACTCTATTACCATTTATTGTTGGTAATTCTTTATATGAAAAATTATTATAAGAATTACATGTAGTAAAATCTCCAGTATCAGAAGCAGTAAAATATGCAGATTCAAATACTACAGTTAATTGCTTAGATGGTTCTTTAAAATTGGATTTTCTTTTTATTCTAGAATAATCATAAATTGTACTTCTTTGTCCATTATTATATGAAAATTCATTAGATATATTATTGGATCCTATAGTTTTAGAAGATAATTTTGAAGTAATACCAGATTCTACAAATATTAATTCTTCATTATTTTGGAAGGTATTTTGATTTAAAGATATGAAATTGATAGTAGTATCGTCATGCTTACTTACATATATTCCTTTAGCATTACTATCTTTTCCTCTAAATTTTTCTCCAATCAATAAATCTCCAGTTTTAGCATTGGGGCTATTGATATTAGTTAATGCTAATCTAGGAAATAAAGGAGCACTTGTATTTTTAGATTCAAATATTCCATATACTTTGGTTACATCTGGAGTATTTAAAGAAATTTCTTCATCTTGAACCCTAGTTCCATAAACTGTAGAATAAGTAAGACCATCATTTAAAGTAGTACTTCCTATTCCTGATTGAGAGAACTTAGAATTAACTATGGTTAATACGTTAATTGATTTCTTTTCTTTAATTTTAGATTTTACATTACTCTTAGTTAAAGTTGCTATTAATTTTGCATCATCATTAGAACCTAGACCAATAATAGTTACTTCTGTATTATTACCATTAAATGAGAATTTATTTTGAGTTAAAGTTTCTATAGTTCCATCATTTCTTATTAAAAGATATCTTTCCTCATCAAAAGGTAAGAATGTTTCTTCATTACTACCACTACTAACAGCTCCAGTAGAACCATCTGTAATAGTAACATCATATTGTTTTCTAATAGTAATAGCAGCGTCTGTTAAATCTACACTAGAAATATTAGTTTTAGGAAGAGGAGTATATAAAGATTGATCAGAAGATTGTAAGAATTCTGATGTTATTATTCTAAGACTGGAAGGATTAATATCTACAGTTGGAAGACCACCTTCACAAACTCCAGAAACAGTTGTAATACCAGAAATTGTTAAACTTCTCTGGGATACACTTTCTATCTTTGCATAAGAAACTGTATTAAATCCAGCATTAGTATTAGTATACTCAACAAGATTACCTACAGTAGCAATTCCAATAAAGAATTTATTAGGATCTGTACTAGTAACTGTAGATATTCCTAAGGATGCTCCACTAGTAGTAGCAGCACTAATTCTAACTTCTCCTATATTAGAAAATACACTCTGAATAATATCTCCATTAAAGGTACTAGCAGTAGAAACTGTACCATGAATAGACTTAATATCTTTTGTATTATATGAAGTTGATCCTGCAGAAATATTACCACTTTCTATACCATTAAAAATAAATTGCTCACCAGTTATAAAATTCCCTTTAGTGTTATAAAGAGTAACATCAGTAGAATTAGATACAGCAGATTTTAAATATCCTGTAGCGCCACTAGATTTACCTTTAACATGAGTAGGAACAGATAATGTTGTAGGAGTATTTAAAGCAACATTGGTATATGTTTGAATATCATATAATGATATATCCCACTCATTTAAATCTAAATTTGCAGCATTATAAGCACCAGATTCAAAGGCAAAATCAAATACTCTGGCTACTCCTATTTCTTTACCAGCAGCAGTAGTAGATGCAGCCCCTATTCTTGAATCTCTTAAACTAACAATATAGTCAGTACCAATTCCTATATTAGGAACTCCAGAAACTCTATTTAACTTATAAGTTGGACCAGTAAAGTAATTTAATTTTTGATCTTCTAAAGTTTTAGTAGTTCTTGGTTTATTAAAATCTAAAAATTTTGGAACACTTGATTCTACTTCATACCCTTTAACATAAGCTTTTCCTGGAGATATCTTATAAGTTCCTAAATTTTCTTGAGGAGCATTATTATTATAAGTTATATCTGATCCATTAAAGAGTCCATTATTTCCTTCATAGTCATTTAATGTATTTCTAGGAGTAATGCTAAATGGTTTGACGTAGTAATCCCCAGACTCATCATTAGTTCTTCTAGCAAATTCTTTTGATATCTCATCATACTCAGTATTTCTCTGATTAGAAGTAATTCGTCCTTGTCTTACCTCCATTAATTTTATAAAATTAGATGCTGAATCTGCATCTATTGGTCTATAACCTAATATTAATCTAATATTTAATCTATCAGCTCCAGGTGCAGTATAATTATTATATCCAGCTGCATTATCATATAAATCTTTATCATAATCAGAATTGAGAATTTCTTCCTCAACTAATAATCCAATTTGAGCACTTACATCAGTAGTAAATGGATCTAAAATAACAGTTTGGTTTGGTACTTGAATAAAGTATCCCCTAGCATAATATATACCAGAAGATAAAACAGCTGCAGCTCCCACAAAAGAAACAGACCCATTTACAGTTTGAGCTACACTTTCTCCAGTTTGAATTACTATTCCAGATGGAGTTGATAATACACTCTCATCAAGTAATATACTTTCATTACTTATAAATTTTCTATTATTATCTCCTCCAGTATTTAAATAATTAACTACCAATACATAAAATTTTTCATACAGTACAGGAGATAAATATCCTTTTATTTGAGCTTTTACTCCAGACTCTGCTCCAATTATTATTTTACCATTAATTTCAGTTAAATAATTTCTAACATTTATTCCATTATTAAATTTATTAATTTTAATTGTATAATAACCATTATTAAACTTAATTCCTCCACCAGTTACTGAGGAACCATCTTTAAATATATGACTTCCAAATTTTTCAATCTGATTCTGAAGAATAGATTGAATTCCTGTTAATTCACGTGCTTGTACAGGATGTCCAGGTTTAAATAATATCTTATGATAATTATCCTCTGGAGTATAATCGTCAAAATAAGGAGCTACGTTTAGATTAGTTTCCTGGGGCATGAGTCTTTAGAATTGCAAAATGACTTTAATATCTTCTCTTTGATTTGTAGACCTAGTAATAGCAGGTCTATTATCAACATATATTATATCGCCAGAGTATTTTTTAACTTCAGGATTTGAAATTCCTTGAATAAAACTCTGGCCAAGGTAATATGTTCTATTATTTATTACCTCACTGGTAGCAGGAGAACCAGCACTACCAAAACTAGTATCTATTCCTAGAGTACCTTCATTACTCTCAATGTTAAGACTTCCATCATCTGTTGGATTTGCCGTAAATGAATGTAATGAATATCCATATTTAGGATCAGTTTTCAATGTTCCATTGGTATTAAATCCAACTAAACTTTTATCTTGCCAATATTTTAAAACTGCAGTTGTTTGATCATAGGAAACCACTCTTCCAACAGCAGTAGAACCTAGACCTACAGTTTGAGTAACTTGACCATCCAAATTAAAAGTAGCTGTAGATGTTCCAGTTCCAGTAAGTTTTAAAGCATAAAGAGAACTTGCTTTGGATAGAGATAAATTTGATGTACTATTATAAGCTTGAGGATTTTCTACAATTCCTATTCTAGCAATTTGATTTCCAGTAACAAAATCTGGATTTTCAGTATCATTCTCAATTCTAGAATAAACTAAAACATTATGAGCACCTAATTCTCTGTAAATATCTGCTCCATGTCCACCTTCTGGAGGAATGATAACATTAAATATAGGAGAAGTAGTACCAGTTGGAACTGATCCAGCAACTAAATCTACAGTACCATAAGTATATCCTGATCCTCCCTTAGAAACTGCAATAGTATCTACTTTAGAATCATTATTAATAACTATGGTTGCTTCAGCACCAGATCCATCACCACTAATAGGAACACCAGTATAAGTTCTATTTGCAGTTCCTAATCCAACTCCTCTATTAGTAATTGTTATAATTTTTAATTGACCACTACTAGATGCATTATCTCTTACTGCCTCATTATCTGTACTTGTTTCCCATTCATTAGGAACAGGCATAAAGTTAGTAGAATCAAATTTTGATATTTCACTTGGTTTTATAGTATAGAGATATTTCCAAATATATCCATCACCACTTGTACCTGCTGCTTTTGGTTCTAAATCTATAAATGTAGGTTGATCTAATGAAGGTCTACCTGTAGTATTTTCTGGATTTGTTCCGTTTTTAAGGCAAATATAAACTTTATAATCTTCATTTACTACGTAATATTTGGCAGAATATAAACTAGTTGCTCCAGAAGGTTTTGCTGTATTTGTTCTACTAATATC
>Ga0115012_10002287_pt1 | contig 11148 bp, 12 predicted proteins | sample TroAtlMetagenome_FD_88706 | JGI IMG/M metagenome (GOLD analysis project Ga0115012, IMG submission 88706) | Marine eukaryotic phytoplankton communities from Atlantic Ocean - Tropical Atlantic ANT10 Metagenome | ecosystem: Environmental > Aquatic > Marine > Oceanic | place: Tropical Atlantic...
AAATTTAACTGCAATAGAAGGATCAGGGCAATTATTTGCTTCGGCATACGATACGATTAATGGACCTACTATTAATGTCAGAACACCATTTAATCCAGGGGTTGAAATTAACATATTAATTGAAAATTTCTCAAATGATCTGAATGATGAATATCTTGAAGAATTATATGAAATTCCTGTTGACTATAACAACTCCACAATTATAGACATTGAAATGGAAGGAAGTTTGATAGTTGTTTTAGTGGACGTCGGACCCCTCAATCGTTTAATTATGGTAGATGCTTTAACAGGAAACCAAGAAATGATTTCCAACCCTCTTTGGCCGTCAGAATCACCTAGTATTGAAGGAAATTATATTGCATTTTTACAGAGACCAATTACTTCCCCGCCAATAAATCTCGATCCTGAGAATTTTAATAGAGATGTGTTTTTATGGAATATTGAAGACAATAATGGCCGTATACAGATTACTCTTGATGATTTAGATCAAGAAAATCCTCATGTGCTTGATAATGGCGTAACATGGATTGAAATTGATGAAAATGGAGACTCTGAGTTAGTAATATATTCTCTTGAAAAAACCTTTGAAGAATACTCATCTGTTGTATTACAATCTGCAATATTGCTGTTAATCCCATTATTACTGCTATTATCTCATCAAGCTGCTATTGAGAAAAGAATAAGAAATTAGGCTTCAGCATATCTAAACATTTCATCAAGAGAAAATTTAGCTCTTTCAATAACATCCTCTTCTAACTGAATTATTTGGTCTTCTCTTGGACTTCTTAATGACTGGAGTATGTCTTCTAGAAGAGTTGTCTTCATATGTTTACACATTACGCAGGTTCCAATAATATTCACATCATCGTTAGCTTCTGCTAATACCCTGTCTGCAGTTCCACATTCGGTAATCAGCATGATGTTATTTTTTCCTTCCTCTCCTAATCTAATTGACTCTTTGATTAAGACTTCACTGCTGCCTATGAAATCACTTTCTTCTAATACATCAGCAGAACATTCTGGATGACTTAACACTTGAAGATCAATTCCATCCTTTTCTGCTCTTTCTCTCCAAGAAAGTATTTTTTCTCCAGTAAATAATGCATGCACTTCACATTCGCCATCATAAATAACAACTTCTTTCTTTCCTGCTAATGATTTTTGTAAGTGCTCACCCATAAATCGATCTGGCACAAAGATTAATTTTTCACCGGGCAGATTTTCACATATCTTGAGATAGTTGCTACTAGTTACACATACGTCAACTTCGGCTTTAACTTCGGCAGTAGTATTAATGTAACAAGCTACTGGCACTCCTGGATATTTTTCCCTCAATTTTTTTACGTCTTCTGCAGTAATACTTTCTGATAATGAGCAACCAGCTTCAGGAGATGGATGTATGACCAATTTGTCTGGACTGAGTATTTTTGCAGTTTCTGCCATAAATCTTACACTAGAGAAAAGAATGATTTGTTGTTCAGCATCTCTAGCAGACTTAGAGAGAGAATAACTATCCGAAACTTCATCAGCAACTCCATAGATAATATCAGGTGTTTGATAAGAATGAGCAATCAGATAAACATCTTTTTCTTTTTTTAATTCATTAATTTCTAAAGTATATGCGGCTATTGACCTGCAGTGTTCAAGTGTCCACCTTCCTGGCTGTTTTATTGTATCTAACAGTCTCTTTGCTTCTTCTTCAATTCTCTCTTCTGAATATAACTTAGGCATTACCTTTCCCCGCTTTTTGGGTGCATCAGGTAGGCCCATAGACATGCGATTTCACTCATTGGTCAGGTTTAACCTCTTTCAAGGTATGTCACCTCCGCTACACATGGATGATGAGTCTGTGCCACTCTGGAAAACTTCCAAAATGATTCATCAGGGTGCTGAAGCTACAGTATTCTCAGGACACTGGATGGGCGATAAGGCGATTTTAAAAAAACGCAATCGTCGATCATATCGTCATCCAGATTTAGATAGAAGATTAACGCGTCAAAGACTATCTGTAGAAGTTAGAGTATTAACAAAACTACATTCGACTGAAATACCCTCTCCTTCCTTGTTTGATGCTGATATAGATGAAGGTTGGATTATTTTATCAGAAGTAGAAGGTGTAACTTTGTACGAATCTTTATTGAATGGCAAATCTGATAATGAACAAATTAAAAAATTCGGCGGTTTAATCCGTCAATTACATGAATTAGGAATATCTCATGGTGATTTAACTACGCATAATGTGATTATTAGGGGTGATGAAGATTTAACACTCATTGATTTCGGACTTTCTAAGATTTCACCTGAGATTGAACATTTAGGGCTTGATCTACAAGTCTTACATGAATGCCTCAATGCAAGCCACTACGAAGAAAATGATGCAATTGAGTCAATGATTGAGGGTTATCTTTCTCATTCCTCTGATGATTTTACTCCATCAGGGGCAGATGTGATTGACAGATTTAACTCCATTAGAGGAAGAGTAAGGTATCATGCTTAGTAGTTAGTGATTTTTATGAAGGTACTTTTTCTTACTGGCAACAAAAATAAAGTTGTTGAGGCAAATCAAATACTATCTAATCTAGATTATGAAGTTGAACAGTTTCTTGTAGATGGACTAACTCCAGAATTTATAGAACCCCAATCTTCTTCGATAGCCGAAGTGTCCGAATTTAAAATTCAACAAGCTTTAGAATTAATTTCCGAAACTGAATCTTCAAACAATGCTTTGTTAGTTGAGGATTCTGGATTATTTATTGAATCTCTGAATGATTTTCCCGGAGTTTATTCATCTTATATTTCAAAAACTATTGGAAATGAAGGAATCCTCAATCTTCTTGTTGACAAATCAAATCGTAATGCTGAATTCCGTGCTTACTCAATTTTATATAAAAATGGGAAATATTTTCGAGCATTAGGAATTTGTTCAGGTAAAATATCAACTCAGATTAAAGGTTCAAATGGTTTTGGCTTCGATCCAATATTTATTCCTGAATCAGGAGATGGACGTACTTTTGGAGAAATGACTGACTATGAGAAAGCATCCAAATCACATCGAGGAGAGTCTCTGAGAATTCTTTATGATGAACTCAGTCATCCGTCAAAGTGAAGATAGGAACCCTACTCGCAGAGACGATATTATGCCATCTTTGATTAGGATAACTGGTTGGTTCTCTTTATTCCTCGGCTTTATTTTGTTTTTCATCTTTCAAGGAAGATTGGATTTAGTTTCTTCTATAGCCGGAGGAGTGGTTCTATTATCTATATTAGCGGTATTGATGTTTACAGGTAATCAAAAGTTGATATCTCCTCCTCCTAAAATTAGCGATAATGAATCCAAAATCGTCAAAATAGAAGTTTCAGATGTTGAACCTGATATTGTAGATGAATTAGAGGTTGTTAATTTAGAAAATGAAGAGAAACTTGAAAGAAGTCGCAAAAAAAGAAATCTCAGTCCACCGCCATTACCTCCTATGCCAGTGCCATCTGCAGATTCTATTGTCACAGAGACTCCCGGAGATATCCCCCCTCCAATGCCACTTCCCTCTCTAGGAAATGTTGAAGCAGCAGATGGCACTAAACTCGCTAAAAAATTAGTAATTACTTCTGATGCTCAATCTGAAATGGAGTCAGAAATAGAAGATTTTGTTGATCAGCGAAGGTCTAGGCAAGCAGAAATCCGTTCAAGTCTAGAGAGGAAGAGAAGAATGGCCTTAGCAGAAAGAAGAGCCGCAAAGGCTCGTTTATGGACCGAAGTTGAAGATGGTGAAGATCTTGCTACTTTGTTGGATGATCCAAATCATGGTCTTACAATAATTGAAGAATCTGAAGAATATGATGATACCAAGCCTCTTGGGGTCTCATATGTAAGAATTGATAATACAAGAATATTGAAACTAACAATTCCTCTAGTTGTCGAGAGTAAAAATAAAACAAATGATGAAATGAAGCCAGAAAATTTACTAGTTAATAGTGAAATGCCCCCTCCTCCTGGACTTCCCCCTATGCCTCCACCGCCGGGTCTTCCTCCTATGCCTCCACCACCCGGGCTTCCTCCCCTTCCCCCTCCTCAGTTAGAAAAAGAATGAAATCAATTCAACCGTATGTTCAAACATTCGTTCTCCTTCGACAGTCTATGAATGATGCCATCCAAATTGAAAATATCCCGGTTGAAGGTACTTTTCCTGAGGGGGGACTTATTTCAGTCTGGACTTTGAATAGACCTGATAAATTAAATTCCTTAAACTCAGATTCTCATAAAGCATTGAAAGAAGCCTGTGATTTAGCAGAATATAATGACTCGATTAGAGTTATTATTATCACAGGTGCACCACCAAATCCTCCTCTTGAAGGCAAGAAACCGAAACCATATTCCTTTGCAGCGGGCGCAGATATTTCTGAATTTGTTGGTAAAAATTCAGATGACGTCAGACCCTTCTTTGAAGATAATGCATGGGAAAGAGTGTGGAATCTTTCTAAACCAACCATAGCTATGATTGATGGATTTGCTTTGGGTGGAGGTACTGAACTAGCACTTTCTTGTGATATCAGAATCGCATCAAATAGGTCGAAATTTGGGACCCCCGAGATAAATCTCGGATTAATACCAGGTGGTGGAGGAACTCAGAGACTATGTAGATTAATTGGGTATGGTAAGGCATTAGAAATGGTTCTTACAGGAGACATGATTGATTCTGAATTAGCACTTTCTTGTGGTTTAATCAATTCAGTAACTACTCCTGAAGAACTTAAGGAAACTACTATGAAGTTGGCAGAAAATATTGCTAAAAAATCTCCTTACACTACAAAAGTAGCAAAACGTGCAGTAAGGGCATCTCTTGATTTACCTTTTAGCGAAGGCGTACGTATGGAGAGATCTGAATTTGTGGCTTTATTTGATACTGAAGATAAGGAGATTGGTGTCAATGCTTTCCTAAATCGTGAATCTCCTAAATGGCTAGGTAAATAATCAATAACAATTTTTTCCTAAAGTTGAATTGATTTAATTTCTAGAAATTCATTAAGTCCATGAGTCCCTAGTTCTCTTCCATTACCTGAAAGTTTGTACCCTCCAAAAGGCGCACTAACATTGAATGCGCCACCATTTACACTAACTTGCCCTGTTCTCATTCCTTTAGCGAATCTTATAGCTCGTTCTTCATCCTTAGACCAGACTCCTCCTGATAGACCGTATATCGAGTCATTTGCTAAAATAAGAGCTTCTTTTTCCGTCTTATAAGTTGTAATTACTAAAACAGGACCAAAAATCTCCTCCTTCCAAATTTTCATTTCAGGAGTAACATTTGCGAATATAGTTGGCTTTACATAGTATCCTTTAGAAATGCCTTCAGGCATTCCTAGGCCACCCGAAATCAAAGTAGCTCCTTCATTAATTCCAGATTCAATATAATCGCTAACACTTTTTTGTTGTCTTAAGCTTACCATAGGACCACATCTTGTATTTTCTTCTAAAGGGTCACCTGGGTGGTAAGAATTATTCTTCTCTGCTATGATTTTGTATACTTCCTCACTCATAGATTCTGGAATAATAAGTCTCGTTAGTGCAGAACATGTCTGTCCGCTATTCTGATGACAAGCCCCTATGGCTTTTTTTGCCACTAAAACAGGGTCTGCATCATCTAGAGCTACATTTGCACTTTTACCGCCCAATTCCAATGTTACTCTCTTTACTGTAGCAGCTGCCGCTTCACTTACAGAAACCCCCGCTCCTGTTGAACCAGTAAATGATACCATATCTACTTCCGGGTGACTAGACATATAATTTCCAATTTCAGATCCATGCCCTGAAACTAAATTAAATACCCCGGGAGGTAGTCCTATCTCATGTAAAATATCTGCTAAGATAAATGCACTTAATGGGGCTTCTTTTGATGGCTTTAATATCATTGTACAACCAGCAGCAATTGCGGGAGCAACTTTACCAATTATTTGATGAAGAGGAAAATTCCAAGGTGTAATAAACGCGCAGACCCCAATTGGTTCTTTACAGATAATTGAATTTCTCACTTTTTCTTCCCAATTAAAATCTTCTAAAATTTTTGCATAACTTCTCGCAACAACTCTTGGTGTACCTACCATTGCAACTCTAGAATATCCAATAGGTGTCCCCACTTCAGCAGTAATCGTTTGAGCAATTTCCTCTCCTCTTTCCTTCAGCTTATTTGATAGAGCATTTAGAATATCAGTACGCATACTTATGCTACTTTTTGACCATGAATTGAAAGCCAACCTTGCGGCAGAGGCTGCTTTATCAATATCTTTTGCCGAACCAACCGGAATTTTCCCAATTATTTCTTCAGTTGAGGGATTAAATACATCTATACTTCCTTTGCCCATTGGCTGAACCCATTTTCCATCGATATACAGTTGGTCTCGTGTATGCATGGACTGTGCGAGGCGTACTTACTTTAGATATTCACGCATTCTAATAGTGAATACCTACTCGGATAATCATGTCAATCACAGTTGAACATCTTCCTAAGGGTGTATCTTTGGTTACTTTATCTATAGAAACATCAAGAAATGGATTAAATTTGGAATCGACAAAATTATTGTCAGATACTATAGATAGTTTACTTGAAAATTCTACAACTAAATCAATAGTAATGACAGGTAGTGGGAAATTCTTTTGTTCTGGAGGAGATATAGGTGCATTTGCTTCTGCTATAGATGACGGTAGTATTTCCGATTTAGTAGGTGGTCTCACATCAATCCTCCATCCGATGGAATTGAAAATCCGTGCATCTGAAAAAGTATTTGTTGCAGCAATTAATGGTTCTGCTGCTGGTGGTGGTTTAGGTTTAGCATTATGTGCAGACTATAGAATATGTGTCCCAGATGCCAAGTTAGCTGCTGCATTCTTTTCTCTAGGATTATCTCCTGATGGTGGTACTACATGGTTACTTCCTAGACTTGTTGGAACACAAAGAGCAAAAAAATTCTTTTTTGATAATGAAGTTTGGAATGGAGAAATGGCATTTCATTACGGCGCTGTTGACGAATTATCTGAATCTGAGAAACTATTAGAATGTGCGATTAAAAAAGCAGAGAAATGGGGTAGTTGGGCTGAATCAAGTCGAAGATCTACTAAGCAGTTAATCGATGCTTCCACATCTACTTTCATGGAGACCCAACTTGAGTTTGAGAAATTGTTAATCACGAATTCTTCAATGACTCCCGATTTCGCAGAAGGTGTTTCTGCCTTTTTAGAAAAAAGAACTCCTAAATTTGGTGAAGAATAGTTATCATTCTATTTTTCTTAGTTCAATAACTCCATACATCAAAAATAGTATACAAGATAATGCCGCAAGGTTAGAGATAATTATTGCAATTGAACCAATTATTAATCCATAGATTAGCCATAATATTAATGCAGTACAGATTAAGTACAGAGTAGGCAAAGAAATTCCTTCATGCTTTTTTTGCCGCCATACTTCATTTACTTGTGGAATCCAAGCAAATACTCCAAGAGATCCTGCTATTATTCCAATTAATTCAACAAATAAACTTGTCACTTGAAACACACCTATTTTGGTAAGTCATTCCTTTCCTTCTTGCCATTTTCGCCCCAAATATAGATTCCCTTATTCGTCTTTCGACCTAAACTTCCTTCAGAAACTAAGTTTTCTAAAAGCTGATGAGGTCTATATGATTCATCATTGAAAGATTCGGCTAAACTATTCAAGATATCTCTCCTAACATCTAGGCCTACTAGGTCTGAAAGCTCCAAAGGGCCCATTGGATGTTTATACCCTAGTTTCATTGCAGTATCAATATCGCTTGCTGAGGCTACTCCTTGAGATAACATTTTGATGGCTTCGTTCCCAAGAACAACCCCAAGACGACTAGTTGCAAATCCTGGCACATCATTAACTAGGATAGTTTCTTTTCCCATCTTTCTACCAATTGATTCGGCTAAATCAATCGTTTCTTTGGAACATTTTTCATGTCTAACTAATTCTAGAAGTTTCATTATTGGAACTGGATTAAAAAAATGCATTCCAATGATTCTTTCTGGACAATTAGTGACATTTGCAATTTCAGAGATTGGTAAACTAGATGTGTTAGTGGCTAGAATTGCATATTCTGGAGCCATTTTCTCAATTTCAAGAAATATTTTCTTTTTTAGTTCCATAATTTCTGGTACAGCCTCAATCACTAAATCAGCATCTTCTAAGGCTTCTGAAATTTCGTAACAGGGTACCAAATTTTGACCCCAATCATTCTTTTCTTCTTCAGTAGTTTTACCTTTCTCTATACCTTTTTCCCAGAATGAATATATTTTTGCAACCCCATTTTCTAGACTTTTAGGAAAAGCATCAAAAATTCTCGTATGCCAACCACTTTGAGCACAAACTTGAGCGATACCAGCCCCCATTGTACCTGCTCCTATGACTGCTACAGTGCGTACTTCCATACGCATACGTCATGGTCATAGGCAATAGGTATTGCTCATTCTTCTCTTCCGTAAGCAGCAAGAGCGGACTGGAATAATCTTTGTCTTGGAACATCATGCTCAAGGAAGCATGTGAAAGGAGCGACATCTTTCAATAGTTCGATTGCACTAACGTATGCTCCATAGATGAAAGGATCAGCGGCCTTTGTTTCAGGAATTTTAATTCCAATCTTTTCCAGACCTTTTCTTGTGTCTTCATCCCATATTGCATATGTGTGGTGGGTAAAATGTAAGTATGATGAGAGTCTTTTCAGATCTGATCTAGGATTCTCTGTAAAACTATCCAGTAGCAGAGTGTCAGGATATCTAATTGCATATAGTGCTAATTTAACTTCCCTAGTAGTTTCTTCTCGCCATTCTCTTTTATCCAGTCCCATCCACTCATCAATCATATCTAACATGTTATTATCATATGGTTTTTTCACCATATACAATAATCTTTCATATTCTTCGGCATTCTGTTCTTCAGAATGATGATGTTCATAGAATAATTGGGTTAACCTATCAAAGAATGGCTTACACTTTTCTTTATCAAAGGCTAATAAGGCTACATGTTGCATATACTCACCAACCAGAAATCAATTACCTTTCCATTCTCGATATTGAATCCATTCTTGTTTCATATAATCATTCATTAGTTTATGTTCGTCTTCATCTGTAGGTAAAACGCTGACTAGATATTCCTTATATTCTTCATCAGAACCTTCGAACTTATCGCCTCTAATTGTATAATTCTTCCCAGCATAGTTACCAATACCTCGATTGAATTTATCAGATGGGATGAAAAGTTCAGGTTCCCCCTCTTTTCTCGCTGCGCTGATTCTTCTCATTTCTTCACGGAGTTCTTGGAAATATAATTCTCGACTAGCTTCGTTCAAGTGTTCTCTATCTGCTTCAATATCACTCTCTCTTTCGTCATATCTCCCCTTAACTCCATAAACATAGGCCCATTGTGCACTAGTAGAATCATCAGTACCAAATAAATCTAGACCAGTACTAATCCATTTATTCAAATATTTTTGCAATAATTCACAAGGTATTACTCCTTGTTTAACGATTCTTCTAAGGCCGTTTGCTCCTGTTCCAAGGTGAAATGATTCTTCTTTAAGCATGGGCCCCATGGATGCTGCAAGTGGTTTGAATGAAGATGTACTGAGCATTTTCAGTTGATATTTACCATCTCTGTCTATAAAGTGAGTAAAACAGAAGAAATCAAGCCAGTGATCTATTGGAGCATTGAATGAACCCAATATTCTCGTTCCATCTTGTGCATTTCTTTCCAATAATTTTGCTGCTTCCCTAACTCCTTGTTCACCAAAATAAGTGCACAGGAGATAAGCCATCTGCCAACCGTGTCTTTGCTCTTCGCACATGATTCTTAAAGCCGATTTTTTATCATATTCTGTAGGAGCAGTGGCTAAAAGATGATTTTGTTGTTCGACACTTGCAAACTCGGTATCTCCCTGTACACTAACCATGCTAATTATTGCATCTCTAATATTCTGTTGCGGTATCTGCATCCTTCTTTCCCATTTTGGCATACCTTTGAAATCTCCAAACTCAATGGAATCTCCTGCAGTGTCCCAATCAAATTTTATGTCGAATCTATAATCTCCTAACCAAGACGGGTCAAAACCAATTCTTGTTTGCCATTCACTGAAGTCTCTAATCCATGCCTCGAAGTTCGGAGTATATCCTTCTACTATTTCGCTACCTGACATATATTTGCCGGAGAGATGTTAGTATATGAATAAATGTACATTTGGCACAGAATATTATTTCCCTGTGAATCTAGGAGTTCTACGCTCAACATAGGATGCAATTCCTTCCTTTGCATCTTCAGATTGGAATAGATCAGACTGTAATTCTCTTTCTAATGCTAAATGATATTCTAGAGGTATTTCAATGCCGCTTTGTACACTACGTTTGATATTTCCAATCGCTTTAGCAGCAGCTAAAGGTAAGGTAAATTGTCCTGCATAATCCAATACATCCATTCTAAATTCATCTAAACTGATACTATCATATATATCATGAACTAAACTCATATCTCTAGCTTCTTCAAATGAGAATTTCCTTCCTGTGACCATTATTTCCATTGCTTTTGCTTTTCCAACTAGTCGTGATAATCTTGCAGTACCGCCGGTTCCAGCTAGAACTCCAAGTGAAACTTCTGGTAGACCAATTTGGAAGTTACCTTTGTGAGCAATTCTAATATCTGCTGCCATAGCAATCTCAAGTCCACCTCCAACTGTATGCCCATTTAGTGCAGCAATTACTAATTTTGGAGTTTGTTCAAGTCGAGATAGAGTCTCATTAGCATGTAGGCAAAAGAAATATTTGTATCTTGGAGATAATGTATTGAGATAGTTTATACTTGCTCCTGCCGAGAAGAATTTCTCACCATGCCCTGTTAATAGTATTACAGAAACATTACCATCAAATCTTGCATTAAGAATTGCCTGATCAATATCTTCCCACATTTCTCGTGTATAAGTATTAACGGAAGTTCTACCTTCTTCAAGTGGTTTTCCATCAGTGTCTGATATTAATTCAATAATGGCTATGCCGTTTTCAGTAACGCCATAATTCACTAGTTTGTTGGGCATAGGCTCAAGGTCTGGCCATGAAGTCATGTCTGTCGCACAGACAATTCGTTAATGAAAGAAACGGAA
>Ga0115012_10002288_pt1 | contig 11145 bp, 10 predicted proteins | sample TroAtlMetagenome_FD_88706 | JGI IMG/M metagenome (GOLD analysis project Ga0115012, IMG submission 88706) | Marine eukaryotic phytoplankton communities from Atlantic Ocean - Tropical Atlantic ANT10 Metagenome | ecosystem: Environmental > Aquatic > Marine > Oceanic | place: Tropical Atlantic...
AATCAGGCCGGATGTGGCATCTATTGTGTAGAAGATTAAGTATAATATTATTAATTTGATGCTTCATGAAACATTTTTCAGTATGGGTGCGTTGCTTCAAAGCAAAAATGAGACTTTATCAAGTAAATTGAAACATCAAAATTGAGGAATAATGGCAGAAATAACTGATGATGTTGAAATCAAACTGACCCCAGAAGATAGTCCAAATGAAATATTAAAAGATCTAGGAGATAAAGAGTTGTTAGAAGAAGACCTCAACGGAGATGACCCGTTATTGGGACTGGATGATTCAGATATGGATGACATGTTCCCGGATTCTGATGATGTGGATGATTCTCCAGATGAGGTTGAAATAGACTTAGGTATGGATGAAATTGGTGATCTTGTAGAAGACTTAAAATTGGATGTGGCTGAGGATGATGAAGAGGTACATGTTAATGGAGAAGGAGATATGGTTTTCGATGAGGAAGAAATTAATAATGACAGTAATGACTCAGTAGAAAGTTTACTTGATGCATTTGAAGATGATGACGATGACGGAGAGCATAGAGTTGTAGATGATTCTCTTGAAAAGGAAACTCCTACTGATCCAGAAAAAGACTCTGAAAATGATATTGAGCAAAGTCCAGAGGCACAGGAAGAACATGTTCCTTTAGTAACGGAATCCTCAGTTGAAGAAGAAGGAGGAGATGGCGATGATTCAGGAGAATCTAATCCCTCAGATTTAATTGATATCTTAGATGACTCTGATATTTCGGATGATAGTGACCAAGAAGAAGATGAAGATATGGAACTAAGCATGGATACTCTTGACGAAACCAAAGATGAAGAATTATCAGATCTTGAGCTCGATACTACAGAGATTGAGGAATCCGTCGAATTGGATGTTCCTGCTATAGACACTTCAGATGAAACTAAGGAAGTGGATATCTCGGATGAATCAAAAGAAGATGAAATAACGGATCTCGGCATTGATGATGTCGAGACTGTTGAGATAGAAAATGATGAGGATAAGTCTCCAGTTGGAATTGATGAAGTAGAAGTCACGGATGAAATAACAGATAATGAAATGCCGGATCTTGGAATTGACGATGCCGAAACTGTTGAGATAGAAAATGATGAGGATTATTCTGCTGATGAATCCGCTGAAGTTGAACTTGAAGAGGATATTTTTGAGTCTGAGGCAGAAGATATTGCAGTAACTGAGATAGCAACCGAAACTCAAGGATTACTTGAGGAGTTAAGTGGGGAGAATGAAGAAATTGAAACTGAAGTACAAGAAACGCCTTCAGATGAATTAACTAAAGAGAATGAAGAAATTATAAATGTAGCTCAAGAAACACCTTCTATTGTTATAGTGGAGAGTGAAATGCCAATTGAATCAGAGGCAACAGAGACAATAGCAGCACCTTTAGACTCAAACATGCTGTTAAACTTCAACCATGAAGTAGTGGTCGAAATAGCGAGGACCAGCCTTACCGGCGAAGAAATCACACAGATCACATATGGCAGCATCATTGAACTTGATAAAGTTGCAGGTGAACCAGTAAATTTAGTCCTCAACGGTAAAACAATTGCTCTTGGGGAAGTTGTACAAATAAACAATGAAAAACTGGGCATACGAATTGTGGGCGTTATCCAGGACTAATTGAAATTATGCTTCACCAAACATCAGACATCCCCATAAAACCCTTTGAGTTAGCTGAAACTCAATTCAATACAGGACGTTTCCACATAATGGATATTGTCTTTCGTCGGTGGGCAACTCTCTTACAAGAGACGCTTTACGCGGAAATGGGAATGATGTTAGATATATCCGCTGAAAATGTTGAGAAGGTGCGTTTTGGGAAATTATTAGATTCGGTTGAGGAACAGCCGATCTATATTTTTGAAACTTTAAACAATGGCCGTGGTTTTTTACTTGTAGAAAAACCTTTTTTTGATTTATCACTTAATGGGAAAGTAGATAAGACCTCAGAAGAGTTGTCACTAGTAAAAATGATGAAAGAAAATAGACAAACTCTACTGAAATTAGTATCAACATTGATTGATTGCTTTGAAAAAAGCTGGAAAAATATTGCAGAGGTTGAACTTAAACTGAATCGTGTTACCATCTATCCCCGCAGGGCAAATGTCATGTTGCCTTACGAGAATTGTTTCTCAGGACGTATTCAGCTGATTCATGAAGATCTTCAAACAAGTATCCAGTTATGCATGCCTTATGCTGCTCTTGTGTCTGTACTTAGACCGCTTGAAAACAAAAAGATTATTGAACCTGAATCGATAGGGTATTATTTCCCTCATGTGAAAGATAATTTTAAGAATTTACTGGAAAATTCTGAATATTCTGTTGTTGCTGAATTAGGTAAGGCGGATCTGAGAGAAGCAAAAGGGAAGCTAGAAGAAGGGCAGGTCCTCCCCCTGCTGAATAAAGATGGCCTAGCTACAATCCGGATAAACGGAACCCCTGCTTTGCAAGGTTCAACAGGAGAATCTTCAGGGCATTATTCAGTTCAAGTGATACGAGGTGCTGAGGATAAAAAACCTTCGGCAATTCAGCAAAAAAAGAAATTCAAACAACTTGCCTGGCCAACTCAATAGATATCTTTTTTTAAAACAGCTTCAAGCCATATATCAGTATTCTCTCCACACTTTTTGAAAAGTTCCAACGTCTCATCCGCAGGAGTAAGGCCTCCCTTTGTGTAGCGCTCAAAAAATGGTAACAGCCAATTCTCCTCTGCAGAACCGAGCCCCTCTAAGGCTTTTTCTACAATTTTCCTCCCGGTCTCTGCAAAATCTACTCGATTGACTTCAGCATGTAAAGCATCCCTTGCTACAGCTCTTTTATAAATCTTGAATTCTTCCTTAGGTAAATCCATCAGAATTGATTGTACTGATTCGAAAGTGGTTTCATTATAAAGTAATGCTCCAATCAATGCCGGAACCGCTAGAGAATATTTCGGATCTATGCTGTCAACAACCCGCACTTCCAAAATGTTTTTTATCCTGATATCGGGGAAAAGCATTCCAAGGTGCTCTTCCCAGTCAACCATGCTCATTGTTAGTTCCGAATGCTTACCCTCTAACAACTGTTGAAAATTCCATTCGCTCGTCAAGACCCATTCTCCATGACGCTTCAAATGATAAGGAGAAACCTTTAGGGCCCAACCAATATAATCTTCCAAACGAAAGTCAGCACTTAAAAAATTTTCTGGAAGCCCTGAACGTGAATTATCGGTATGATCCCAAATATGTGAGCGATAAGAATGATAACCACTGTGGCTGCCTTCAATTAAAGGACTGTTTGCAAATATAGCTGTTAAAAAAGGTGAAAGACGGTTTAGAAAAACAAATTTTCTCTCCATATCTTCTATGGAATCATAATCAATACTTACCTGCACACCGGCGGTAGCTTTCATCATCCACTGTCCAAGAGAACCTGTATTCATCATGAATGGGAACATGATCTGATAACGACTTTTTGGGAAAAATGGCAACTGATCCAAAGAATGCAGTGGCTGTACTCCCTGAAATAAAAGTCTCCCCCCAAAATCTGAAACCGCTTCTTCTAAAAGCGTTAAGTATAACTGTAAAGAGTTATGTGCTTCTAAAAGTGAATTCCTAGGTGCATCAGAAAGCTCAATTTGTCCACCTGGTTCAATGGTAATTTTTGAACCAGACAGACCCTTGAGTGCTAGAAGCATGTCTTTTTCATACACTTTCTCATATGGATCTGCAGTGTCTTTTGTAAGTTCTGCTAGATTATCCAAGATACTGAAAACACCAGAATCGCCATCTACAGGTAAAGGTCGGAAACCATTCCCAGAATGATCTTCACAGGGAATAATAACGAAATTTTCGTACTCTATTCCAATCAATTTTTTATAGGGAGTACCGGATTCTTTTTGGCAATAACCAAGAAAGAGAGATTTAAGGTCGTCTGTAGTCATGATTTTATTATTGCCCAAAATAAATTGAGAAAAGTATTGAATAAAAGAAGATAAATAAAATTAAAGTAGTACTTTAATAATTCGTTTACTAATGGAGGTGATCCAGCTAAAAACACTGAAATGTGGTAAAAAAATACTGAGCACGACCAAACCAATTAAAGCCTGGGAACCGTAGAGGGAATTCCAATGCTGATATTGTCTTTTTAGGTTGGCTGGTAAAAAATGGGGTAATACGGAATTTCCATCAAGCGGCCCAAGCGGGATCAAGTTAAACAGAAAAAGATTAAAATTGATAAAAATAAATAGATATAACAATTCCAGCATAGGAACTCCAGCAAGAGTTGAGAAATCGTTTTTTGCTAAAATACTTAGGACAAGTGAGCCTCCAAGACCTAATAACAGATTCATCAATGGACCTGCGAATGCAACGTAAAAATCAGCATTTCGTATGCGATAGTTATTTGGATTAACAGGTACTGGCTTCGCATATCCAAATCCTGCCACTAGTAGCATGACACTTCCAAAAAAGTCCAAGTGTACAAATGGATTGAGAGACATTCTACCTGTTTGTTTTGCTGTATCGTCGCCACACAGATGGGCTACATATGCGTGACCGAATTCATGGAAGGTTAAAGCAAAAATCAAACTAAAAATCAGTATGATCAAGACTTGTGGCGGTAGACTGAACAACATTTTAGAATTTTCTTTAGAAGTTATTTCTCAGTGCAATGTTTTTTATTGTAATAGCACATCTTATCAGAAACATAAACTCTTCCTAAAGACAAAACTTCTGGCAAAGTAATTTATCTTTTAACCCTGCGCAATGTATTAGTAGTTAAAATGAAAAAATGACAGGTACAGAATAGAAGATTTTATTAAAAAAATGCTTTGCTTTTTTGGTGGACCGTTACTAAATATTTCTTCTATAATTTAAATGTTCACAATAAATTAAATAGTCACACAAAATAGACTGGCGCACAAAAAAAACTTTGCAAATGCCTTTAAGTGAATCAAGACAAAATTTATTTTAAACTACTCCCAATAAAAAATTGAAACTTTGGTATACAAGCAAAATCAACACATAAAAAGTCGATAGTTGACTTTAAAAAATAAAAACTGATGGGGAGATATCACACTTAATTGCAATGTCCTTAAATAATTTATAATCACAAATATATTTTTAATATCTTTTCCTGTTTAAGACCTGTAGAATTTGAAGTTGTATAGTACAGCTTCAATTTTTATAACTGTTTCTTGAAAGATTAAACCATAATGTATTGTTGTTTTTTTGATGTAGACGGAGTTTTGTTAGACTTTGAAGGTGGATTCACTAATACAGTAAAGGATTACTTTAAGTTAGAGTTACCAAAGGATTTTGTTTCAAAAAGTTTCTGGTTTGAAGATATACTGACAAAGGAACAGGTCATGGAAGGATGGGATTATTTTCTTCACAGTACTGAATTTGAAAAACTTAAACCAATTGTAGATCCGGAACAATTCAACAATGTATTCGGGGCATATCCTGTGCATTTTATCACAAATATCCCGTTGGATTGCCTTGATCGAAGAGAAAAAAATTTAAGAAATGTAGGATTTAAATTTAACTCAGCACATTGTGCAGGATTTATAGAATATGACGGATATTCAAAAAAAACAAAAGCTGAGATTATTCAGGAATTGCATCAAGAAGGAAAGAAAGTAATGTTTGTGGACGATCATCCTGACAATTGTCTCAACGTATGGGAAAATTTCCCTAAAGCAGAAATATGGTTGATGAACCGGCCATTTAATTATGATTTCATTCACCCGAAAATACGCCGGGCCAGGAATTGGAATGAAGTTCTTGAACACACTAGCAAAGCTGCCAATAGCTAATTTTACTCACCTTTACCTTCTTTAATTTTATTGGTACAGAAAACCATTTCTTTCGTTCTGGTTTTATGTTGAATCTGAAGTATCAATGTTTTACAAAAATATTCTACTAATTCGGTTAGGATTAGCATTTGTAATTATGTTAGAGCTTGCTCCAGGTGTTTTTGCACAGGAAGAAGGTACAGTAATTCCAGCAGTAGGAAGAGATGAAGTCTGGCGGATTGGATTTTGGGAATTAGTACATCAAACATTTGTTAATGATGACAGTCATCCGTTTTATCAAATGACTGGTACTGAAAGGTTCAGAGCAGGAAGTGGTTTTTTTGGAACTACTTTTTTAGATCCAGGGAGTACCAATTTGCTTCCAAATGTTAATTATAAAAATGAAGATGGTCATAGTGGTCAAGACGGTATTTTAACAAATTTATTCAGTAATATCCCTCTGCTAGGAGCTATCCCTACTTTTTCCCTAGAGTATATCCAACCAACTAACTATGGCATCGGTATCGGCTTAGGAATTGCTTACACCAATATTTGGCTAGATGACACACAAGTCAGGTCAGCCACTACGGGAGCAGATCCAGAATATGATACCCCTATCTTACGGTTGGCATCTCATTTCTATATGCTTGCCGCATCAATCCACCCTTTAGGAGTACCTAAGACTGACGATTTGGATATTTTTTTTGGTATAGGTCTATCGAGAGTCGAAAGTACTTTAAAATCTGGTATCCGAGTGAATCCAACAATTGCTGAATATGCTTCTACCACTCAGACTCAACTCAACAGTTCTTCCGGCGCCTTATATTTTCGAAGAATAGGAATCGCTTCAGGAGGTAAAAATTTTGGTATTATGCTGGAGTTTCTATTACTTGGAAACGAGGAATTTATTGAAAATCCGTTTGCCAAAAGTACAATCATAGACTCTGCTATCTACGACTCAACATATAATGACCGTGGGGGTGCATTACCTTCAAAAGTTGGAATGCCTGGAGGGATCACTCGTTTTTCTTGGACTTATTCATTTTAGGTAGTGCTTCCATTTTCCAGGATCTGAATGACCTGTCCCACTAAATAAAAAGATCCGGCAACTACAACAGGTTTATCAACAGCGAGTATTGCATTTTTCAAAGATTCTTCCACAGATGAGCTATGTAAAATTTTCGGCGAATGTTGGAATTTAGCACATTTCTTAATAAAGATTTCTAAAGACTCTGCAGTTGCGCTTCTTGGCGAAGACATTGTGGTAAAAATGAGATTCTCAGCTTTTTCACACAAATCTTTCAAAGGAATTCGTAATGTTGGTTTTAGTTTGTCTGCAGCCATTCCCAAAATAAGTGTACAGGGAAAAAGTTTGTTCACAGATATAAAATCTACTAGAGCCGTCAATGCATCAGAATTATGCCCTCCGTCAAATAAAATAGTGTTAATTAATTTTCCATGTTTACGCCAGAATACGTTTCGCCGTAACTCAAGACGTCCTCTTATCTTTACATGTTTAGTGATTTCTACCCATTTTTGTTTATCAGAAATTTTGCCGTTAAAAAGCACATCCATTGCGCATAAACTTGTCTTTATACAAGCCATCCTAGGTTTCGAAAAACTTTCAGATGACAATTGATTATTCGGATAATATCGATCAAAAATCTCATCCACAAAATAATAAGGCACCTTCAATTTGCCAAACCGCTCGGCCAACCACGGTATCAATTCAGGAGGCTGATCCGCAACTATTATAGGTACACCAGGAATTGTAATACCAATTTTTTCGGCTGCGATTTCTCGCAAACTATTCCCGAGAGCTTCCTGATGATCAAGGCCAACCCTTGTCAAAACGCATAATTTTTTTGCTGTCACATTAGTTGAATCTGCCAGACCTCCTAAACCCGTTTCCAAAACAACCCACTCCATTTTTTCAGTCATGAAAGCATGAAAGGCAATTGCAGTTAATATATCAAAATATGAAAGGTAGGGACTCCCCCTGTAGCCTCGTGCAAATTTAAGTACCAGAGATGCACTCTGAGTAAAGGTACTTTTAGAAATAAACTGATTGTTAATAGTTATTCGTTCCCTAATATCTGTCAGATGCGGTGAAGTATAACAACCAGTGTCAAATCCCTGCCCACACAATAAACTGCTGATGATTGTAGCGGTGAAACCTTTCCCGTTTGTTCCGGCAATGTGTATTATTTTGAATTTTTTATGAGGACTTCCTAAATCTTTTAACAAAAGGCGGATTCCATCCAGTTTGCTAAGATCTCGTGGCTTTGCTGTGATTTCATAATTACTCCAACTTTCCATCTCTGATAGTACTTGCAGAAACTCTTTGTCAGAGAGAGACATTTTGGCTTTTCGGAAGAAAGCAGATTTTCACTCTGCTAAAATCTGGAAGGGGAACTATTTCTCCGTCTGAGTCAATAAAACGAAGAAAAATTTTCATTGTTATTTATTAAACAAATTTAGGAGTAGTTTTATTTTAGGTACTTAAAAAATTTACTGTCCGCATCCATCAGCAATGTAGTACCTTCTTTCAAGCTGTTACGATAAACATCATTAGAACGCAGAAACTTAAAAAAATCTTTGTCTTTATCATATGCATCTGCATATATTCTCGTGGTTTTTGCATCTGCTTTACCACGTGTTTCTTCGTTGATTTTTTTTGCTTCAGCAATAATTTCGATTCGCTCTCTGTCTGCATCAGAACGAATTTTCAGCGATTCTTCATCACCTTGAGAACGATATAATTTTGCTTGACGCCTCCGTTCGGCATTCATTCGGCCAAATACTGCCTGACTATTTTGTTCAGGTAGATCCGCACGTTTTATACGCACATCTAAAATCTCTATACCAAAATTTTTCGCATTTTGTCTGGAACGTAAAGTAATGGCTTCTCGGATTTCTCTCCGGTTTCCTGATACGATTTCCACCAGTGTGTGTTGTCCAAGTACCTCACGTGTTTGTGAATAGATAATATCATCTAAACGTGCATGTGCTCCTGCAGTTGTTCGTACTGTTTCATAAAATTTAAGTGGATCCATAACCCGCCACTTGGAGTAGGTGTCAACTTTCATTTCTTTTTTGTCTTTAGTAAATACTGCACCTGGGTCAGCATCATAATCCTGCAGCCTATTTTCCATAAAAATGATACGACTTACAAATGGCATCTTGAAATTGAGCCCGGGCTCCATGACAATGTCAACAGGGTCACCTAATAAAATTTCAATCGCGTACTGAGTCTTGTCCACAATATATGTGCTCAAATAAATGGAAACAACTGTTAGGAGGAGAAGGATCCCTCCGAAATTTGATAGCTTTCCTGACATAAATAATTACCTAGTGTTTAAATGAAGATTTAGAAGTCGACTAATAAATTTGAGTAAGTGTATAAGTAAACTTTATTTCTAGTGATAGATTGTCGATAATATAAGCATTCTTGTCAAGTTGAAATAGTGCACCGAGTCTATAGCCAAGTTATTGTAAAAAAAGATTTATGATTAAATTAAAATCACCTCGTCAGCAGGAGCAAATTCTTGCTTTGGCAATGCGACAAATCGAGAAACTGTTGAAAGAAATGCAGAATGACGGTAAAGACTTGTCTCGTTTAAAACTTAAGAAATTTCAAAAGACTCACCACATTGACTGCAAATGCAAATTATGTGAAGTTGCCAAAAACAAAAATGATCCTCGTTTACGCGGGCTCATTGAAGATGGTTTCAAAGTTTATGTGAATGATGACAAAAAGAGTTTTTGAATGCAGGCCGACTCATCAATTGAACATACATATTTTGAAATCTGCTGTACTTTGGCTATTGGGACTGAAGAACTGTGGAGTTGGTTCTGTTTTGAAAAAGGCGCGCTTGGTGTAGAAACATTGTCGGAATCCCCAATTGAGTTGACCCTAAGGATTTTCTTTGAACATAAACCATTGGGAGGAGCGCAGAAATTAGTTGAGGATTTTCGCTCTGTATCGGCGTCAGAATCAATAATTAAAATCCGTGAAGAAGGTCTCCGTCCTGTTTTAAACTGGCAGGCGAACTGGCGTGAACATTTTCGGTCTGTCAAGGTTGGGGGAACACTAATCATTCTCCCTTCCTGGGATACAGGATTTGAACTTGACGGCCGACATCCAGTTTGGATTGACCCCGGACAGAGTTTTGGTACAGGACATCATATCTCGACCGTATTAGCATTAGAAATACTAGAGAAATATCTTTTGAACGCAAATTATAAGCCGGAAATTATGCTGGATATTGGAATTGGTTCCGGGATCCTGGCCATTGCCGCCTGCCGTCTCGGCATACAAAAAGTCCGAGGTGTTGATATTGAAACTGGAGCAGTCTCTGAAGTTGAGCGAAATAGTAGACTGAACGGTTTTTACGGGAGGATAAAGGCAATGATCGGGACACCCTCTTTTTTGAAAAAATCAGCTCCGCTCGTTATTAGCAATATGCTGCTGCATGAATTGTTGGCTGTCCGCCATGATCTTGTACGACTCACAAGTTCGGGGGGAACTTTGATATGCAGCGGGCTCCTGATGAAGCAGCTTGATGAATTAAGCAGTACACTTACACAGCTAGGTTTTGAATGCTGTTCAACCTTAGTGCGTGGAAACTGGGGTGCTGTTCAGTTTAAGCGGATTTAGAAAAAAATTGAAGAAGTTTTAATAATATCTTTAACAAAGCCAATTAAAAAAACAAAATATCTCCCAATAGTTGCGACTATAGACGTTTGACTCTTTGAATAGGGGCTAAGTAAAAAAATAAAGTTACTAATTAAATAATTAAAATTTTGGGATCATTCATTTAATTTATCTTTCCATGAAAACTGTTTAATATCCTCTTGACATTCCTACAGTTCAACAAGATTATACCGTGGTTGAGCATTAAAAAGTCATTCACTATATCTATTTTTTACATGTTTTGATCTAAATTTACGGGACAAACCGTATATATAAAGATAAAGTAGAAACTTGTAATTAAAATGCTGACCTCAATTTAATCAGTATCGTTAATTTGGATTGTTGCCAATCGTATTAGCAAATGTAATATAATTATTGCAGTTTAAGTTTGGGTAGCGTTTGTTTTATGATATGTTACTTAAAAACGTTTCATTTTCAGGATAAATGACTACAATAAGTCGGAAGTAAGAATTGATTTAATTGTTTTTCCAAGTCAGACTTTTACCGGATCAAATACGAAAACAAGTGTTATGACAGTTTTTCTGTATTTTTTAGGAATCTTTTTGTAGCTGTTAATACTTCAATTGTTTCAGTAGAGAGTAATCCGAAGTTCAAAATTGTTTGAAAAAAGATTATGACACAAGA
>Ga0115012_10002292_pt1 | contig 11140 bp, 6 predicted proteins | sample TroAtlMetagenome_FD_88706 | JGI IMG/M metagenome (GOLD analysis project Ga0115012, IMG submission 88706) | Marine eukaryotic phytoplankton communities from Atlantic Ocean - Tropical Atlantic ANT10 Metagenome | ecosystem: Environmental > Aquatic > Marine > Oceanic | place: Tropical Atlantic Ocean...
GTGGTGGGGGCGAGTGGATTTGAACCACTGTAGGCGAAAGCCGGCGGGTTTACAGCCCGCTCCCTTTGACCGCTCGGGCACACCCCCACACTCTCTGGCAACGACCCCTCAAGGAGGCCGAAAAAGTAAGAACTGTCTAAAGAACGAATGGTGCTGGCGATGGGACTTGAACCCGCAACCGACGGTTTACAAAACCGTTGCTCTACCAATTGAGCTACGCCAGCAGAACCCATGGATGACGTGCTGAAGCACATTGACCTCCACAGGCCACGGCCGTTTAACCAGTCCGTGCCGCGGGGCAAATGGGAAATCTACGCGGTTGAGGTTCGAGACGCATTTGTCACGCTATTGACCAAACAGCCTGCCCAGGCTCAGTGCTTCCGACCGCGTATCTTTGACGGCTCTATAAATAGGGTGTCCGCCAGCGGGGGATCGACCGTGAACTCGCTGACCTCGATCGCCTCGACGAGTCCGCCATTGCGATCGACTCGGACCGTGAACGGTACAACCAGATCCTCGGACACCGTCCGGTAGTCTGCGTAGCTGAACGTGACTCGACCCCCACGAGTGGACCACGTGACTTGCACCAGACGCCCCGTCTCAACGTCAAACAACGCGGAGTCCATGGGGTTGAGGTCCCCTCCCCGACGGCGATCAGGCACCACACGGTAGTGCGTCTCACCTCGGTGACTGACCTGACCGCTCACAGTCAGCCCTTGCCATTCCGCGGCCGTCTTGATGTCGTTGGCAAACCCAAGAGGGATTGAGAGAAGACCAGTCTCAGGAGCAAAGCGTGCGACCATCTGCGCAGCTTGTGTGGCGTCCCGCTCACGGACGAGATCCTTGGTTGCGACCCACGCCTTGCCTTCGGCTCCCACGACCACTGTGTTCGAGATGCCATCACCCTTGATCATGTCGACCTCGACACGCGCACGCTCACCCGATCGGTAGACATTGTGCAGAATCTTCCACTCTTTCTCGCCCACGATTGTTCGGGACAGAAAAGACATCTTCAAGCGCTCAGCCTTAGCGAGGAGCTTGTTGCCACCACTCCGGCCACCATGGGCGCGGGCCGCGGCCCTCAAGACCTGAGCTGCGCTCGGTAAATCTGAGGCTTCGGGCTCCTCTGGAGGAGGGGCAGCCTGGGGAGGCCCACCACCACCAACACGTTCGATGACTGTGCGTTTGTATCCCACACCCTCGTAGACCAACACGGTGCGCTCCGGTCCCGCGTAGGATTGAGCTGCACCCACAGCGGCTGCCCGCTCGGTAAACCCATCCATACGGACGACGTAACGCCAACCCGACCCGCGCACGTATCGCCGTGCGACCCGCATACGCTCGCCATCTGGACCATGGGTCAGGACAGCAGCCTCAGCTTCTTCCTTGGAGGGATGCTCCGAAATCTCCAAGAAGTACGACCCCGCCATGGCAGGAAGGGTCCACAGCAACAGGAGCATGACCGTTGGGAAAACGAATCTCACTGGCAGCATCTACCGCCCTGAGCCCTCTGCGGCCAATCGGTCGGCCAAAGCCTTTTCAAGGGCGGACCTGACATCCGCGTCTATGGGTTCCCCTTCTGCATCGATCCACCCCAAGTCGGCGATCGGAAAGGCCTCGATTTCGATGGGTGCAGGCATGAAGCTGAGACCAAAAGTCACCGCAGTCATCCCAGCAATCACCTTCGCACGCAGGGTGAGCGGTGGAGCCTCGGGGACGGGAAGGCTCACCCAAGCGCCCATGATGATGAGCAAGACCGCCCAGAACGCCCACCCTGTCCACAGCACCCCGGCGACAAAGGCCACACCGATCAGAACTCGAGACACCCAAGGACCGTGCCGGGGCACGACCGCGTTGAGAATGTGTCCACCGTCGAGCTGACCAATGGGCACCAAATTGATGGCCGTCAGCAGGCAACCCACCCACCCAGCCGTCGCCAAGGGATCGAGTGTGGCATAGCGAGAGGGGGCTTGGCCCATCACCACCTCACCAATGACATCCATGATGGGTGGGTTGGCCAGGATCATGAGCGGAATTTCAACGGGATTCACATCGGTACCCAGCCAGCCCATCAGCGTCTCAAGCAGGGCCATTAGGCCAGTGGCTTGCTCAACGGGGGCAGCGAGCGCATCGAGTATGCCAGGATCCCACACCAGCTGAGGGACCGCGTGCTCCTGTGTGGCCGGCAAGCCCAGAGCGATGGCCAATACGGCCACCACGAATCCGGCTATCGGACCAGCAGCGCCCATCTCGAGTAGGCCCGAGCGAGTCTGCGGGAGTGAGCGAAGGCGAATGATGGCACCGAACGTTCCGAATGCTGCAGGAAACGGCAGGAAGTATGGCAGGGAGAGGGCGAAGCCGTGAGCCTTAGCGACCCAATAGTGCGCCATCTCATGACTGAGGAGGATGGCCATGAGGGCCACAGAAAACTGGAGCGCAGCCCAGGCAGGTTCCGGTTCAGTCAGCGGATTGCCTCCAGCCCACTGGAATCCATAGACAAGGTACACGCACCCGAACGTCGCAAAGAAGAGCATCACCGACCGGCGACGCTCTTCCCTGAACTCGATGTCTTCGGGGCCGTCGCCCGGGTCAGTCAATCTCCTTGACCCTCAACTCGTAGGTACCCGTCTCGGTCCCGGCACCGACAACGATGACATACCGCGCACCGCCTGCGAGCGTGGTCTCGAGATACGCCTCTTCTTCGGAGTCACCTGACTTACCGCCCAAGTTGCGCGTGCGATCAACATACGGATTGTCGTTCTCATCCAGCGTGTCCGAGTCGATGATGTCCTCGGCCTCGTAGGGCTCCACCTCGGAGAAGTCTCCGCCGGCCAGTGCACACTGCATGACCATGACCTGCTCGATCAAGTTGGACGGGCGGGGCTCGTCCAGATCGAGGACCTCGTCACGATCCCAGTCGGATCCGCAGGTCGGCCCTTCCCACGCTGTATCGGTGGAACCCGTGTCTGGTGCCTGAATCGAACCGCAAGGGTCGAAGTCTGCGGTCACCCCGCTCGTTCCAGGGTCCGACGAGAGGAACATCTGGTAGTACAGGTAGTCCAGCATGGAGGCTGGGTAGCCAAAGTCGACGCCCTCGTCGCAGTCTCCCCTTCGGGTACCGTCAACGCTGGGTGAGGGCAAGAGGCCCGCTGGTACGACTGCAGCCCAGAGATCGTAGGGCGCCATGTCACCTTCGTTGTCGAATCGACGGTCGACAGTGATGGCCACCGTGATCTCCTCGTCGGAGTCTCTATCGGTCAGGTCAAGCAACCACCTATCGGTATCGTAGACGTCGGTTGCCATGTCCCCCTCGTCCGACACCATGAGCGTGACACCAGCCTCGGAGATCGTTCCGAGTGCAGTAATCTCACTGCCGTCGTCCAGCAGGCTGGGCAACGTCATGTTGTTGGCGTCTGTCGCAGAGAAGATGTTCTCAACCTTGTAGTCGATCCGCTCAGGGTCGTTCCATCGAATGAGCACACCCTTGAGATCGGCAGAGCTGGACTGGACCTCGAGTGTGGCCGTCTCGTAGGGGATGTCCGTGACACGGACGACGTGCGCGCCGTAGGCTCCCGCGACCGCGGCATTGAACGGAATCGCCGCCACGAAGGTGAAGTAGTCGGTGTTGCCGAGGACAACCGCGTTTTCTTCGATCTCTGATGCCTCTTCCGTTGTCCCCCCGTCCATGTAGAGGTTGGTACCGGCAACGTCGATGCCCGACTGGTACCCATTGGCGCCGTAGTTGTCGCCCGGCTCAGGATCCGTGATTGGGGCCGAGAGGAGTGATGGGCTGCGATACAGATCCCACTCCGATGTGTCCACCAGATCGTCGCCATCTATGTTGGTCTTGCCCGTGGTGAGCAAAGCCACCTGCCAGGCCACAGCGAGGTCCTTCAGTTCGGTCTCGGTCACATCCTCGATGTTGCACAGGCCGACGTTTTCGGTCTGAACCAAGGACGCCAACACATCGGCGCCGTAGGTATCAACCAGCCAGCGGAAGAACAGGTACTGGGCTCCGCGCTTCTCGGTGCTGATGATGCTGTCATCCTCACCCGACTTGCTCTTGCTTGGTGGCGGGCCACCATCTCCGCCGCCGCCGTCATCAGGCGGGGGACCATCGCCACCCTCAGGACCGCCCTCGTCGCCACCTTCACCTTCACCGCCCTCTTCGTCATCGCCGCATTCGGCAGACTCTTCCTCACCGTCGGTGAGGGAGCTGAGGTGGGGAGCGTCCATGTAGTCCCAGGCGTCGTCGTAGTAGATCGCGCCAAAGCCAACCATGTCTGCGACAACGGCAGCAATGCCCTTCGTGACCCAGCTTTCTTCTGCATCAGACTCGTTCACAAGAACGTGCTGGTTGTACGAAATGAGCTCCACCATGCCCTGGACGATTCGACCCGCGAGGTCCATTCCCGTGTACTCGTCGACGGTGACTGTCGCGAACGGGTTGAAGTGGCCGTAGGGATCAGGTGCATAGACGTAGATGACTTCCTGTTCGTCTGAGCAGGGGTTCTCCTCAGAGCTGAAGTCACCGAGGTCGGTCTCAGGGTCAGTGTATGCCTCGACCAGGGTCTCCCAGTCGTCCTCATCATCGCTGGTCATTGAGACAGCGTTGAGGACCGGTGAGATGACGATGCTGACACGTCCGTCGCCGTCCTCATCAGAGGTGTCACCCAACAAGCCCGTCACGTTGGGCATGATGTTGGAGTCTACGATGTTGACGATGGTCTCAAGGTCACAGTTGTCGAAGCCATGGGCGTCGTACTCCGACTCCTCGTAGCAGCTTTCTTCTTCCTCACAGGCCTCTGGATCGGTACAGTCGTTGTACTCGTTGATGGGCACGTCTCCATCAACCCAGATCGCGGCGTAGTCGCCGAGGGCCCAGAGTGTCGCGTCAATGACCTCGCACTCTGTGGTGTCGTTCATGTCGCGACGCACGCGGAACACGCGGCGGGCGAGACCCACATCCGTGCCATCAAGCGCACCTTCCGAGGGCGGCGGGACTGGAGCGGCAGACTTGCCACCGAATCCACCGAGTGCTGTCTTGAACGCCTCGGCCTTTGCCTCGGCCTTTGTGCTTAGCTTACCTGGCGTCTTGGACACACCTGCTGGGGTCTTGAAGCTCAAGCTGGGCAAGTATGACGGCGGCGGCGCCCCTCCCTCGTCGGGTGGTGGACCTTCGTCAGGCTCTCCGCCCTCATCTGGAGGCGGCCCCTCATCAGGTTCGCCACCCTCGTCAGGTGGCGGACCTTCGTCAGGCTCTCCGCCATCACCCTCAGTCTCTTCTTCCTCTTCTTCAACCGTGGGGATGTATCGGAGGGTGTACGTGGCCTCATCAGAACCCGTATTGACGAGGACGAGGTAGAAATCTTGCTCCTGGTTGTTGTCGCCAGAAGCATCAGACATGTCCATCTTCAGGCCGCCATCGTCATCCTGCTCCATCTTCCGTGTGTCACCGGGGTTGTCGAAGGCCTCTTCGCCCTCTTCACCGGTGTCATCGAGTGGTGCGGTATCGTCTGGAGGATCGTCGTCAGGGGGATCATCGTCAGGGGGATCGTCGTCGGGCGGGTCATCGGGTGTGGGGGTCGATGTGTCATCGCCGGTGACGATACTGCCACCCGTGGCGAAGTAAGGCTTGGCACCTTCACCACAGCCCATGGCCAGGATCAGCGTGCTGAGAATCGACCAGCTTTTCCATCCGTTCATGAATTCACCTTCGCGCCATTGAGCGCATGCGCTGCATGAGCGCAAACCGTGCACCAGCGCAGTATAGCGCGAGGACCCGAGGTTGAGCGGCTATTGCTGAACTATGCGGGCGTAAATGGCTTCAAGCTCCGCAGCGCGCGCGTCCCAAGTGCAGGCGAGCCTCACGTGCGAGCGCGCGCGCGCAGCCAACTCACGGCGACGCTCGGGTGCATCGAGAAGGCCTCGAATTGCTCGGGCCATTGCCGCCGCATCACCGTTGGGAACCACCACCTCACCGGGAAGACCGCGAGCCGAACCCTTGGCGATCACCGTCGGCACACCGAGTCCAAGGGTGTTGAGCAATTTGATCGGAAATCCACTGCAGACCATTCGAGGAATCGCTGCCACATCTGCCGCCGCCACGAGCTGCTTCACTTCGTCGAAGTCGCTGGTCTGCACAGCCTTGAATTTTGGGAGCCCCATCCCTGCCCACTCGTCGAGCGGCGACGCGCTGACCATGAGCAGGCCGACACCCTCGAGTCTGCGCATCGCATCCATCAGAACAGGGAGATCTTGGTAGGCATCAGGGTTGCCGGCGTACACCACCCATGGTCCCTCAGGCAGCGTCGCTGGCACAACGTCTGCGAGTTCATCAAAGTCCACACCCGGCGCGACCAATGAGACGTGTCGACATCCCAGGTCATGGAGCGTGTCCTTCGTCTCTTCAGTAAGAACGACGGCATGCTGCGACATCCTTGGGACCGTACGATCAAGCAGCGCCCCCGCCCTGCGTGCAAGGGCTCGAGGCAGTCGCCCTGCAAAGTATGTCGGCAGCTCTTCACCCATGGTGTTGTGGGCGCTGTAGACGATGGGGGTCCCAGTGAAGCGCTGCGCCAAGTAGGCCGCCACCGGTGCCTCATAGTTGTGGGCGTGCACGATGTCTGCAGGAATGGATGCGATCTTTGCTGCGAGCGCCAGGTCTAAGCCGGGCTTGACCCAGTCTGGACCTGCCCGGAGGTTGTTGTAGCCGGGGATACGGGGTGTTCGAACCACCCGATACTGAGTGTCGATCTCGCCCTCGCCGTGGGCATAGCAGACGACCGTCACATCGTGCCCTCTTCGGGCGAGTGCCCTGGCCATCCCACGAACATAAACCTGGGACCCCTGAGCGGATGGAAAAGGGAATGCAGCGGCCTGGATAATCCGCAGTGGTCGCCTGAGCGGGTCCGTCACAGGTATCCCAGGCGCTCGAGCCGCTCGCGAATGGCCTGAGCCTCACTGTCCGTCGCAGAAGCGGGTTGCCGGGGTTTGAGTTCTGAGCTTGCCCGGGTCGGTGCGTCATCCTCGACGACGGCTTCCGAGATCACCCGACCATCCATGTGGTCTGGGACCGCCTGCCCCATCAGATGGAGGAGTGTTGGCGCGATATCTGGCATTCCCGCAGCCACATCAGCACCAGCGACCACGCCCTGGCCCCACAGACTCAAGAGCCCGTGCTGTCGATGAGTGCCGTTCATGCCCAGCCCCTTTCCGCCGACGTACTCAGCAGGCTCGAGCTTGCGCCATGTGGTGCCGGATGGAACACGGAGGGAAGGCAGCAGCGTGTAGCTGTACTCATCTCGTAGGTTGAGCTCGATGATGACGTCCGGGGAGTCCCCAACGCAGGGACCCGAGTAGAGCTCCTCTCTCGTGGAGACGCTCTTCACGACCTGATGGCCATCGACCTCCCAAGTCGCGAGATCGGCCTGCAGCATCCTCACGGCTTCTGCTCGCTGTGACACGGTGGCGCCAGGAAGATTCAGCCGAATCGTGGCGGCGTAGTTCATCTCGTCGGACACCGCTCGCGTTCGAGCAAAGTCGATGTCGCCGAAGCGACTCTTGGTCTCGATTGAGCCGAGAACAGCGTCGGGAACCGCGCGATAGAGCTTGCCTTGCCACTTGGCAGGAACCCGGGTGGCGGCCGCGGCCCTCAGCTTTGACGCGAGCCCAGAGCCGGTGGCCATGCCGTCCACCTCGACCTCATGTCGGTACGTGAGCCAGCCCTTAGACTCGAGGAAGCGGTTCAGGTAGAGCGCGTACGTTGATGCACCGCCAAACCCGTGATCTGACACCACACACACGTGCTCTGGACCCGCCGCAGCGATCAACGTACCGAGGGCCTCATCGAGGGCAGCGTAGACCGTCGCGATGGCACCCTTGAGGCGCTCACTGGCGGCGGGATTATGCCTGGGACTGTCCTCATCATGGAACATCCAGAAGTGGTGCGAGACGGTGTCTGACTCACCGAAGAGGAGCATGAAGCAGTCGTAGCGCTCAGACTCCATGAGCCACTTGGCGATGGCAGTCTTTCTTGGGATCTCTCGGAGAAGCGCATCGAGCGCACGGTCGTGCCACGCCTCATCGATGACTGACTCCTGAAAGTCCGCAAACTTCATGCCGCCGAAGCGCTGCTTGATCTCGTCGTAGACCCCTTTCGGCTCGCAGAAACTCGCGTCGATGCCAGTGGAGACCGGGCCGTCGAAGCCGCTCACCTGCACACCGTTGAGCGCCTCAGGTGGCCAGGTCGTTGGGACGGCCACGCTGCCTGCCCTCAGTCCACGGTCAGAGAGCACTCGCATCAAAGTCGGTACTGCCCGGTGAGTGGCGTTTGTGAATTCCAGCGCCCACCGGTCCTCCACCTTTCGGACAAAGTCGAAGATGCCGTGACGTCCGGGGTTGCACCCGGTCAGCATGCTGGACCATGACGGAAGCGTCATGGGTGGAGAGGTGCTGTTCAGTGGGGCACGCGCACCCTCCTCGACCAGGCGCGCAAGGTTGGGCATGCGCCCTTCAGCGATGAACCTGTCTGCGAGATCCCATGTGGCACCGTCGAGGCCAACGATGAGGGTTCGCGCCCCGCCGGTCATCTACTGCGCTTCCGGGCTCGCACCCGTGGATACTGGGCCGCCGGTCATCTCACTGCAGTCACCATCGATGTAGCCGAGGGCCCGCATTCGCTCACAATCATCCGCAGTGATCTCAGCCGCTTGAGCCTCAACCTTCACGCTCATGGCCGACTGGAGTTGTTCCTTCAGGAGTCCTGACAGTTCTGTCTGCGTCTTTCCATCCTTACCGACCAAGTTGTTCTGCTCGCCCGGGTCCGGTTCGACTGCGTACATTTCTTCAGTGGCTAACCCTCTGGGGTTACCCTCGTTCGCACGGATGTACTTGTAGCCGTCGGCGCGCACGCTCGAGAGTACGTTACCTTCGAAGTTTTCTTCGGACAGCACGATACGCTCTCTGTGGTCGCTCAACTCTTCGCGCGATGGCAGCGGGGGCGGCGCATCGATGTCGACCTCGATGTCCTCCGCGGGCTCATCCGCCGCTTGGTCTTCGACTGCTGGCTCTGCATTGAGAGCAGCCACCAGTCCGTCAAAGTCTTCCTCAAAGAGGTCATCACCCTGCCAATCCATGGGGAGCATGGCGCCACCAAGCACCGCAAGCGTGGCGGCTGTATCCATCTGACGAACTTGCCACGGTACGCGGGTACCCCCCCAGCGACCGTCAGCAAGCTTCACAATCAACGGTACGTGCAGTTGCTCATCGTACAGCGTCGTCCCGTGCCACCAGCCGCCGTGCTCGAGGAACTCCTCGCCATGATCGGAGGTGATGACGATGACGGTGTTGTCGTAGAGGTCCTCCGCCTTGAGCCAGTCGAAGAAGCGGCCCATCTCGTTGTCCATCCACGTGATCTCTTGCTGGTAGGCCTTGCGAATGGCCCCCTCAAGCTCGGCAGGAGGTGTCTCCATCTCCGCTCGCCCGATGCCCTCACCCGTGAACGGACGCTCGAAGTACGGATCGTGGGGCTCCATCAGATGAACAAAGCCGAACCAACGCTTGTCCTTGTTCGCTGAGATGAAGGATTGTGCGTTGCCCAATACGACGTCAGCCGGTTGGTAGTAGTCCTCGACGCGCTTCTTACCACCAGTGAGTCTGTCTCGGATCTTCCGAACCACGTTGTACATCGACAGCTGGCTGGATGATTCCGTTGCTCCAGCGATGTAGGCCGGCGCCTGGTAATCAAACCAGTCGAATCCCTGCTGGAAGTTGAAGGACCGGGTCACGTTGATGTTGTTGGGTAAGCCACCGGTCACATACCCCTGACCCTGAAGCACCTCAGCGATGGTCGTGACGTCATCTGGGAGCATGGCCACCTTGACGTCACAACTGTGAGCACTTGGCGACATCGCCGTGAACAGCGACGCGGTCGAAGCTCGGGTCCAAGAGGCTGAGGTGTAGGCCTTCTCGAACACAATCGAGTCCTGGGCTACCGCGTCCATCTTTGGCGAAATTGGCGCGGGAAAGCCGTACGTACCGAGATGGTCGGCTCTCAACGTGTCAATCATGATCAACAGCATGTTCGGACGCTCAAGCAGCGCCTCATCGGCTGGCCGGTCAGGCGCCAGAATGCCCGACCGAGCGCTCTGGTCTGGCGAAAACGAGAACACAGCGGTCAGCAAGAGGAGTCCACCGTAAGCCGTCACCGTACCCCTCAGCGTCGTCAGGATCTTGAACGGGGTCTGGGTGAGCATGATTCGACCGAGCCAAATCCCAATCAACCCGATGAAGCCGTAGACCCCAAGGATCACCAGCATTCCCTTCATCGGCACACCTTGCTCAAGGTACACTGATTTATTGACCACGTAGCGGGTGATCACGAGCCCCATGCCGCAGAGGATTCCGAGGAAGCTCAGTGCAAACACTCGATGATTGGCCAGCTTGAGCTTGAGCAAAGACAGAACCCAGAACCCTCCACCAAAGCCCATTCCACCGCAGGCACCGAGGATTCCATAGAGTACAGTTGCGTACAGCAGCGCACCGTATTCGCCTGTGCTGGCGCCACCAAGGATGTACATGGCCTCCGCAAGTCCAACAAGAGCGCCGGCAAGCAGGCCACCGGCAAGACCAAGTGCAATGCGTCGAATCATAGGTTCACCTCCACAAAACTGGCCGCCCCCCTATCGAGAAACAGCGCCTCAGTCGAGCGAATACTACCAGCGAACAACGGTTCTCCCTGGGATACGGGCTCGCGAACGCCCCAATACGGCCACACCGTTGAACATCCAGACGGTCTTTTCCGACCATTACCCACTGCTGCCCTGAGATGTCAGCGGACCGTCAGTTCGGGTTCAAAGCCCAATTTCGTTGTTGAGGATGAACTCCAGAGTGTCTAATCTTGAGGCATGAAGCCACGCCTCTCTAACAGTACCCTCCTGCTCGGCCTGCTCCTCAGCGGTTGCGGACTCTCGCTCTACCAACCGGGCGATACTGGCGAGCTGGACAAGCCAGACGGCAACAACTCGGATGGTGGCGGTATCATCATTGACGCTGATGCCGACGCTGATGCCGACGCTGATGCCGACGCTGATGCCGACGCTGATGCCGACGCTGATGCCGACGCTGATGCTGACGCTGA
>Ga0115012_10002293_pt1 | contig 11140 bp, 8 predicted proteins | sample TroAtlMetagenome_FD_88706 | JGI IMG/M metagenome (GOLD analysis project Ga0115012, IMG submission 88706) | Marine eukaryotic phytoplankton communities from Atlantic Ocean - Tropical Atlantic ANT10 Metagenome | ecosystem: Environmental > Aquatic > Marine > Oceanic | place: Tropical Atlantic Ocean...
CAAGTGATGCTAACCCTTCACAATACTATTACTTTCTATATGGTCTTCAAAAATATGATGAAGAACATATTAGATATGGTATAAGAGTTTTTATGAATGGTAATCATTATAGGGCAGGAAAAGGCTTTAAGTTTTTGAGAAGTATAATACAAAATCGAGAAGCCAATTTTGATAAACAACTAAATAACGAAAGGAAAGTATATGGCAAACTTCCAAAAAAGCGTATCATTAGGTGATACCTTATATCCCGTAAGAGAAGTCTCAGCAGTAGGTATGAATGTACATGGTAGTGATGGTGAGTATGACTTAATAAACGATACTGGATATAAACTAATATTAAATGAAAACACTGGTAAAGTAGTAAGTTGTATGACAGATAATTATAAACTTGTAAGTAATGCAGAAGTAATGAAAGAAATTGAACCTATAATGAATAAATCAAAAGCAACATTCAAAGAAGCACAGATGTTTGGTGAGAATAAAGCAAGGACTAAATGGACTTGGATTTATCCGAATATAAAAGTAAAAGTAGGTAAAGATGATATTCTTAATCCTGAAATAACTGTTCAGAATAGTTACGATGGTAGTTGGGAATTATCTTTTCTAGCAGGTGCTTTTAGAATACTATGTGCTAATGGTTTAACAATAGGTACTATACTTGACGCTAAAAGAAATAGGCACTCTATATATAATAGTGACCTTATGAAGATTGGTGATATGATTAGCGATACAGTTAATAAAGTAGAAAGCGTATTTGTAGACGAATTTGGACAACTAGTAGACACTAAAGCAAAGAAATCTGATATAGCAAAAGTAGTCAGGGAATTACCACAACAAGCAGTAGAACCTTTTGTAAGATATTTACAAAGGGAGAAGATTAATAATTATTGGGATTTACTTAATGCTTTTACTTGGGTTACCTCTCACGCTCTTAATAGGAAGCACGAGGCAACTAATAAGTTAGAGAAGAAAGTATATCCATTGATTAGGAAGATGGCTCACGCTTAATGGCAATTCAGACAGATTGTCCTGTCATAATACCTTACTGGGGAGGGAAAGTCAAACTATCTAGGCAACTGGTTAGTATGCTCCCTCCTCACGAAAGGTATATAGAAGTTTTTGCAGGTGGACTATCAATGTTCTTTAGAAAGAAAAAGGCTAAAGTAAACATTATAAACGACAAGGACTCTGACATAGTAAACCTGTATGAATCAATAAGAACAGAATATGATGATTTTAAACATAATGTAAAATGGCTAGTAAAAAGTAGAGAACTATATAATAAGCATAAAGCAATTATTAAAGGTAGTAAAGAAATTGACATACCAAATCCTAAACGAGCAGCAGAGTATTTCTATATAATTAAAAATGCTTTTAATAATAATTTTATGCAACCAATAAGTAAATATCAAGAATGGACTACTGAGTTTATAAACGATATAAATTATTCAAGGACTTATTTTGACGATGTAATGATTGAAAACCTTGATTATAGGGAACTAATAACTAAATATCCTCCGAAAGAAGGAGATTGTTGGTACTTAGACCCTCCTTATATCGCCGCTACTGAAAGACACGATTACTATTTTCATAGTTTTACTAAGAAAGACCACTATGATATGCTTGAAGTGTTAAGGATTATTAATGATAAAGGTGGTAAATTCATGGTTTCGTATGATGATAGAAATGAGGTTTCAAAACTCTTAGAGGAATTTGAGACTTGTAAAGTTCAAACGAAATATGGTGGTAGACATTTTGACCCTAGTAAAGTATATAATGAATTAGTTATAACAAACTATCAACCCACACAACAAGGAACATTATTCTAATGAAGGAAATAAGAACAAATGAAGAACTCAAGGTTCAGCCACATTCCGAAGAAGCAGAGAAAGCAGTATTAGGTAGTATAATCTCACAGGGACATCCAATTATGGAGAAAGTCGCTGGATGGATAAGAACTACTGATGCTTTCTATACTACTCTTAATCGAGAAATATGGGATGCTTGTGTTGAATTGTATAGGAGTCACAAACCGATTGATATGATAACAGTAATCGAACAACATAGAGATATGCAAAAAGGTGAAAAAGGAGAATCTTATTATATTTCAGGACTTGCTGAAGGCGTACCTACTACTGCTAATGTAGAACATTATGCACGAATGGTATGGGAAAAGTACATCCAAAGAAATATAGCAAAGTCTGCTTATAATGTATATAAAATGTCCTATGATGAGTATGAAAAAGTAAATGTACAATTAGATAAACACACACAATTAATATCAGAATTACAATTATTAGCACCTAGTAAGAAAAGAGAAGTAACAGATATTGTAGAAGAAACATTACAAGCAATAGAAGAAGGCACTAATGTTATCAAATTTGGTTTAAAGCAATTAGATGAGCCAGCAGGAGGTATGACTCGTAAAGAGATTACAGTTCTTGGTGGTAGACGGGGACATGGTAAAACTACTTTGATGATTAACGCTGTAAGGACATTAATAGAGAATGGACACAAAGTTGTTCTATTTAATAGAGAGATGTCTAATGTAGAAATGATGAAAAAGATTATTGTAATGGAATCTGATACTCTTAAATACCATGATTTGAGACTTAGTAAAGACAAGATGAATGGAGCGGCTGATAAAGTAAAAGTTTCTGCTGAATCAGTTAAAGAGAAATACAAGAATCTTACTATGTATGATGATATTAGAACTTTAAGTGAGTCTATTAGAGAAGTTAATAAATTAAAACCAGATGTAGTATTCGATGATTATATTCAGTTAATAAGTGTAGACAACAATAAAAATGATGGTAGACGATTTGAAATTGAAACAATAATGCAAGAATATAAATGGGCGTGTAAGCGTAATAATTGTTCTGCCTTTCTGTTAAGTCAGTTAAATAGGGCAATAGAAATGCGTGCAGACCCATTACCAAGAATGAGTGATTATAGTGAAAGTGGTGTTATTGAACAAACTGCTGAGTCAGCGTTGTTTGTATGGTACGGCTATAACTTTGATGACTCTGCTTATGATAGATACGAGAGCGAGATAATTGCTGCTAAGTCTAGATATGGGCAAGTAGGGAGATATGCTATGGGTTTTAATGGTGATAGATGCAAATTCTATGAGACCGTTGAAGAAGCCTACAAAGGATAAAAACTACTACATTAAATTGTATGCTCTTGCTCAGTACCACTTCGATGAAGAAGGTATTGGGTGGGAGCGTACTCTTGAAATTAAAAGAGAAATCTGTGGTTATGATGATTTATATAGCGTATCTTTATATAAGTTGGAAAAATTAATAAAGGCGTTACGACAAGAGTTTAAAAAATTACAGGTGGATTCTAACGGGGGGTTGTCTCCTTCTTCAGCCCCCTCCACCAACAAACAGGAGAAGAAATGAAACAAGCGTTACATCTCGGTATAGACCCGGGTAAGAGTGGAGGTATATGTGGATTAATAAACCACTCAATCGGAATAGTATTAAATACATTAAATAGTTGGAAAGACCTAGACACAATAAATCATGTATTACATATGTGTACCGACTATGGAAAATGCCACGCAACAATAGAGAATGTTCACGCATTTCCTACTGATGGGCGTAGTAGTGCATTTAAGTTTGGACAAAATTTAGGACAATGGGAAGGTTTGCTAACTGCACATGGTATCCCTTTTACTAAAGTAGTACCACAGAAGTGGATGTCTTTTTATGGTGAAATGCCAAAAGACAAAAAAGAAAGAAAGAATAAACTCAAGGAATTAGCACAAAAGTTATTAGATGATAATGGTTTGCCTTATAGAGCGACTCTTAAAAATTCTGATGCTATATTAATTGCTAATTTTAGTCTACAAGGAGGTCTAGATGGCTGAACAGATGAGTAGTGAAGATGCACCAATAGTAAATGAAATAACAGTAGGTAAAAAACAAGGTATTGGAGATAACATACTTGGTATTAATTATGTAAAAATAGATGTAGGTGGTTTAATTCAACATCATTGGAAAGTATCTTTATTCCCATTTGGCGTTGCATTAATAACTGTTCCAAGACAACAATTAATATTAGAATTTATATTGTTTAATAAAATTGCACTTGCAGTAACCTTCTCATTGAAATGAAAGAAGAACTAAAAGCAATTAGAAACGAATTAATAAGACTCAAAGCAATTATAAAATCATTGTTACAAGAAGTAGAAAATCTAATTAAATAGGTTAAATGTTAGTCCGATATAGGCTTTCTTGTTTAACCGTAAGGGGAGTAATGCCTACTGGTACCTGAGAGGCATGAAAAAGGTCAGACCTCTCCCCTTAAAATATATCCCAAATACCCTCATCATTGTCATAAGTTTCTATGGCATCATATCCCCATCTAGCAATAGAACCTAATATAGCAGGTACGGTTAAGAATAGAAGTCTATTTATTAAGTCTTTTTCTTTTTCGTCTTGTTCTTCATTATCGCCCCATCCCATACCCATTAACACACTCCAAGTAATTAATCTGAAAGTTGTGCCTGCCAATGGATTTTCAGCCGCTCTCATCGCACCCAATACTCCTATTCCTCCGTCCATACTAATTCTTCTTAAAAATGGATTGACTAAAGGTATCATACCTGCCGTAGCAGTAAGACCAGTAGCAACACCTCTTGTTAATACAAGTCGAGCCGCTGCTGCCGCTTCGTGGTCATGCTCACCATTAACATCATACCCACCTTTTCTCATTATCCTGAAAAACTCTCTCATTAATCTACCTGTCCTATTTCCTCCGTCCCAAAAATTAGACATTGTATTATAATCTTTAATATGTTGGAATAATGGATAACTCTTATATTGTGCTAATGTTCTTCCAACTCCTGAGAAAGCCTCACCTAAATGAACTGGAGCCATTCCAAACATCATTTGATATACTGCGTCACGAGCAACTTTAATAGCCATAGGTGAAGTCATTCTTTCCTTTTGGTCTTTAGCATCTCCTAATAATCCTTTTGAATCAGCCACTAGCAATGCTTGAACGGCAGTTTCATATCTCATTTTTTGCTCACCTTTTGTAAAGGTAAACATCTTCTCTCCTAGTCCTTCCCACCAATAACTTAATTTCCAAGTTACCATTTTCCTTAATTGAGTATCACTAATATCACCTAATAATGCTTTAAATCTGCGTTCCAATATTTCAGGTCTATTATTTTCCTTATCTGTCATTTGGAGTTCCCAATAAGCACCTCTCCTTTTCCTAAGTTCCGCAGCGAGTTCAGGACTCAAGTTATCCACATCATATCCACCTGTCTCATTAAACTCATTTACTGCGTCATCTAATTCTCTTGCATATTGCACATCTGCTAAGTCATCTTCCGTAAGACTTGTGTTCATAATATTAAGAAGAGTTCTATCTATACTCTTATTACCATTCTTTATAAAGGCTGGTTTACCTGCTCTTACTATTTTACGCCAATCAAAAAACTTCTTACCGGGAATAGGTACTGCTGCTCCAAAAGCCATTTCAGTAGCGACATCTCCACCGGGTACAAATCCAAAATCATTCCAATCTAGTTTCCCGCCTTGTAACATCACATCATTAAATACTGATAACAAGTTTAATACACCTGTTTCATTTACAACTCCATCCCAAAAATCTTGCCTACTATTAATTTCATCTTTAGTCTTCATAAAAGACTTCCATCCCCAAGCGACAATATTATTTAAACTCTGAGTTCTGTTTCCAACTGCTCCACCTGGTCCTAAAAACCTCATAGTTAATAGTCCGTTCATAGTGAGCCACATTCCTTCAACAGATTCAGCGTTCCATTTTCTACCTCTTCGTATAAAGTTTGGTAAATTATTTAACATTGATGCAATTCTTGAGTTATCCCAATTCGCCCAACCTAATGGAGTCATTACTTTAGTATCTATGTCGGCTCTGCCAAATGCTAACTTTACTCTGTTGACCATATAGTCGATACTATCTTCGGGTATTTGCCTATCTGTTTTAATAGAATTATACATCTGTTCAATTAACTCAGTAGTAAGTTCATTTTTATGCAAGTTTCTATATGTGTCATCTAAGTAGTCCATATGAACTTGTTGATTCTTTCTACGAGTTAATGGATTAGTCCAAAGTTTCCTTCTTTTCTTATGAATACTAACTGCTTGGTCTACCATTTTTTCAGTTGGTTGCCTATCAGCCGTAGCGTGTTGCATATCTAATAATTCTTGCAAGTATGCTTTCTTATCTTTTAGAGTTGCCTTATCCATATCGGCTGCTGATAACTTTAATGTAGTTTGAATTTCTGCAATAGCATTGTCAAGCATTTCAAAGAAGTTTTTCTTAGTCCATTTAATCGGAGCATAATTCTCCTGCCTAAGTTCAAGGGAGGTGTCTGGAGTGTGGATGTCCCCATACTTATCGCTCCATACTCTCGAATCAAGTCCTGCAACATCATAGATTTTTTCTTGCATCCAGTTTTCGATTGCTTCGTCATCTAAACCCTTTTTCTTTAATTCTATTTTTATAAGTTTTTCAAGCCTACCTCTTTTACCCTCAGTTCTCTTGGCAAACTTTTTAATATCTCTACCTACCTGTTTATAGGTCTTTCTATATTGTGAAAGAAGTTCCCACATATTAGAATAAGGTGCTTCAACACTACTTCCAATCGCAGTTTCATCTGCCATCATTGAATCAGGTTGGTTCTCCATATATTGAAAATCTACATAAGCATTAGATTCACTATTATCAGGATACAATTCACCTGCTTCATTTTGTGCATCTAAATACTTTTTATATGTTTCCCTATGTAACTCACTACCTCTTCTCATTTTTCTTAATTGTTCGATAGAAGGTCTTTTTTGATGATTCGTAAAAGTTTCTATTTTCTGAGAATTGTAATAACCATCTTTTAAAAAATCTTTAACCATTTGGTATGAGTCAAAATCTTGTTCTTTACTATTCTTTTGATTCATCCAACCAGCATCTTCATCTGACTTAACACCAGTTAAATATGTGTTGTATGTTTCTTTGCCCTGTCCCTCTGAGTCTTTTATCATTATAAAGGCTATTTCACCTGCCCACAATGTTAGATTAGGATTATTAGGGTCAGGTACAACTATTCTACTTGTCTTAAATTTTCTACTTTTATTACTAACGCCATCTGTTGCATTTCTATGGCTTAATAACTCTTGCTCTGATTCTACAATTAATTGGTCATCTCCTTTTGCACTATCTTGCGTATGCCATCTAACATATCTAGTTTGACCATGTAATAAATCATTTATAAAATCATCTCTATATTTCTTTATATAAGCATCTTCATAAGCATCTTCTGTAATACCTAATTGAGACATTGCTATCCATTTCTGTCTAGGTCTAACAACTCCATCAACTTCTTCTAAAGGATTCTCAGGATAACTAACTAATAATATTGGATTACCACCTTCGTTTTGACCTCTATTATGCACAGTTAGTATTCTACCACTATTATCTTGCATCTGTAAGCCGTCTAATACTGCACTTTTATCAGCATTTTTATATAACGCCTTAGCATTATTCATAAATCTTTTACTTATTGTCGCAACATCAGAATCAAAAGTAGCATAAGATTGTTTAATTTTATCAGATATGTCTTTAGTCGCTTGAACTAATTTTGATATAAAACCATATCTATCATGTCTCATTGCTAATATAGAAGGAGGTAGTAACGCCCTAGATGTGTTACTCATAGCACCATCTTTTTTCCACCAACTCTTTAATGCCTTATCTCTTTTTTTCTTAATCTTTTTAAATTTGGTGTGCATTGCCTTCATTCTATAAGGACTTATTTTAGAAGTATCTTTATTTATAAAATCAACATAAACACTACTATAATAGTTCTGCCATTGTTCTGCCATTATCCACGGGTCTAAATCATAGTTAGCCAACTGACCACTTTCCATAAAATAGGAATATAAATCATTATAAAATGCTTGATGTACTTTATCCCCTTTTTTAGGATAACCTATAATAGACGCTATTGCGTCATCTGCGTCAAGTTTATACCCTGTGACAAGAGCATTGTTTTCCTGCTCCATTTGTCCTAGAGATAAATCACATTTTCTTTTTCCTTTAGCCATTATTCACACAACTTCTCTAAGTTTTCTTTAGTTACTGATTCAATATTTGTTTGAGCCAATGGATAACCCTTTGCTTTTTCTGCTAATCTAATTTGTCTATTCTCATTTGTATCGTTAATATTATTTAATGTCTCACTTGTTAGAAATCCATGCCATAATTTATAATACATTTTTGACACTTCAGGGTGTTGAAATTCTACTGGAAAAAACTTTCTCATTCTATGGTCTGCTACAATATGTTTAGCAACTCCTTGTTTTGCCAGTTTCGCCTTTGTACCCATAAACATTTGAGTAGTAGATAATATCTTTGCTTTCTCACTTAGCATATTCCATCTAGGCATCCACCTATCAATGATAGCCTCAATCTCTTCAGAGAAATCAACAGATAAGTCTTTTTGGTCAAATAGCCTATAATACTCTTGTGAAAACTCTTCTGCAAAGAACTTACCTGCTTGCAAATCTTTATTACTTGCATCACCAAACATCTCATTAACATTTCTATTGATAACACGATTTGCTCTTTTATGAGCCTGTAAATTTGAACCATTCTCATAATAAAATGGAACTTCTGCAAATTTAATTTGAGTAGGATTAGGATTCACAACATTTTGTAACATATCATCTAGAGATAAAAGTATCTTTTCTTGAAGAGTTGGTTTCCAAGAATATTGTAATGGAGCATATTTATTATCATTTACTTGGTCTGTTATTCTTTCTCCAATAGCCTCATTAAGTGCTTTCCTTACCTTCATATTCCATTGAGGGTCTTTACCTCCCTTATTGTATTTCATAAATATATTATCATATATCTGATTATGTATTATTGCTCTATACTCAGGGTCATTAAATTGTTGAAGGTTTTTAGACATTTCAAAGAAATCTTTTAGTTTCATTTTTTCGTGATTAGCGTCATAACCTTGTCTTCTACCACTAAGATTAAATTGACTTCTTACTTGATTTATATAGTCTCTTGCCGCTACAAGTTTCTCACCTTTTAATTGCTCATATCCTTTGAACATTATCCTATTCATAAATTCTTTTGAATCGAACTGAAAAGAGCCTAGAAGACCCCATTTAGAGTCATCAACAGCCATTTGAAGTATAATAGCAATCTCGTGCTGTTTGGTTGTCTTTAAAAAGAATAGATTGTCTGGGTCTGCTTGTAATTCTAGCATATGAGCGTAATCTTTTACCTTCTTTTTGCTTCCATCTTTTCCCTCTGCTACAATAGAATCATTATTTTCATTATATATTTCATTAAACATTTCTTGAAAATTTGGGTCAGTTACATTCAAGGGAAGATAATCCATAATAGTTGGCTCAGTAGGAGCAAAAGGTCTTATAGTACCAAGATTCGGTAGACTAATTGTAAGATTCTTATAGTGCATACTAAATGCAGTATTTCTTCCATTCGTTATAGCACCTATTTGTTGCATACCACCATTAATATTATTGATAGTTGCTTCTATGTGGTCTGTCCTACTTAATGAAGTTCCACCTAATTGTTTTCCCCAATACTTTAAATTAACTGCTTTCATTAATGCTTTAAACTCAGGACTCTTTTCAAACTTTTGGTATGCTTTAATAAGTTTAGGGTCGTCAAGTACACTTACTGCTCCTTTATCACCATCCCAATCACCATCGAATACTTTCTCAACATCATATTTAGTAAGTATCATTGTTTGTCCATGCCCACCTTCGGCTAAATGTCTTACATTTCTTAATACAACACCCGTTATCTTAGCAATAGGTTGCCTTGATAATAAAACAGGTACATTGTTCTTGTAGTTTCCTTTATCGTCTGTTTCCGAGAGCCAATCATTTAACGGTTTCCAAAATAAAGCGTGGTTCTTTGGAACATCGCTCATATCTTGATTAGTTGCTTTCTCATATGCTTTTACCACTTGGTCTACCATAACTCTATTGCTTTTACTTGCAATAAAATCACCTTGTTTTAATTCCATGTTTCTAAAAGCAGGTGCATAAAAAGGCTTGTAGTACATCATTGTACCCATATTGCGTTTTCTATTACGCAATTTGAATAAACCTTTTTTAATAAATTTGTTCGCTATTGAGTCTATCCACATAGGAATGATAGAAGGGTGTAATAATCCCTCACCATCTGGACCGATTATTTCCATATGCTTTTGTAACTCTGTCATTATATCGCCTTCTTCTACATCTCTCTGTAATTGTTGATATAATTTCTTAGGGTCACTAGCCATAGTTGTTATTTCATCAGCATATTGTTGAATAATTTGATTATAATAATCAGTTATCGCTCCAAACCATTCTTTACCGACATCAGTTTTTAATAATTCTTTATTTAAAGCCATCTCTCCCTGCGTAACGGGGTAAGCAGAAGTAGTTTTATCAGGCTCATTTTGTAATATTTTTTGATAACCTTCAGGTAATGTATGTATTTTATTAAACTCACTATACATACCATTAGTCATTTTACTAGCATCTGTTGGAGATAGGTGTTCAAACTTGTTGCCATCTTTATCTATCCAATGTCCCCTATCTGAAGTTCCAACATATTCTGCTATTACTTGACCTTGTGCATCTACGACTTTCATCCCTTTATATGGTCGCATTTGCAATCCTTTTATACCTATGTAATGAACTTTACCTTTGTTATCTGTCCACCTAGAGCGTACTGAACCCTTAATAACATCCATACTTCCTCTTCCAGTTCTACCTGACCTTCCAAGAGAATCACTTAGTTTTTTAAACCATTCACCTGAAGATAATAGCCAACCATCTACATCTGTAAGTGGCATTAAATCTCCATTAGGTAATAAGAAAGATGATGTTTCTGAATTAACAGTCATCACACTAGACTCTCCAAAATCACGAACTGTATAACCTTTAGAGAAATCAATTTTTAATCTATCGTAATGGTCTTGAACTCCCATTGGCTTAGATGCTTCTTTATCTGATAAATGAGTACCCATTAAATACTCAGGATATTTGACTTGTTTCCACCATTCGTGTTGAGTAATTAATTTAGCCAACTCAAAGGACTCTGCATCGTA
>Ga0115012_10002294_pt1 | contig 11138 bp, 19 predicted proteins | sample TroAtlMetagenome_FD_88706 | JGI IMG/M metagenome (GOLD analysis project Ga0115012, IMG submission 88706) | Marine eukaryotic phytoplankton communities from Atlantic Ocean - Tropical Atlantic ANT10 Metagenome | ecosystem: Environmental > Aquatic > Marine > Oceanic | place: Tropical Atlantic...
AGAACAAAATATAACTGGTCTTACAAGCGGTGCTAAATATCATTTCACAATAAATGTAACTGACCCTGATGCTGATGGCGATGCAACAACAATACCGTCATTAAAAGTTAAAGTTTTAGGCACTACCTCAACGACAGTCTTACTCGATGAAACCTTACCTATTGGAAATAGTTTCTATAGGTTTGATACGGATGATACTGGCATTACAATACAAATTTATCCTGCTACAAATGCAGAGCAAAATGTAAATGTAGCTGAAACATCTCTTAAACTAGCCACAGTAGCTACACCAATAACTAACGCACCGACTAGTAATTTGGGTTTAGTTGTAACAGAAGAACGGTTTATATTTGCTCTGGGGGCTGGTGGTAATTCTCGTAAAGTTCAATGGTGCTCATTTGAAGATAGAAATCTGTGGACGCCGGCAAGCACTAACCAAGCTGGAGACACGGAGCTACAAACTTCTGGGCAAATTATGCAAGGCATAAGAACCAGAGGGCAAGTTTTTATCATTACTGACGTAGACGCCTTTAGAGCCGTATATTCGGGCCCACCCGATATTTACCGGTTTGAAAGGGTTGGCACATCTTGCGGAACTGTAACCAGCCGTGGAGCTGTAGACACAGACCGTGGCGTTTTCTTTATTGGGCAAGAAAATTTCTTTTTATTCGACGGTAACAGTGTCAACACAATTAATTGTGACGTTCACGATTATATATTTGGCGACATTAACACTTCTCAGCAATCCAAAATTTGGGGCATGGGAGTGCCTCAGTACGGTGAGATATGGTGGTTTTATCCTTCAGCTAATAGCACAGATATAGATCGTTACGTAGCTTACGACTACAACGAAAACCATTGGATGATTGGTGAGCTTTCAAGAACTTCAGGCGTTCAGCGTGGCGTATTTAGATACCCATTTATGGCTGATTTTGATGGCACACACGCAAATATTAAAGAACATGAAGTTGGATATAACGTGGATAACGGTGCTATTTTTGCGGAAACGGGCCCAATATCTATTGGTAATGGTGACCAGATAGCTAAAGTTTCATCTGTTATTCCTGACGAAGTCACGCAGGGCGACGTAAATATGACGTTTAAAACACGTTTTCACCCTAACGACACGGAAACATCACACGGGCCCTTTACGCCAGCCAACCCTACAGACGCTAGGTTCAGTGGCAGACAGTTACGCATGAGGGTGCAAGGTGTAAAGCCAGCTAATTGGCGTGTAGGAGTTATGAGATTGCAAACAACAGCCGGAGGAAATAGATAATGCCGGTTCCTATTCTTCCTATTATTGGCCCAGATATTACGCAATGGGGTAGGCAGATAAATAACTATCTGCAAAGAAATTTAGGTAAGTTGTATTTTAAAACGCCTGAAGATAACCCGTCCGAAGATGGAGTTGTACTCTGGGATAAGACTAAAAAATATGCTGTTGTGTCCAGCGGTAATGCATTTAGACAGTTGGCAACTAAACAAGCTGTGCCCAGCGCCAATACTGGGGCTGCTGGGGATGTAGCTGGCATGATAAGCTGGGATACTAATTACATATATATATGCACTGCCGATCACGACGGATCGACTGCAATTTGGAAAAGAGTAGCATTAGCTACATGGTAGGCTCGACGAATGGTTGATAATGTTGTAGAATTTGTATCAAGGCCAAAGATTAAGGTTGAACCTGTAGTCGATAACATAGATGATATTTTGCCTAAGGTTATAAATATCCTGAAGCCGGCTATAGAGAATAACAATCGTAACGCATCACTAGATGATGTTGTGGGCGACATAATAAGCAATCAGTCTCTTATGTGGGCTGTATACATCGAGGACACGTTAGCGGCGGCATTTACAACCAGCGTCGTGAAGCACCCTCAAAGACACACACTTTTTATAGAATTTATGGGTGGAATAGAAATGAACGTTTGGATGAGGGCAGCTTTAAATGTTCTAAAGCTTTTAGCAAAGGAAGCTAACTTATCTGGTATTGAGGCTGACGGACGTATCGGCTTCTCAAAATTTGCAGAAAGTGTGGGCTTTAAAGAAACCTACAGACATTATGAGATGGAGATTTAATCGTGGGCAAGAAGACAACAACGAAGGAAATGCCTCAGTTTCAAAAGGATTTAATTACAAATACAATTATTCCTTTTGCAGATAAAATAAAAAATACTGAATTTGAAAGTTACTCTGGTGATAGAGTTGCAGGGTTGTCTGGGTTAGAAAGGCAAGCAATGGGGGGCTACGGAGCCCTAACGCTTCCTTCTGAGATACAACAAGCCTCTGACATATTTGGAGACATGGCTAACAGGACGCCGGCACAAAGAGCCGCTGACATACAAGAATACACAAATCAGTTTACAGATAATGTCGTAGACCCAACTATAAATCGTATGCTTAGAGAAAGGGCTCAGGCTCGTGTAGGCGAAGACGCTGACATGATTAGACGTAAAAGTTTTGGTGGAGCTAGACGCGATCTTTATGAAGGTGAGCGTCAAGGCTCTTTTGAAGCTAACATGGGGCAAACTCTTGGGCAGTTGCAATCGCAAGGTTACTTAGGAGCCGTGCAGAGAGCAAACGCTGAAGATATGTCAAGAATGAACGCCGCCAAGTCTATGCTCGGCGCTGGCATAACAGGCTTAGGGGCTCAGACGGATATACTTGGTAAACAACTTGCGGCTGGAGGTCTTGATAGGGGAATAGCACAAGCCGGTTTAGACGCAGAATACCAAGAGTTTTTACGTCAATACGCAGACCCACTAAGAAAATTTGGAGTGCTTACAGGCGCTGCCGGCGCCATACCGGCTGGTTACGGCACTACAACTGAAAAAGATCCTATGGCTACGGTTGGAGCTGTGCTAGGTGCAGCCGGTGGTTTAGGCATGGGCGGCATGGGCCCGTTAGCAGATTTTGCTAAAATTAAAGGGCTAACGTCAAACCCACTGGCATTTAATAATTAGGACATAGACATGGAAGAAGCTTACAGACTAACTCAAGAAGACTTAATAGCACTTCAAGAAGCTGGAAGAAATATTAATGGTATTCCTGTTGGAGCTGAAGCAACGTCTGAAGAGTTAGCAATTTTAAATATAGTCCCACCTTTACCTACGCCAGCCGGTAATGGTGGAGGTAGCAATTCTAGTGAACTTGTAGTTGAAAATGTAACGCCTAGACCTGAAGTCACAGACGTACCTCAAAGCACTTTTGATGCTACAGCTATGCAAAAGATTTTAAGTGATTTTCAAAAAAGCCAGACGCCGGCACAACAAACTCTATCTAAAGACCAAAAACGTATGCTTGCATTTGCTGGTGTTAGGGACGCTGGCATGGCGTTACAGGGTAAAGAAGGAAACGCAGTAACTAGCTTAATGGGAACTTTTGAAAAGATAGCTGACCAAAATAGAAAAGCTAAAGCTGCAACGGCTAGAAATACAATGATGCAACAAATGTTAGGTGGAGCAGGCAGTATGCTTGCTGGTCTAACAACGGCTGAAGATTATAGGAGAGCTGCACAAGAATTATTTATACAAGCTCCAATGATGGGGGAAGCTGGAACCGGTTTAATTCAAGCTGCAACAATGATGATAACTGAAGCTAACAGGCTGCAAGGTTTAGAAGATCAAGAAATAGGCAGCGCAGAAAATGTTGTAAACAGAATTGAGACTATAGACCAATTAATTAGTAAAGTTGAAAATAATCCTAGTGTAACTGGTTTTTGGGGAATGGTTACAGGGGTTGCTCCATTTACAGCCGCTGGTGAAGCTAGAATAGACGTAGACACAATTAGATCTAATATGGCATTAGACGCGCTTAAAGCTCTTAAAGCAACTGGAGCTACATTAGGTGCGGTATCAGAAAAAGAATTAACTCTTTTAGAAGCTGATATTCAAAGATTAGATTTAAATCAATCTCAAGGAAAAGTTATTAAGGATTTAGAAAAAATAAGGGAAAGATATCAAAATATGATACGAAGAGCTTTTGAGAAAACAAACAACCCACAAAAATTAATAGAAGCTCTGGGCGGCCAAGAAAAAGTTGACTCATTTGATTGGCTTCAAGAGCCTAACCAGTATTATATCAATTTTAATGACGCACAAGTTGGTGAGATAATTTGGGATGATGCCAAAGGCAAATATTATGAATATTTAGGCGGTCAAAAAAATAAAAAATCTAACTGGAAAGAAGTATTATGAGTGGACCCTCTTGGACAACGGATGGCGGTTCAGGTTCTGGACCGTCTTGGACACAACAAGAAACAACGGAAGTTCAGGTTCCTGAGGGTTACAAACTTGTGGAACAATATGACGATGGCAGCTACGTAGCTAGTAGTGAAGCTGATGGTGGTCTTTTATTTGTAGATCAAAAGGGTGGATATAGTACAACCGATTTAGCAAAAATTTCAGAAATTATGAAATCTGAAGAAGGAGGTAAAAGAGCTGGAGATATATCAAGAGGTGAAATATCTCAGGAAATTGCTGGAGAGTTACCTACTAGAGCAACGTCTGCTTTTGAATATTTTCCATTTTTAAGAGAATACGTCAAAAGAGGTGGGGCGCTGGCAAGAAGTTATAATACAGGCATTCCATACGAAACCGCTTTAGACACTATGCAAACCGCCATAGACAGAAGAACCCAAGAAGCCCCAATAGCTTCAAGGCTTTCCAGACTTGGGTTTGCTCTTGGCGGTGGAGCTGCATTTGCGCCAGCTCTTACATCTACCAGTTTACTCGGACAAATAGGCCAAGGCGCTGCCTTTGGAGGAATATTAGGAGGGGCAGAAAGCGCTGTTTCAGGATTACCTAATCTAGTGAATACAGGAGACTTTAGAGATTACACCTCCGGCGTAGAAGTTGGCGCTGGTACGGGCGCTCTGTTTGGCGGTGCCGGTGTGCCGGTTTCAAAAGGTGTTGGGTACTTATATGGTAAATACTTACAACAACCAATCTCTGACATAATAGAAAAAATTGGATTTAAAAAAGACGCTGGAAAAGTTGTAGAAGATTTTCTTGCAATGGATGCAGCCGACGCCGTAGAAAGCGCCAGATCATCTGGACCATATGGATCTATATCAACACTTGGCCCTAATACAGCGGCTCTGCTAGACGTTGTTGTGAACTCCCCAAGTATGGGAGCTAGAATAGCTAAAGAAAATATTACAGATACATCTATAAAAGCAGCAAATGATTTAGATGATGTTTTAAGTCAATTACTGGGGCCAATAAGTAGAGGTATAAAAACTCAAAAAGGTCAAATAATGTCAGACACTGCTAAAGCTAGAAGAAAGCTTTATGGAGATGCATACGACTTCTCAATTAACAACGCTGACGAAGGTGGTCAGGCTGTTATAGATTTATTTAATAGAGTTGACCCAACAGATTTAAGTGGTGCTAGAACTTTACTTAGAGAAGCTGGTGAAGCTGTAGACTTTGAAAACCCGTCAGTTGCAACTATAGATTATGTAACAAGGCAGCTATACAGTAAGGGTGAGGCACTACGTAGAGCTGGCGAAGACGCAGCATCACAATCTAAATTTAACTTGGCTAGACTGTTAAGAAACTCTTTAGATGAAATAAATCCTTCTTATAAAGCTGCCAGAGCCGCTGGTAAGGACGCTATAGACCAGAAACTAGCAGCTCAGTTAGGTAACGACATATTAAGCCCTAGAATAACCAGAGAAGACGTTGCTATAGCTCTTGAGACAGTTGACGAAGTAGGCTTAAAGCAACTAAGGCAAGCATTAAGAAACAGAATAGATGAAATATCTGCTAACGCCAGAATAAACCCACGGGGTGATAACGAGCAAATAGTTATAGAAAACTTAGCAGTTTTAAAATCTCTTAACACGAGAGCTGTTAAAGAAAAGATGGCTATGGTGCTAGGCGACAAAGCTATGGAAACTCTTTCTGGACAAATTAACAATACATCATCTGCACTTTTACAGGGCGCTATGGTTAACGCCAATTCTAAAACTGCTATTCGCGGCTTAGTAATGGAAAGAATGAAACAGATAGTAGGTCAAAATTTAAGCGAAACTATTGGTCAACAAGGCGTAACATCAACTGCCGCATCTAGCTTGTTAGATAGTGTATCTGGACCTAATCAAGCTACAAGAATACAGGAAGTATCTTCTGAAATTGCACCTATACTGACGCAGCGCATGGCCCCTGAACAATTAAGAAGACAGGCAGAGTTAATGGAATCGCTGGTTCCAGCTATTGAAAGAGCGCGACAAGGATCTAGAGCTGCAACGTCTGGAACACAAAGACTTGCTACCTCGATGGGCTTAAACCCAGAAAATAAAGATAGAGATGCCAGAACCCAAATGCTATTAAATCAATTTGGGCTCGGCGCTTTTAGATAACTAGTCCCAAGCCTCATTTACTTCCGGAGTAGAAGGGTCATCAGCTTTGAGCCGCCCGTTTTCGTCACGAGCTCTCTTTTTTTTTGGTGTTTCTTTCTTTGCACCAGACATTAAACTTTCTATTAATGCAGCCGCATCCGCACACTTTTGGTGAAGTGCAAATTTGTTTGATATTCTATGTGGACGCTTCATAGCGTCTAAAATTTCATCTATTTGATCTTGGTTCATAAAGATCCCCTTTACTAAAATACGGCAAGTTTACGACGTATTGTGTTTAAATGCAAATACAACTACAATGCGTTGCATACAGTAGAGCGCTCTCTCCCTGTCTCTACACACTGCTCGAACTGCCCCACTTCAACGGTGGGGCATTTTTTTTCTTGTGTTTATTTTAAGCTAACACTAAGTTAACCACATAAACAAATCAGGAGAGAGATATGAAAGAAGAAATAGAAATAATTTTTAAAAGGCTGGAGCGTAAAATAGAAATTGTCAGGGACGATCAAAAACGCACCGGCAGTCCTAACGTACATCATAGTAGTGAAATGCTAACATTAGTTGCAATGCTGAGGAGAAAACTAGATGGCAAATAGGTTAACGACTGAGCAATTTGAATATGCTTATAGCAGGGCTTGGAAAGACTTACGTAAAAAAGAACGCAAAGATAAAAGAGAAAAGCGTAACTCGTACCAGCCAAACAAAGCTCTCAAAGATTTAAATGTAGAAGAACCAGAAGTAATATTAGAGCTTTCAGAAAAAGCCAAAAAAGTTAATCTACTTTTAAAAAAGGGCCTCACACCAAAAGAGTGTGGTCAGGTGCTAGGTTGTTCGAGGCAGGCAGTAGTACAAGTAAAAAACAGATACGGGTTACCTAGGTAATTCGTGCGGCGGCGCTTTATGTGTTACAATACACCCAGAGTATTACAACGGCGCCGCCGCGAAATTCTATTTAACAGAAAGAGTAGTTGGAACAATGGAATATATTACTGGACTTTTTATTTATTACGTCGTCGCAAATACAAATGTTTTTACTATTATTTGGTACGAAAGCGAAAAAAAATGTCTGGAGGCAATGATAGACCAAGCGCCTTTGTACATAAGTTTAGAGGCAGAGGCGATGCTCTGCAAAAAATCGGACAAAGTAAGTAAGGGAATACCTAGGCCGAAGATACGGCCTGAGGCAGATACTTAATCTATAAGTTCGAAGTGGGGCCCGTCCATGAAGGGGCGTCTACCTTGTGACCTACGTAAATCTATGTATGCATTCATAGCCTCTTCCATTGTGCCTTCCCACTTACGAATATCCATTGGATATTTAGCTTGAGGCGTACCCCATGCAGCTCCCCAACAAATAGGAACGCCTATCTGTATAGCCGCATCTCGCATGGCGTCAGCTATGTCGTCATAGACATTTAGCTCCCAGCAAGCGCGTCCGTTGACGTATGCCATGAGATCGACGGCCTTACCCTCTAAGTGTTTAGATTTTAGAGTTTGGCTTGCGCCGGAGGCTACGAGCTCTTTTTGTTGGCTCAGGGTTCTCATTCCTTGGATAACTCCGAAGTCGATTTTATCACTTAAAGTTATAGCCATTTTAACGACGGCCTGTAGATCCTCGTCTACACCCTCCAGCCTGTCGAGGCTGCGTCTACTTAATTTAAAACTCATTTCTTAAATCCTTTCATGGTACGTATTCCAAAACTCGCGGCGATTGAGGCGTACATTGCCCAACTGAACCACTGGGGTGCAGCCTGTAAATTTTCAAAGCCCTGCTTCATGTAAGGCTGTAGCCAAGGCACAAATGAACCTAGCACTATGGCAATGAAGCATAGGGTCCACGCCTCGTCTTTCCAGCTATCTGCGCTGGCCTCTATCGCTGCCTGTTCCCAAGAAATCTCGCCGGTGGCAAGTTTCATTTTAGTCTCAGCCTCAGCTTGTTTTATTTTTGCCTTGCTATCAATAAATGTCGTAGCCAAATTTGCTACGCTTGAAAGTATACCTATCATTTTCTATTCCCCATGTTTGTGAAGCCAAAGTAGGCGCCGACTAGAGCTGATACACTTACAATATATATGTTTGCAATGTCAGCAATCAATTCAGCGGCTGTATCAAACCCAGCTATGGACGCTGCAACGATGCCAAGCGGATAGAAAATGAGGCCACTTATAGCCACCCACGTCATTTTTAACTGGGCGTTGCGCTTGTGGTCCATGTCTTCAATTTCTCTTTTTTTGTTGTCTAACAACAATTCACGCTCGTCGGGGTCAATCTTCCCGTTTCCATTGAGGTCCCAAGCTTCCATTTCTTCCTTGTTCATAAAGATACCCTTTCACTACTCTGGAACTGTGGCTCAGTATTAACAGTTTACCTTTTTTGTCATAAGCTGCAAACTTGCCATTATTTTTCTCTATTGTTGCGGATTTACGTTTAGGCACGTCAAGGCCATACTTGAATGAGTTACCATAATCTTTGCTTTTTCTTTTTCAATTTCGCAGCTCTCCAGATCTCCAAACGAACCAATTTGGTAATACCTGAGGTTGTCAGTATTTACAAAGTGCAAAAAAATCAAAACGTAAATCATGGAAGAAAATTCCTTAAATTTATCCAATTCATATAGTGAAGATACGCACTGGCTCCAACAAACGTAAAAATCAATAACACAATTATTCCTACTATTGTAATCATTAACTCTTGCTGAGCTATCTGGTCCCTTCTTGCCTGAGCCTCAGCCTCACGTTTTTCCTGAAGAACTTCCCTGCGTATTTTAAGAAGTGTCTGCCAGTGTGATGGGCCCAGCCCCGATTGCCTAGGGTCACAAATAAAAGCTTTTAGTTGCTCTTCAGCGTCGGCAGCGGCGCGTAATTTAGCAAATCGTTCCATACTAATTTTATTCACGTCAGAGCTGGTAATGCCCTTCTTTTGTAATTTTTTTTTAGCATTGTCGGTAGCATCAAAAAATTGCCCAAGCTGCTTGCTTAGGCCATGCAATGACTTGCCGGCGCTAATACCTAATTTGATTGAGCTAAGAAGGCTAATCGGATCGATTTTTTATCTCCCATCAGACATTGTTGGGCGTCTTGCTAAAAACTCTATTGTGTTTTCTAAAGTCTTAACTCTGGCTTGCAATTTAACAATCGCCATCATATGACTTGCCATCCCACCTACATCATCATGGATCTGGTCTATTTCAGACCATATAGACCCGTCGCCTTCTTCCATATCTTCGTAAATTTCGACAAGAATATCCGTTATCTCTTCGATGTTTTCACTATTTTGCTCTACATCTCTGATCAAATTTGTCCTGTCAGCGGCGCTGTTAGACGCCGTGAGCACCGCAATGTCTTCCGTGAGGGCTTCAATGGTGGCAGCTTGTTGGCTCACCCACCAGACGCCTCCAGCGAGCTGCATGGCTAATACACCCACAAGGGCGATAGGCAGACGCATATTTTCCATAAATAAACTCCATTTTTTTATCTTTTTAACATATTTTAAAAATAATTAAAATAAATGCTTTATAGGGGTTGATATTTATAGGTGTTAACACTATGTTAACAGTATAGAGTTTTAAAGGAGAAAAAAATGTTACTTACAAGCTTAGATCTAAAATATTTTAACAAAGCAGTAGATTTTGTTGAAAATAAGCATGGCTTTAAAGTCGTACTAATAAATCAAAAAGGTAAAATTGGAATTTATCAAATTGATGCAAAATATGGTGACGAGTATTACGAGATCGAAGTAGACGCAAGTTCAGTTTGTGAAGAACCAATTATGGTTTCTTGTGACGTTTCAATTCGATAATCAACGGGGGCTACGGCCCCAGAAAGGAATTTTAAAATGTTAACACTGACAAAAGCCAAAGCGACCGAATGGATGGGCAACGGCTTCGGTACTACTTCTGCCGAATGGGTTGTTAAAGGACACGAAAACATCGAGGTCAGAAAAATCGGCGGTAACTGGGTTGCTTTTGATGGTGACAAAAGAATTGCCAGAGCATGGGATAAAAAAGATCTCGTGGCAAAATTAGAAACTTTAATTGTTTAGGAGAAAAAAATGACATACGCAGTTATCGAAGAAAGATCATCTTGGTTATCAGCAGAGTTCGGTGAAACATTAGCTCGTAAATATTTTGGTGACGAAGTTATTGACGATATGCCACGCTATGTTCGCGGCAAGCGTAAAGGTCAAATCAAAGGTAAAATGACTTGGTTAAAAGTTGAGAGCGGTGGTTGGGTTCGAGGTGTTTACTCAGAAATTTTTGGTGACATTAAAGGTTGGGGTGTAGAAAGACGCAGAGGTAAAATTATCAGAGCTGCAATAACTATTCCTCAGTGGGGCGCTCCTGATACCCTTATTGCTCTTTATTTAACAAATCCTAGTCCTGAGGTTGGCCCTTTAGACAAATATCACCTCAAGGAAAATGGAATAAAAATTATTGAAGAAGAGGAAGAAGAAAATGTACTTTGAATTAAGATATTTTAGTAATCGACCAGATCACGCATATCCGTATTGTTTTAATGTTAAAACTTTTATTTGCGAAAAAAAGGCAATTGAAGCTTTTAACGAAACAAAAGACATAACTGAGAAGTGTTGGAACGATCTGGCGGCAGTGGGCATGGAAGCGCCCGTGGCGTCAATGCTTCAGCTCGTAGCTAGAAATGATGAGAGCACTTGGCTGGATGAAATCAAATTGTGGGAGAGAGGGGCTTAACGGCCCCCAGCCTTGCAAGGGTTGTGAAACTAATAACTAGGTGTTAACAAGTTGCTGACAAAT
>Ga0115012_10002298_pt1 | contig 11129 bp, 7 predicted proteins | sample TroAtlMetagenome_FD_88706 | JGI IMG/M metagenome (GOLD analysis project Ga0115012, IMG submission 88706) | Marine eukaryotic phytoplankton communities from Atlantic Ocean - Tropical Atlantic ANT10 Metagenome | ecosystem: Environmental > Aquatic > Marine > Oceanic | place: Tropical Atlantic Ocean...
AGTAAAATTATGAAGACTATACTAATTGCAATCCTTCGATTTTTGAATCTCCCCCATTCTTCTCGTGCTGCTGGACTTATCATAGACAGAAAAATTACTGCAGGAACGATTACAAACAATCCCCAGGGTACTAGCCACAGTAAAAGGACTGCAAGAGTCAAACCATACATCATCGATTTGTCAAAATCCTCAGACTTCCATTTCAGCATTCCAAACAGAGCCGCAATGAGTACAACCGATGCCAGAATGCCTCCGAACACGAAGTGTCGTAACACCTAGTAAGCATAAGTGCAACCCTAGATATCATGTGGAAGCGGCAGATTGTAATGGGTGAATGCGGGCTTCGGGACTGATGGAAACCCTCCTTTCACTATCTGATGTGTCGTGGCGGCACAAGGTTCGGGATTTTTCGACATGGAAACCTTGGGCTCAAAGAGATGGAGCAGGAATCTATTCAATTGATTTAGAAATAAAATCCGGGACAATAATTGGACTAATTGGACCAAATGGCGCAGGTAAATCCACTCTCATGAGAGCAATATGTGGCCTCTATGATTGCGAAGGATTTGATAAATCGTGTGAAGAACGTAGAACTCAAATCGGTTACATGCCTGAACAAGTAAGATGGGAAGGTCGCACAAGTGTAAGGCACGCACTAGAATCAATAGCGATGATGCGTGAGGATGAGGTAGACATTGAGAATATCATTCAAACAGTTGGTCTTTCATCCAAATCTGAAGAGATCTTAGACAACCTCTCACAAGGAATGCGCCAAAGGTTGTCCTTAGCGTGCGCACTAATTGGAAATCCGAAGATGCTGGTTATGGATGAACCACTAAATGGATTGGACCCACTTGCTCAAAGAGCATTCTCTAACCTATTGAAAAATCTAGCAAAAAAAGGTGTCGCAATAGTGGTATCATCACACCAAGTTACTGATTTGGAATCTCTTGTCGATAATGTAGCATTGCTTCACCGTGGCCAATTGTTAATTCATGGAACGCTAGAAGAGGTTCGCAATAATTTGAATCTAGAAGAAGATTCGGGAATTGTTGAAATGATATGTGCAGTAACTGGAATAGATCCAGAAGATATCACTCTAGAATTATCAGATGATGGAATTCTACCCCTCAAAAAGATAGGAGGTGAGGAAGAATGAGTGCGATTAGTCTGAGCATTCACGTCATGAAGGAGAGACTTACTGCAGGTCGAATGATGGTGATTTGGCCATTACTTGCGATGTTTATTTTGTTCTCTAGTTGGGGACTTTCTGACCCTAAGGCGAATTTGCCAGCAAGCATCGTTATTGATTCCGCATACGATGTTATGTTCGTTTCAACGGCTTTCATTATTTTTTCAGCCACTATGGGTGCAGTATTGATTTCATTCGACGGAGTTAGTAGAGACAGGCTATCAGGAGTTCTGGAAATCAAACTTTCTCAGCCAATTAAACGATCTGTATTTGCAAGAGCTTTACTAATTGGCCATTGGGCTGCAATATTCCTTCCAGTGATGCTTCTCAACTTAGTCAGTCTCGCTATAATTTGGCATAGATTAGATGAGTTACCTAGCATGGAAGAATTATTTATTCACACACTAGGAACGGCCCTCTTACTATTCTGGTATACAACGATTCAGCTTTTGGCCTCATCCTGGGCTAAAGATCTAGGTTCATCTATTGCCATAGGATTGGGAATTTGGATGATATTTACATTGCTCTGGCTAGTCTTAACAACAGTTGTTGCAGGCCTTTCTGGAGTCGGAGTGGACGACTTAAATTCTTCAGAGTACGTTAGAATAGATGCAATAATGGATTTATTCTCACCAAATGGCGTCTATCATCACTTGCTAGAAATGCCATTAGATGACGTAGATAGAGGTATGTCGCCTGCATACATCAGTTTGGCTGCGATTCTATGGAGCATAATTCCCGCCCACCTCTTCGCAAAGCGAATAGAACGTCTTCAACCTTAACAATCATAGGAACACACTAAGAGTAATCTGCCCTACGGGCAGGACATGAAGGGAAAGTTAAGTGCGCTTTTGCTTGCTATTTTGATGGCTACAGTGTCTATGACTGGCGCTACATCTGCTGAAGATTCTGGAAGACAAAGTAGCATGGATGACGTGGATTGCTCCGGCTATACATTCGAAGATCTATTCGAATACGACAACGCTGTATTCGAGTTTCAAATTCTAAGTGATTGGGCTACATCTGACCTATTTGCTAATTCATGGGTCAACGAAAGCCGTGCAGCGGTAGTTCGTGACAACCTTGACGGATTGTTTGATGGATTCCCTGGTGGAAACAACGATTGGATTTCAACTGACGAAAGAGATGCCGTGAGAGAAATTGGTGCAAAATGCATAGCAGACATGTATACTAGAATCGGTATCCGTGAAGGAATTCCACATCGCGGAGGAGTCGACTGGAATGACGTAGAATTCGTTGAGGATGGTATCGGCTTAGAAGAAGTCGACTTGATCCCTCCAACACATCCTGAAGAGAGAGATTGCTCGACAAGATACGCTTTTGCTAGTTCAGATTGCAGAGAAGTCCCAACATCTGCAACAAATAATCTTGAAATCTCAATGTTCGTCAAAGATGGTGAAACATACAATTCACAATTCAACAAATTACCAAATTCGGGTCAGAGCGATTTCACTGTAGCAATGAATGTCACTAACATGACAAGCGCAACAATGGTTTACACTTTCCCTTACGTTGATGGATTAAGAATGTCTAATTGGACTATCCAAGATGATGGAGTTGAAAATCTAGCACCTGGTTCCATAGATGAGATTTTCTTGCCGGATGGAAGCGTTAGAGTTAGTGTTTCAATCACTTACGATAAAGCAGATTACCCAATGATTCGTAATATCTTCTTCGATATGACTACAACCCCGCCTGCAACAAATGACTTCCCTGAATGGACTTCAAATGAGCCAGCTGATGGAACCATCATTCCAATGATTACAGAGATGGGTAATGAAGTAGTTGCAATAACAAGCGAAACTATGGCTGATTGGGCAACTGACGACAATGCATGGGGACTAGATTGCCAATTCACAGAGTCTGGGTGGTCTAGCCAAATGAACTCTGCTGGTGAATTATTAGTCACACCAGGAGCTTCACAATCTTCCGATGCGACCTGTTCACTAAAAGATCCATACGACGCAATGAGTAATGAAAGCCACGCATGGAGATTTGGCCAACCTGTAAGTTTCTCAGTACCGGACCAGTCAAATAACGGGATGATGTACTACACAGATTCTGTAAACATCGAATCTGATCCGTCCTTGTTAGTGCAAAACCTAGCGATTGGACTTAGAGCATCACAGAATGGAGCACTTGGTTTAACCACAAATATCAACCTAGGTTCAACAGCCTCAACTGATTCGGTTTCCCTTTCTGGAATCTCTCCAGGAGATTTCAAAATCCATGTAATGGCAACATCTGCTGGCATGCTAGATTGGAGTGAAGAATTTGATTTCGGACTCCAGAAAGCCAACACCTGGCCGATAATTACAGTAGATACAGACCCTATTGAAGGGACTCAGGCAACATGGGCATCTGATGGATATTCATTCATGCTTTCAGGCACAGCGATAGATCCTGACGGCGGAGAAGTAACACTCTCCGCAGTAATGTGCGGGGACACTACAACTGAATTCACTACTAGTGGTGATGCTTGGAGTGTCAGCCTTTCGGTAGCGAAATGTGTTGCAAATGGTCTCACACAGTACGATGTTGTACTTTCTGCAACCGATTCAATCGGTGCTGTTAGCACTGAAGACGTAAGTGTACCTGACCCAAATGCTGCAGAAGACAGTGGTGGAGAAACAACTGATACGACTTCTGATGATTCAGGAGGATTGCCTTCTCTAGGAATGTTCGCAACAATTGTAGCAATGCTTGGTGCTGCACTTCTACTTCGTAGAGATTGAGTTACAAAAGACCACCAGAGGGATTTTTATGTTCAAAGGTAGAGTCGAGAAAGTCAGTCATGAAGGCGGACTTCTCGTCAGTTACACCGGTGCTTGCCCAGCTCTAGGTTCTGTGATGATAGACTCCGGTGAAACTTACATCGGCAAAGTCGACGGAGTTATCGGTAATTTGGATAACTCATTGGTCCATATTGCCCACCTTGATAGAAAAGCAAACCCACAACAAATGGTTGGACTAGAAATTACAATTAGAACCAAGAGATCGAGAGATCCTCCACGCTCTAGAGACAATCGTTCCCATGACGGAAATAGAGGTCGTGATGACAGGCGTAGCCGTGATGACGGGCGTGGTCGAGACGATAGACGTGGTCGAGACGATAGGCGTGGACGTGATGACAGGCGTGGTGGTCGAGACGATAGGCGTGGACGTGACGACAGGCGTGGTGGTCGAGACGATAGACGAGGTCGTGATGACAGGCGTGGTGGCCGAGACGATAGGCGTGGACGTGACGACAGACGTGGACGTGACGACAGACGTGATAATCGCAGGCCTAAGCAAGATACACATTCTAGAAACGATTGGACTTGTAGTGAATGTGGAAACTCAAACTTCTCATTTAGAACAGAATGTAACCGATGTAGTGCCCCAAAAGGGAGAGGTAAGGCTCCCTCACGAAACTGGCAAGGCAATGACAGAAGGCCCGGTGACAGAAGAGAAGAGCCACAACCAAGAGCTGGTGATTGGGAATGTCCTCAATGTGGAAAATCTAACTTTGCAAAACGAAACGAATGCTTCGGATGTGGTCGCTCAAAGAGAGTTGGTGGACCGAAGCAGAGGGGGCATCATCGCAAACTGAAAGACCCTCCTCCATTACATTCCGTAAAGTATGGTAAAGGAAACCGGAGGGATAGAAGATGAGTGCTGAAAGCCATTATCTCGATGCTATCGAATCCGAAGAGAATGGAGAAATAGAAGAGGCACTGGAACATGCCAGATTAGCAGTAAAAGCCGATCCTGAACACTCTAATGCTTGGTGGATGATTACTACTCTCTTAGCTCCAGATGGCAAATACCCAGACATAGAGCAAGCATCGAAAGCACTTGTTGCTTGTACTAAAGTTGTGAATTTAGATCCAACTAGAGTAGATGCCTGGGTCAAGGGAGGAAGACTGATGGTAGACCACTTAGGTCTATACGAGGATGCTTTACATTGGTGGCAAAATTGTAGAGATGCTGCTCCTTTGGAATCTGTTCCTATTGTTGAACAAACTACAATTCTGTCCGATTTGGGTATGTATCCTGAAGCAAGAGACAGACTAAGTTCATTATTCCAAGAAAACTTAGACATTGCAAACTCACAACTGGCAAGGATTAGTCACTTGCACAGGACTTTAGAAAGGTCTGCGGAACAGAATCCAGATTCTCATTTCAAGCCTTGGAAGAAAAATGACGGAGGATGGACTGCAATCAAGATGAGGGCGAATAGAGCGCCAGTTTCCGAGAACATGCTGTTCATGATGACAACAATTCCATTCTTGATGTTAGAAGTGTTCGTATCAAGGTCACTATTTGGCGATGGGTGGGGAGGATTCTGTCTGACAAGTTTGCTAATCCTAGTAACCGTAATCATGGGAATGGCATTTACTCGTAGGCTATATCATCGTGTAAATAAGCCAGGTTTCAACCTACTGCGTGCCATCCAGTTCGAGGCAAGTAGCGGAAAGATTGTGATTCCTAGCGATATAAGAAATTCGAAATTGTATCTATTCCTATACTCAAGACACCCACCTGCTTTCCAACAGAGGTTGGAAAAAATCATTGAGGCAGACAAGAAACTTCCAAAGAATTGGAAAATGAAAATGCCAGACTTTGAATCACACCTCGATGAAATAGGATATATCGAGGATGCTGAAGATGATTCTGATCTTACTTCTTACGAAGAAGAGTAATCATGTTCCAGCGGTGTAATCAGTTGAATAAGCGATTTGCTCATCAGTTAATTTGTCGATTGAGAATCCAAGTGTGCTCAACTTTGTAGTTGCTAAATCCATATCTTGCTCAAGAGTGATGTCATACACCTTTGTCTCCATTTGAGCACCTTCTTCAGCAAGTCTGCAAAGTGAAAGGAATTGATTTGCGAAACTCATGTCCATAACTTCTGAGGGATGACCTTCTGCTGCTGCAAGATTTACCAAACGACCTTCTGCTAGCAAGTGTATTCTTCTTCCATCTTTCATTGTGTACTCTTGATTTTCAGGGCGAATGGTTCTAACTGAAGATGATCTTTCAATCAAATCTTCAATGCTAATCTCACAGTCATAGTGACCTGTGTTCGAGATAAGAGCTCCATCTTTCATCACTTCCATGTGGCGTCCGACAATCACATCCTTCATCCCAGTGGCTGTACAGAAAATATCTCCAAGGGCAGCAGCCTCATCCATCTTCATCACTCTGAAACCATCCATCACAGCTCTCAATCCAGGTAGAGGATCTACTTCAGTGATTATGACATTTGCACCCATACCTCTTGCGCGCATTGCAACACCTTTGCCACAGTGACCATATCCTGCAACAACGAAGGTTTTTCCAGCAATCAAAACACTGGTAGAACGGATTATTCCATCTAAAGTAGATTGACCTGTGCCATATACATTATCAAAATCCCATTTTGTAATCGCATCATTGACAGCAATTACAGGATACTTCAAATCTCCAGCCGCAGCCATTGCTCTTAATCTGTGAACGCCGGTTGTGGTTTCTTCAGTACCACCGATTACGGTTTCAGCATATTCTGATTTTTCACCGTGAACTCTCACGATAAGATCTGCTCCATCATCAAGAGTAAGAGTTGGTTTGAACTCGAGAGTTTTGTCGATGCACCAGTAAAAATCCTCAACCGATTGACCGTGCCAAGCGTGAACGGAGTATCCCTCTCTTGCTAACCATGCAGCAACACTATCTTGGGTGGAAAGTGGATTACAGCCAGACCAGGAAATCTCTGCACCTGCGGCTTTGATTGTTTCAATTAGGACTGCAGTCTCTTTGGTTACGTGTAGGCAACCTGCAACTCTCATTCCGGCCAACGGCTTATCTTTCTGTGCCTGTTCCCGTAATGCAGCTAATACTGGCATCCTAGATCTAGCCCAATCCACGAGCATAGCACCTTCATCGGCTAGGCTTAGGTCTGCGACAGTATACAACTCACCCTTGTCCATGGACTTTGGCGAGCGAGCACACCTCATAGGTCAATCGGTTACATAATTCACCATTTTCAGGATCATCACTTCCGCCAAATTACTGCCCCGTTAGACAATAGATGTGCTGACTTAGCCCCTCCAGTACAGAGAACAAAACTAGTGGGATAAGTCTCATCATCCACAGATATTACTCCAGACTTTGTTCGATCTACGCCAGTGGAATCCAATCCATTATCCACTCTCGTGAATTTTACCTCGCTTAACTTCCCACATTGTGGCCACTCCACTTGACTGAAAAAGGCCATTCTCTCATGCTCTATTCCTTTTTTTCCGATTTGTCGATCGAAATCCTCTACAAAAGAAAGTAAATTAACAACTGGTCTTTTTGCAAGTGGCCCTGCATGAAATCTAATGGAACCGATAAAACAATCGTTGGCCCAACAATTGATTTGCCATGAGCCAAAAGTAGATTTTGGGTTAGACTCTTGTTTCCAAGTGACTCTGAAAACAACCTGTTCATTGATGGACCAATCAAACGGGCCAAGTATTCGGCAACCCTCACCTTCTCCACCAAATTTTGAGGCCACAAAACCCTTACCGCTCGCCAAGGCTTCAGCACCTGGGCTTCCCTTTGGGCCTTTATCCCAAATTGAAAAAATAGCTACCTTCGATCCGTTGGCAAGTTCTTGCAAACCACAATAGCCACTTGGCGGAAACTGAATTGCACAAAAGTAAGTCCCAGGATATGTTTTCGTTACTTTCATTCCAACTTGAACCGACCCATCCTCATAACTTCCACTATCGTGTTCAAAACCATACCGGAGGTGAACTGACGTGGCTGGTTCCGCATCAGTTCGGATTAATATCCCTCCTGATCATTCAAACAGGCGTATTGTGGGATTCAAATTCGCTATTGCTGCTGCTGGAAATGCCCGGCATATTGCTGAGCATAGGCCCGGGCAGTTTCTTCTGGATATCCTTGGGCAATTAGTTGCTGTACATATTGCTCCATTGGATCCATCTGAGCAACTCCTGCATATCCTGCAGCAGTTGCACTAAAGTCACCGCTCATCTGAGTATCAACGATATCGTCTTCATTTCCGCCACGTAATACGAAGAATAGGGACAGAATAACGATGAACGCTAAACCAATTCCTCCACCAACATAGAGCATCAAGTTGTCACTACCGCTTTCTGCTTTATCCTTGGTTTCTTCTTCTTCATCAGGAATACCGTCTCCATCAGTGTCTACGTAATTTCCGGACCAGAAACATTCTCCTGACTCCTCATCCCATTCCCAATAAGCATCAGGTTCAGCATCGAGGACCTCAACAGGCACTTCTAGACCTTGACATGCAGGTAGAGTGATTTCAATCCAGTAGATGATTGGCCATCTCTTGTCATCACCTTCGTATATCTTTAGATACACTCTCTTGGACTTGGTTTCGTTGTTGAACAAGTCTTCGATGTTCAGAGTTAGCTCGAAATCTTCAGTATCACCTAGAGCTTCGGATTTAGCCCACTTTCCTTCTAGTTGCAAAGTATACTTCGCAACAGCAGTCTGGTCGAATACAGTGTCATCTAGAGCAGCTTCAACGTAAACGTCGCCTTGCTCTGCCCCATCAAGGATTGTTCCTCTTAGGGTAATTGTATCGCTATCTACCTTAGTGCCGTTCATCGACAGGTCGATTTGTATTGTTGGTTCTGCATCTCCAAAGCCTTCAGGTACAACTGAGAAGTACATCTTGTATTTCTCAGAACTCTTTCCAGCTTGATCGAACACAACTAATTCAATACGAATCAGAGATTCTGTTTGACCACTTGGATCGACTGTCACGTTATTGAATGTGTAAGCCCAAGCACCATCACTTGTGGACGGTGTTACAAATGTATGACCTTCCAATTTGTAGTTGTCTTCATTGTACGGCTTGTCGAACAATACTGTCCATTCATAGGATTGAATTCCACTTCCAGACAATGCATCTAGGTCAGAAGAGTTACTTGCATCAAAGTGAACTGTCAGTGAACCTGTTGAATCTAGATGGATTCTTCTTTGAGGCCAGTCTATTCCGGAGACTGTCTTTACACCACGGTCTTCAATAGGTCTGTCAAATGGTTGCTCATTTTGATTATCTGAGGTGTCGATCATTACATCCGCAGTAGGCCTGAATTCATCCGCTCTTGTGTCATCTGTTTGTACAGTTACAGATATTGTACGAGCGTGTCCTTCACTATCGTGCAAGAATAGGGTGATTTCCCATGTTGCTCCTTGCAAACAACCAGTCGCTGAAGACAAGTCAACCTTACAGAACTCTACTGTTGGACTTGCTTCTTCGACATGATCTGTTCCACTTGCCATTGAAGATCCTGACCAATCTGTTGGTCCACTCAATACCCAGTCAGAAGATAGTGTCTCAGTTGATGTGGTTTGATAACCAAATGTAACCTCTGAGTTACTCTTCATGTAATGGAATGCATATCCACCAGTTGAAGGGTCGAATGATGGAACTTCTCCATTGATTGTAAGATCCAATCCGTTTCCTAATGTTCCAAACCCTGTTGGATAAGGAGTGACTTGATAGGATAGCATATTCCCTAGAAGAGGGAATGTACTGCTGTCTGCTCTATCTGACACACTTTCTACATCGATTGTTGTTACGATCATTCCGCCGTCAACATAGCTGCAGACACCAAGAACTGTGTTCTGTGTATCTGCTTCAGATTGAATTAGTCGCTGGAATGAACCGCCTTCTTCTGAATAACCGCCACATGCACGAGGCACTGATGTTGCAGATGCACTCTTTGTGTTGATGATGGCCTCGGTAACTGTTCCGAATTGGTCGAATCCTTGGAATGCTGCCAAGTCTACATCGTCAAGAATTGGGTGATATGGATCTGCGACATCCATGTTACTGTATGTGATTCTTGTTTCTGGAGTGTTCTTTGGCTGTATATCCATATTGAATGGCAGCAAACTTTCACCGGTTGAAGAAGAATACTCGTAGTAATCGGTTGAACCAGACAAGTGGACTTGTACAGTACCACCATCGGACATGAAATTCTTCAAAGCGTTTTGATTGGAAGAACCGCCAATTAACTCATAGTATCCTTTTCCACCTTCGTCGCTTGGTTTAGCAGTGTTTACATCTTGCCAAGGCATGATTACCTTGTCATAGTGTACAAGCCATCCAAGTTCTAGATACTCTTGCCAGTCGTTGATGTCATATTGAGTGTATGTCATTCCCAGGATAGATAGGTCTTCCTTGATTGCAGTAACTCTTGTTGAATCACCGGATAGGATTGCAACATCCACATTGTACGCAAATCCTGCGTGGAAGTATCTTTCATTTCCGGAAGTGCTTCCATCTGGAAGAGTTGCATAATAGCTGATGTTGTACTTGTGTCCATCCATCCAACCATTCCATGGGGTAAATGTCACAGTGGTTCTCTCATGCGGGCCCAAGGTTTGACTTGGTCCAGCAGTTGTTGTGTGAACCTGATTACCAGTATCCATGTCGACTATTGACATATGGAATGTGTAATCACCCTGCAACACACCATTTGTTGCAGCCAGTGACCAATCATGTGTGGTCACATTGTCGATTGGCATGATACAGTCCAAGACTACATCTGACAAGCAAGACAACTGATTTGGCTTCCCTAGAGTAATATCTACGCTTTCAACCGAGAAAATTACTCTAGCAAGGTTGTTTGCAAGTGAAATCTCATCGTTTTGATACCAAGTAGTTCCTTGAGTAGTGTTGTCGAATTGAGATTCGACTTCAATCTTGTACACACCTGATACGAAATCGTGATTTGCTACTGTGATTGTGCGGTTTTCTTCCGCGTCCAAATCTACTACTGAGGTGCTGTAAACAGCATCTTGAGTGAATGAGAATTCCTGCAGTGTGATGTTATCGAAAGCAACTCCACGTACTCCGTCGTTCTGTCCATTGTGACCGTCCTCGTTTGATCTAAACTCA
>Ga0115012_10002303_pt1 | contig 11117 bp, 9 predicted proteins | sample TroAtlMetagenome_FD_88706 | JGI IMG/M metagenome (GOLD analysis project Ga0115012, IMG submission 88706) | Marine eukaryotic phytoplankton communities from Atlantic Ocean - Tropical Atlantic ANT10 Metagenome | ecosystem: Environmental > Aquatic > Marine > Oceanic | place: Tropical Atlantic Ocean...
CCGGATGGTCGTGGCCGGGTTGGAAGTTTTGGAATTTCACCCAGACCTCCGAGGTGTTGCGCACCTCAATCTCTAGCGGATCCATCGCGCGGGGACTCACCCCAGAGAGGATGTCTCCGTTCAACTTGAAATTGCTGTTGTGGCAGGGGCAGTAAAAATCATTTTTACCCGCGCGATAATCGATGAAGCAACCCAGATGCGGGCAAACCGTGTGCAGCGCCTTCACCTTGCCATCCACCTTGCGCAGGTACACCGCCCCGATGCTGATGCCCTTGAACTTGTTCCAGGCATCCTCCTTGTCCGCGATCACAGAGAACTTGGCCGGGATGCCGTTAGCCGGGATCGCGTCGAGCGTGGTCACACGGATGAACCCGTCGCCGGAGCTGCTTTGCTCACGGGTAAGCGGATTCAGGTAAGCCCAGATGCCAGCGCCAAATGGGAGCGCACTGACTAGCCCGCCAATGGCGACGCAAAGAAACTTGATGAACCCACGACGCTCCTCCACCGGCTCCGGCTCGATTGGCGCCTCAACCTCGGGGATCCGGCAGACGACCGGTGCCAATTCTCCGGCGGGAGTCTCGGGAGCAGGCTGCGGCTCCGCTTGGCCAAGCGATCCATCCGCCGCCGGTTGCTCGGGCACGGCAGGGCTGTCGGGCTGGTTTTGCTCGTTAATATCCACCTTGAGTCGCGCGGAATTTACAACTTGGCCAAGCGGCCTCCGAGTAAAAAACGCCCTTGGCCAAGCGGAAATTCAATCCGTCACAGCCGCAGGTGCTCCCAAAGATCGGCCGGTTGCAGTCGGAGATTGATGTAAAACTCGCCAAACCCGCCATAGCGTGCGCTCACCTCGTCAAAACGCATTTCGTAAACGATCTCCTTCACGGCATCCGTCTGGTGCGCCATCAGCGTCACGCCCCACTCCCAGTCGTCCAGCCCGGTCGAGCCGGTAATGAGCTGCTTGATGCGGTCGGCGTACGTGCGCCCCACCCGCGCGTGACCGGCCATCAGCTTTTTACGCGCATCAAAATCAAGCGAGTACCAGTTGTCCGCCCCATCGCGGCGCTTGAGCATCGGGTAAAAACACATGACCTCCCAATCCGGCATCTCGGGGTACAGCCGATAGCGCAAGTAGTCCTTCCGCATCCCGGCCAACTCCTCCATCTTCGCGTCGAACTCAGGCGTGCCCGGCTCGAGCCGAAACTCGCCCATCACCCGGCGCTTAGAATCCTCCTCCGTCGGCATGTACTCGCTCAACTCCGTTACGCTGAGATAATTGTACACCGGCACCAGCGCGCCTCCCGGGAGGCAGGCCTCGATGTCGCGGTGCAACTGCGCCACCGTGCCAAGCTCCTCGCCGAGAACGAAAAACGCTAGATCCGCCTTGCCGCCGACGTTGGCGTAGGTGCGGATGCAGGGATGACTCGCGTTGGCATTGGCCTCGCAGAGCGCCTGCAGCTTGGCCTGTGCCTCAGCGGAAGCGCCCTCGGGGAGCGACTCCCAAAGCTGGCGGTCGACCGAGTAAAACAAGTGCATCACGTGGATGCCCTGATCGAGTTTGACTTGTGGTAATGCCATGGGAAAACCGGCGAACCGGCAGACCAAGTTAGCCCAAGCGCTCCCCAAAAAACAAGGCCGCTGGCCAAGCGCTTGGTTTTTAAATTCGAAATTCTAAGCTCGAAATCCTGAACAAATTTAAAATACGAAATTTGAATGACAGCTCTGCGTGCTCAGTGACTCTGCATTTAAGTTTCCGCTGAAACCCTTAGAGAGCGCACGCGGCTCGCGTGCGGTTATTGGCGGATCGCCAAAAACAAAACACCAGCGTCCGGCGGCGTGTGCTCTCCTGACCAAATTTTGCAGTTAAAAACAATCTGCGAAAATCCTTGAAATCTGTGTCTCGCTATGATTCGCCGAAACCGTCCTCCCATCCGAGGACGGCTGGGACAGCCGTCCCTACTTTGCGCTTAGTTTATCGGGGGCTCGGCTCGAATGCTTGGGCGATGAACGGCCACATGTATTCCGGGTAAAACCGGTGGCCGCCGGTGCCCCACTTGAGTTCCGTGTGGGCGGCCGAGCCTGAGTAGCCGAAGATCGTCTTCACCTCCCGGCCAAGCGCATCGACCGTTGGGCGGTGGTGCAGGCCGTCCTTTTCCCCGTGAACCAGAAGGAGCCGCCTCGGCGCGATGAGGCCGGCCAATTCCTTCCAGTCGCCCCAGTTGCGCAATCCCGGAACGAGGCAGCAGTCGCAGTGAAAAACATACCCCTCGGCGCTCGTCACGGAGGTGAACGAACAGCTCGGTATCGCCACGGTAACCCTTGTGTCGATCGCCGCCGTGTAGGCCGTGAGTACGCCTCCCCCGGAGTTGCCGGTCATGACGATTTTTTTCGGATCCACCTCCGGCTGTTTCACCGCCCAGTCGAGAATGCGCTGCATGTCCCAGACCCGTTCCGCAGTCGGGGTGCGCCCGGACAACAAACAGTGGACGAGCTGGGCTCGGCACGGGCGGTTGCCGTGGCGCCCCTTGGGGTCGGGCACGAGCACTTCATTTGCCAGCCCACGGGTGGCGGGGGCAATCGCCACGAACCCGCGCCGCGCCGCCTGCTCGGCGATGTGACCCTCCCGCGCCAGGATTTCCTCGCGGTGCTTTTCGTTCCGGAACGCCCCCGAGTAGGAGTGCAGCCCAATTTTGTCGTGACCATGGGGCGCGATAAAAAGCGGGGCGCGTCCCTTCCCCCCGACCGGGGTGAGGTAGTAAAATGGCACCCGGATTCCCGGCTCGGTTTCGATGGTGTACAGCCGGCGCGTAATCTCTCCGTCCACCGTCCGGTCTTCGCCCTGTGTTACCGTTATCTCAAACCCGGCCAGCTCATCGCGAATTTGCTCGAGGCCGATCAGCTTTATCAACGCAGCTCGTGCCGATTTCTGCCACGCCGCGACGTCCACCGCCGGGTGAAACGCATGCTGCTGTTTTCCCTTTTGGATGCGTTTCAAATAGGAAGCCACCGGCTCTTCGTAGCTCACGAACGGCCGGGCCCGCTTTTCATCTGCCGCCGGCAGATTGACGAATGCAGCGCAAACCGTGGCCATAAATATAAATCGGAAAGTGGACGAACTTTTCATTTCCGCAAGTGGGGTCACAACCATCTCGGCTGTTCAACGAAATAATGATTTAACAAATTTGCCTTTTTTCTGGCGTGCCCCGGGTAGAGCCCATTTAATCCGTCCATGCGCCGTCAAGGATGACTCTCGAAACGATCCAATTCCCATTCGGTGACCGTGAACTCCCGTTCTCTCATCCCGCGGAGGAGGCGGAAATGATCCTCTCCGTGCTCGGCGGGGAGGATTATCCGCTGGCAGCCACTCGGGTCGGGAGCGATGCGCCGGTCATCATCGACGTCGGGAGCAACTGCGGCGCGGCGGCGGTTTTTTTCAAAAAACACCATCCCGGCGCACGGATCATTTGCTACGAGCCTTCGGCTTCCACCTTTGAGTTGCTCAACAAAAACGTGGAGGGGATCGATGGGATCGAGACGTACCAGTGCGGCATTTGGGACAAGGCGGGCACATTTCGGCTGCACCACGCTCCCAACGCACACTCCGGGGCGGCCACGCTTCGGCCCGGCGACAACTGGCCAAGCGACCTGCCCGGTGAGGAGATAACCACCCGGACTCTCAGCAGTGAACTGGCCCGGCTTGGCCTCACGGAAGTGCGCATCCTCAAGGTCGATGCCGAGACGGCAGAGGCCGAGATTCTGCAGGAAGTGCTGACCGGTTCACCGGACGTGCCGATCCACAATATTTTCGTCGAGTACCACGGCATCGCCGTCCGCAAGTTTCTCACGGAGGAACTTTCCGTCCGTTACGATGTTCACCTTTGCAACGTCTCCTCCGACCGACAGGGCACACTGCTGTTTGTGCTGCGCGAAACAGACACATGAAGCTCGTGAAATAACGCGCTTGGCCAAGCGCGTTATTGCTCGCCGGTTGCCTGCACTGGCCGGACGCACCGGAGACGGTTCATGCACCAACAAAGCCGGAGCAGGTCGAGGAATTCCGCATGCAGGCGGACGGCCCGCTGCGCGCCAGGGCCTCGACCGCCTATCCGCAGCTCAACAAGGCGATCGAGAACCGTTTCGCCGGCCACTACAAGCCGGCCTTCACAGAAATTTTCCGGCAGGCGGCGGATGCAGAAAACGAGGCCTCGAGCGACCCGACTCTCCTCGGTGCGAGTTTTTACGACTGGGTCATTGAGGACAGTTACAAGACTGCGCACCTCTCGCGCTGGGTCGTCAGCATCAGCGGAAAACGCTACGAGCACACCGGCGGAGCGCACGGCAACACGACGTTTTTCAACGCAAATTTCTGGACCCGAAACGGCAGGGTCGAACCGGTTCGGCTCGGTCAAATTTTCAAGCCGATGTACCTGCGGCAGGAGCGGGTCGAGCAACTCATCCGGCATGAGTTAAAGGCTCAAAAGGCACTCTGGCTCAAGGACGTCACCCGGAAGGAATTGCTTGGAGGCGCGTTCACGTTTTCCAAAAAGGGGCTCGAATTTAACTACCACCCCTACACCGTCGGCCCGTACACGCAGGGCAGTTTTCGCGTGTTGCTGCCCATGGCGGAGATTCGTCATCTGATTTTCCCGGGCGGCCCGATGTCGCGCCTGGCCAAGGCCAAGTAATCAGGCTGGGATTTTTGACCGGTTTCCCGCATCGTCAGCGCGACGATCGATGTTTGAAAAAATCTCCATCCATACCCCGCGCCAGTTTGTCCCGACCGAGCTAAACCCCGGCGAGTGGCCCTCGCTGGAGCCGTTGTTCGACCAACTCGAGCAGCAACTCACTGACGCCTCCGATGCCGCCCAACTCGAGCAGGCCATCCTGAATTGGGAGGAACTCTCCGCCGCACTCGCCGAGGAAGGCTCCAAGCGATACATCGCGATGACCTGCCAAACCGAGGACAAGGCCGCTGAAACGGCCTACCTTGAGTTCGTCGAGAAAATCGAACCGGAGGAAAAACAGCGTAATTTCCGACTGGCCAAGGCGCTGACTGAGCACCCGCACCGCGCCGGGCTCGATGCTCGGCGCTACGAGGTGTTCACCCGCGACACCGCACTCGAGGTCGAGTTGTTCCGAAGCGAGAACGTCGCGCTGGAAACCGAGACCACCAAGCTGGGGCAGCAGTACCAAAAAGTCATCGGCGGCCTGACGGTGCAGTTCGACGGGGAGGAACGCACGCTCGTGCAGATGGGCCGATACCTTGAGGAGACCGACCGCGACCGACGCAGGGAGGCATGGGAACTGGTGGCCAACCGCCGACTCGAGGAGGCCGAGACAATCGACGGTCAACTCGACGAACTCGCCGGTTTGCGAAACCAGATAAGCGACAACGCCGGCTTCAGCAATTACCGCGACTACGCGCACCAACGCCGTGGGCGGTTCGATTATTCACCGGCGGACTGCATCGCATTTCAGGACGCCATCGAACAGGAGATGGTACCGCTGTTCCGTGAGTTGCACGACGAGCGCCGCGCCGCGCTGGGCATCGACTCCGTCAAACCGTGGGACACCGCCACCGACCCACAGGGCCGCCAGCCGCTCAAGCCATTCGAGGAAGTGGCCGACCTCGTCAGTCGTTCGCAGTCAATTTTCAATCAGGTCGACGACGAGCTTGCCGGCTGGTTTCAGACGATGCAGGACCTCGACCTGCTGGACCTCGCCAACCGCAAGGGCAAGGCGCCGGGCGGCTACCAATGCTCGCTCGACGAGGCGCGGTTGCCGTTTATTTTCATGAACTCCGTCGGCGTACAGCGTGATGTCGAGACTCTGCTGCATGAGGCCGGCCACGCCTTTCACGCGATGGCGAGTCAGGATGAGCCACTGCACTCGTACCGCCACGCGCCGATCGAGTTTTGCGAGGTGGCCTCAATGGCGATGGAGCTGCTTGGCGGCGAATTTCTCGAGGAGTTTTACGACGAGGAAGCTGTGCGCCGCGCACGAATCGCCCACCTTGAGGGGATCGTTTTTGTGTTTCCTTGGATCGCCACAGTCGACGCCTTTCAGCACTGGCTTTACCTCAACCCCGGCCACTCCGTTGCCGATCGGGACACGGCGTGGAGCGACCTGATGAACCGGTTCGGCGGCAACGTCGACTGGGCCGGCCACGAGCAGGCCAAGGCCAAGTTTTGGCACAAGCAACTGCACATTTTTTTGCACCCGTTTTACTACGTGGAATACGGCATCGCACAGCTCGGTGCACTGCAGGTCTGGGCCAACAGCAAGGCGGATCGAGCCAGGGCACTGGGCGACTACAAGGCCGCTCTCGCGCTGGGTGGCTCGAGGCCGCTGCCGGAATTGTTCGAGCGCTGCAATATTCGGTTCGACCTCAGCCGGGACACCGTCGCCCCGATGGCGGACTTGTTGCGGAAGGAATTGGCAGCGCTGAAAAACGGAGGGTGATTTTCAGACACGGATTTCACAGATTCTCACAGATTAATTTTGGTGAATCCGTGAAATCTTGGTTCCTGTTCGATTGATCAGCGGTTGATCAACCAAATTATCAGCCCGATCAGTCCCGAGCCGGCCACGCCGGCGAGGATGCTCCACAGGAAAACCAGCTTGTGCCGACGACGATTGGAGCGCCCCATGCCGGGGAGCAGGTAGTAACGATGCTCCTCGCCTCCTTCGCTTGATCTTTTTTTCCCGAATCCAAACATGTGCGCTGGCCTGACGCTCAAGGGCGCGAACGGTATTCGGTTCACGCCGAAAAAACAACCACGCTTGGCCAAGCGCGGAGTCTTCGCTAATTTGGCTCCGTGAGTTTCGTCGAACAGTTCGACCATTTGCCCATCGATGCCCTTTGTCGCACGGCGCAGGAGGCCTCCGAGATGGAGGTGGCCGCCGCCTTGGCCAAGCGCGACCCAGGATTGGGCGGCCTCGCCGCCCTGCTCTCACCTGCCGCCGCTGGTCAACTCGAGCGCTTGGCCAAGCGGTCTAACCAACTCACGCAGCAGCGCTTCGGCCGAGTCATCCGCCTGTTTGCCCCGCTCTACCTGAGCAACGAGTGCATCAACAACTGCACCTACTGCGGCTTCTCGCGGGACAACCCCATCCTGCGCGTAACGCTCTCAATCGACGAAGTCGTGCGCGAAGCCCGGGCGTTGGCCGATCAGGGCTTTCGTAACATCCTCCTAGTCGCCGGGGAACATCCGAAATTTGTTTCCGGCAGCTACATGACTGACTGCGTCGCGGCGCTGCGCGAGACCGTCCCTTCCATCTCGCTTGAGGTCGGCCCGATGGAAACCGGGGAATACCGACCGCTCGTCCAAGCCGGCGCCGAGGGGTTGATCGTCTATCAGGAAACCTACCACCGCGAGGTCTACGCCGACATGCACACCTCCGGCCCAAAACGAAATTTCAACTGGCGGCTCGAAACCCCGGAGCGCGCACATGAGGCTGGCTTTCGGCGGCTGGGAATCGGGGCGCTTTACGGCCTGAGCGATTGGCGGCGCGAAACGATCTGTCTCGCTGCCCACGCGCAGTACCTTCTGCGGCACTGCTGGAAATCCCAGCTCACCGTCTCACTGCCGAGGCTCCGGCCCTGCGCCGGTGAGTTTGAGCCGCTGACGAACTTTGATGATCGTGCACTGGTTCAGGCGATTTGTGCGCTGCGCCTATTCCTCCCCGATCTCGGCATCGTGCTTTCCACGCGCGAACCGGCCGCACTGCGCGACCGGCTCATCCCGCTTGGCATCACCTCGATGAGCGCCGGCAGCCACACCGAGCCGGGCGGCTACACCGGTGCCGGCAATGAAAACCTGCACTACACAGAGCGGGGCAACATCCGCGAACTCGCCGGAAATGCCAGCGAATGGACACCGCCGGCCGATCGCAGCACCAACGCCACCGGCCAGTTTGACATCGCCGACGAGCGCCCGCCGGAAACGGTCGCCGAGACGATCAGCCGCCTGGGCTACGAACCGGTCTGGAAAGATTGGGACGCCGCCATTCTCGCCAACTGATGGGGGGGCAAACCGATCAATCAAACCGGAAGATGAACAGTTCGCGGGTAGACTCGGTGACCTTGAACGACTCGGCGATCCGCAGCCCCTCCACCCAAAACAGCCGACCATCCCCGGTCTCCGCGACAATCCGTTGATGCCGTTCCTCGCGTGGCACTTTTTGGTTCACGAACAGGTCCTGAAGTTTTGCCGTGCCGTCCTGGCCAATCGGTTGGAAACGGTCGCCCGGTTGCCAATGTCGGAAGGTGATCGCCTGGCCAAGCGCAGCAGCGTCGAACACCTCACGGTTATCCGCCTGGCCAAGTTCATTCCACTTGGCCAAGCCACCGGAAATTCGTTCCCATGAAATAGAACACCCACTAAACTCGGCCTCGCCCGCTTGGCCAAGCAGCTCAACCTCACTACGAGCGACGGAGAAAATCTGCTCGACCGTGGTCGGAGCCCAGTCGATGACGCCCGAGTCGGTTCGTTGCAGCCGTTTGCCGGGCGTGATCTCAATCGCCTGACCAAGCCGGGTACGAAGCGCTTCGACCAAGTCAAACGACGGCTCAACCGCCAGCCCGAACAATTGCCGCTGCACCACCTGTCGCTGCACCGCCAGCGGCAGCGCGTCGAATTTGCCTTCGGCACGGCGAAGCCACTGCGCCGCCAGCGCGTCAATGCAGTCCGCATCATCGCCAGCCAGCTGCATTGCCTTGACGACTTGACGATGAAACGAGGGGCCAAGTTCCGCGGCCAGTTGCGGCAGTAGTTGATGCCGGATTTTGTTTCGAAAAAAACGGGTGTCCGCATTGGACGCATCGTCCCGGTAATCAATGCCAGCCTCAGCAGCGTACGCCTCGATCTCACTGCGCCGTGCCGCGAGTATCGGCCGGACGAGAGTGATCTCGGTATCTGCCGGTGACGGGGATTGCAGCGCCATGCCGGCCAAGCCGCGCGTTCCCGACCCACGGGCGAGTCGCAGAAAAAAGGTCTCCACCTGATCATCGGCATGATGCGCGAGGGCAAAGGTAGTCGCGCCCAGGCGCTTGGCCAAGCGGGCGAAAAACGAGTGGCGCAGCTCCCGCGCTGCCGCCTCCAGCCCCGCACCCAACTCGGCGGCGCGCTCCCCGGTGTCTCCCCAGCCAAGCTCAAACGACAGGCCAAGCGCGTTGGCCGCCTGTTTCACAAACACCGCGTCGGCATCACTCTCCTCTCCCCGGAGTTGATGATTGAAATGAGCCACAACCAGGCGATCGCGCAGCGACAAACCGGGTTGGGCAAGCAGGTCGAGGAGCACCATTGAGTCGATGCCGCCTGACACGGCGACCACGACTTTGGACGTTCCCGGGAAGAGGTTTTTTGTCCGGGCCAGCTCGCTTATTTTTTCCGCGAGCGGATGCATGGATCAGCGGCGGCCGGTTGGCTCGGGCTCCGGTTTCTTGGCGCGGAGCACCAACAGCCAATCCCCGGCATCCGGCGCGGGACACTCCAGGGCGGAACCGCGAAGCACGGCGAGCACGTCCTGCCTTTCACCGGTGCGGGGGTTGATCCAGTTCGCCAGCAACGGCGCCGGCAGCTTGGCCACGTTGATCTTCAGCCGCACCTCGGTCGGGGTGTAGACGACCACGAGGCTGCCGTCCGCAGCGCTCGAAGCGGCCACATACTTGGCCAGTTCGTCGTCTCCCGGCTGCTCAATCAGGACTGCCGGATCGGGCCGGAGTTTGTGAAAGTCGATCGACTGAAAAACCTCGGTCAGGTGGACGACCTGTTCGCCACCCTCGTAAGTCACGGACTCACGCCAGTTGGGCGGTGTGCCGGCGGCGGGGTGGCCGGGCGTCGCTCGATCCCCGTCGTCCCAGCCCCAGACTCCAGCCACGCCGTAGCTGACACCGGCAGTCGGCGTGCTCAAAAGGCTCCAGTACAACGCGCGGCGAACGTGGTTTGAGGAAATGGGTACATTTTTGCTGTAGCTTGGCTGCCATTCGTACGACGGTTCGAGGTTTACGATGGGTCGATGCGGCAAATTGTTCCAGTCGCGACTGGGCGGGCCGTGGTGAATCCAGTTGTTGGTGGCGTCGTCGGTATCGTGGCCGCTTTGGTAGCCCATCGCGGTCAGCCACTTTTCGTCGCGGAATGATTCGAACACCCAGCTCTTGCCCTTCGGATGTATGAAAACCGATGCTTGCAATCGGTCGCCAAAGATTCCCTGCCCCAGCTTGCGCCAGCGGACGGCATGGTCGCCGGTGTAGTCGCCGTCCCCCGCGAGAATCCACGCCCCGAACGAGCCGCCCCAGCGCGCGACCATGTAGCGACCAAGCAGGATCGCCTGGTCGTCGGGTAGTGCATGCACCGGGTTGGCCTCGCCGTCGATCGCCCAAAACAAAACCGGCACGCTGACCAGACCAGCTGCGTTGATCATCTCAACCCGCTTATCCAACCGCTGAAAGTAGTCGGCATTAATGCTGATTTTTTCGCCGCCGGAGAACGGTTTTTCTCCGTTGGCATCACCGTCCGGCGCACCGCGCCAGTGGGTCGCCACCCATTGTACGGCGGTGAAACCCTGACTCGCCCTCACTTCGAGATAATCTTTCCAGTCCAGCTCACTTGACTTGAGCGGCCCGTTCCATGCCGTGTCGGCCATCCAGAAGAACGGCGTCTCGTTGTCGTGCATGAAATGGGTTCGTGAACGCGCCACGCGAATGAGGCCGTTACGGGTCAACCGGGAATCACCCGTCGGGGCCGTGCACAGGAACGCACCCTCAAGATTGTGAAGGCCACGGTTTTCCTCGTCCGAGCAGGTAATCTTGAAAGTCCATTTGCCGACCATGTCCGGCATGAAACGAATCTTCCAATCGTCGCCGCCGTCCCAGAATCCATCGACCGTCACCGGTTCACCCACCGGAGGTGTGAACTCGGCCTTGAGTTGCACGTCCTGCACCGGATTATCGTACGGCTTGAGGCTGACCAACTCGCCCTGAAAACGGGACCACTTGGGAATCAGAGTCAGATTTTCCTGGGCAACAGCCGACACGGTTGAGCCAACAAAACCCAACAGGACAGCCAAGCCGGACGCCCGGAGCATCAAAGTTTGTCTGATTGAAAAACGCATAAACG
>Ga0115012_10002304_pt1 | contig 11116 bp, 6 predicted proteins | sample TroAtlMetagenome_FD_88706 | JGI IMG/M metagenome (GOLD analysis project Ga0115012, IMG submission 88706) | Marine eukaryotic phytoplankton communities from Atlantic Ocean - Tropical Atlantic ANT10 Metagenome | ecosystem: Environmental > Aquatic > Marine > Oceanic | place: Tropical Atlantic Ocean...
GCTGGAGACTTATTACCTGAACCCACACTGGAGCAGAGAGTGGCAACTGGCTTTGTGCGTATGAACCCTACCACGGCTGAGGGAGGCGCTATTCCAAAAGAGTTCCAAGCCAAAAACAATTTTGATAGAACAGAAAATTTTGGCACGGTGATGCTGGGATCAACAATGACTTGCGCACGGTGCCATACCCACAAATATGATCCGATCGAACATGTCGAGTATTATCAACTGTTGGCATTTTTCAATAGTACCTCTGAAGGCGCAATGGATGGAAACAAATATGAGTATGCACCGGTCTTGAAAGCGCCATCAAATGGACAAGACTGGGTCAGATGGACCTCTTTGGAAAATGAAAGGAAAAGTATTCTTAAGAGTGCCAGTGATGCTATTTCATCAAAATCGGTTTCGGGCATCGAAAGCTTGCAGAAGTGGAAAGAAATGGATCAGACGGCGAAAATCAATCAGATCGCTGATCCAAATGGACCTTGGAAAGATAACGGTCTACACGCCAAATCTCTTAAACTTAACAAAGATATAGGTGATCTTCAAAAGACCTTCACAACGACTCTTGTGGCTCAGGATCTAGCCAAACCGAGGGAAACAAAAGTTCTTGAGAGAGGAGAATATAACATGCCGATCGGAGATCCTTTGGAGCCGGGAGTTCCCTCAGTCATGGGTAGTCTTCCCGATGGGGCACCAAAAAACCGTCTAGGCTTAGCGCAGTGGCTCACCTCTAGAGATCAACCATTAGTATCAAGAGTACTTATCAATAGAGTATGGCAAAGAACTTTTGGATACGGACTAGTAAGGACTCCTGAGGATTTTGGATTGCAGGGAGAGCAACCTACTCATCCTGAGCTACTCGATTGGCTTGCCGTGGAATTTCAGGATAGTGGATGGAATCTTAAGCACATGCTGAAACTTATGGTTCAAAGTAAAACTTTCAAACAGGACTCCAAGATTCGTAATGATATTAAAGACCCTGATAACCGCTTGTTAGCTCGCGGGCAAGCTTACCGTTTAGACGCCGAAGTGATCAGAGACATAGGGCTTTGGGCAGGAGATATTCTTAATGAAAAAATGGGAGGCGAAGGGGTTAAGCCCTATCAACCTGACGGCTTGTGGTCAGCGCTTATGCATCCGGCCAGTAATACAAAAAAATATGTTCAAGATAAAGGTGAAAAAATTTATCAAAGAAGCATTTACGTATATTGGAAACGCACAAGTCCTCATCCGATGATGACTCTGTTTGATGCTCCCGACAGAGAATCTAGTTGTGTGATGCGTTCTAGAAGTAATACGGCCTTACAATCATTAGGACTACTTAACGAAACGCAAAGAGTTGAGATGTCTAGGAAGCTAGCCGAAAGACTCATCAAGTCTACTGATGATGATCAAAGAAGACTAGACTTTCTCTATGGCCTTCTCTCATCTCGAAAACCTACAGCCAATGAAAAAAAGGCCTGCATAAAACTCGTCTCTACGATGCGTGAACGATATAAATCCTCTGAAGAGGATGCGTTGGCTTTAATCTCTTCTGGGGATGCACCCAGAGACCAAAAGATACCTGTTACAGAACTCGCTGCCTGGACCCAATTGACTACGATTGTTTTGGCCAGTGATGCGGCAATTTTAATTTATTAATTCATTTTACCATGCAACTAAATAACCCACTTAATGAATTTGACCTTAATCTGACAAGGCGCCAGCTATTCGGACGCACTGCACTTGGTCTCGGAACCGCGGCAATGGCACAGTTGCTTAATGATGAAAGTTTCGGTGTTAATAAGTCTGTCACTACTGAACACGGTGGACTCCATCACGCTCCTAAGGCTAAGCGTGTCATTTATCTCTTTATGAGTGGAGGCCCTAGCCATCATGATACCTGGGACTATAAGCCAAAAATGCATGACATGTTTGGTCAGGACTTACCGGCCCATATTCGTGATGGACAAAGGGTTACAGGAATGACAGCGGGTCAAAAAACGTTTCCAGTCTGTCCCAGTAAATACAAATTTACCAAACAGGAGAATAATGCCGACGGTGTTTGGGTCAGCGAGTTATTGCCACATACTGCTTCTGTAGCCAAAGATTTATGTGTAGTTCATAGTACATTCACTGAGGCCATTAACCACGACCCTGCGATAACCTTCATACAAACAGGAAGCCAAATTCCTGGCCGACCTAGTCTTGGATCATGGCTTAGTTATGGACTTGGTACAATGAATGAAAATCTTCCTGGATACGTTGTCATGCATGCCAAGACGAAGTTTGCAGAACAAAGTCTTTTTGGTCGCCTCTGGGGTAGTGGATTCATGCCAGCAGAACACCAAGGAACACTTATGAGAAGCCAAGGTGACCCTGTGCTTTTTCTTAGTAATCCTAAGGGAGTCAGCAGAGAAGACCGCCGAGCTCAGTTAGATGCTTTAGCTCTCCTCAACCAAGAGCAGTATTCAAAATTTGCGGACCCAGAGATCATTTCTCGAATAAAACAGCACGAAATGGCCTATAGAATGCAATCCTCGGTTCCTGAATTGATGGACCTTTCAAAGGAAGATGATAAAACTTTTGAGCTTTATGGAGAGGAAGCTAAAGATCCCGGTAGCTTTGCAGCGTGCTGTCTTAACGCAAGAAGACTTGCCCAGAGAGGAGTAAGAAACATTCAGATTTTTCATCGTGGTTGGGATGCTCACGGAAATTTGCCAAGGGAACATGAGTCTCAGTGCAAAGATATTGATCGAGGAAGTGCAGCATTAATTAAAGATCTTAAACGCCAAGGAATGTTAGACGAAACTTTAGTAGTCTGGGGAGGCGAGTTTGGTAGGACGGCATACAGTCAAGGAGGGCTCAAGCGTGATAACTATGGCCGTGACCATCATCCTCGTTGTTTTACAGTCTGGATGGCAGGGGGCGGAGTCAAGCCGGGTATAACCTATGGTAAAACAGATGATTATGGATACAATATCGCCAACGCTGATGGCACTCCAATGAGGCCAAAACCCAGCGAGGATAAATGGACTCCTGGCACCATGCACATTCATGATCTGAATGCGACCATTTTACATCTACTTGGAATTGACCATCGTAAGTTGACCTATCGTTACCAAGGAAGAGATTTTAGACTCACTGATATTCATGGACACGTCATCAAGGATATCTTGGTTTAATTAGCGGTATTTCGCGTACTTTTTTTGTCAGTGAAACCAATTCCTGGATTGAAAGTATTGGTAGGATCCAGCTCTCGATAGTGTTTCTGTAGGGTCTCATCTGCTTTGTACATATGGCCGACATTATGCTCGGCTGGATATTTCGCCGATTTTTGATCGAGTCGGTTGAGTAATTTTTCTTTAACAGCCTTGATGTTTGTTCCCTTTTTTAGGATGTAATCATGGTGAAAAACGTGACACATGAAATGTCCATAGTAGAGGGAAAGATCAAGGTCTTCTTTAATATCATCAGGAATTTTTTCCATCCATTCAGTATCATTACCTAGTAGGGCAATGTCCAGCGCAAGGACTTCCTCGGTCTTACGCTGATGTATAGTTTGATATCGGATCGCTGCACCTGCCGCAGCAAACCGATGCATTAATGCAGATTGTTGTTCATCTTCATTACATTCAAAAAACCCAGCGCCTTCTAGCGATCCCCATTCCTTTTCGAGGTATTTTCGAGCCTCTTCTATACCTTCATCACTCATATGAAGAATGAGATAATGTTCGTATTGGTTACGGTAATCAATGAGTCGCTTAGGCAAGTGCTCTGGGAACAAACGACTGAGATAGTATAAAATCTGATCCGGCAAAAATTTAGGAACTAGAGGAATTTTATTAAGATAATATTCCATATTCGATTTGATTGCATAGAGCTTTGGGAGGCGTTTGGTGCCGATGTGTTTAATTGATAAAAAAACATCCTTCCCGTATTTTTTTGCGGTATCGAATATTTCTCTGTTCATGTATTCACACATTTCAGGAAGCTCAGAGAAATTTTTGAGGATTTCTTTTCTTAATTTACTTAAGTCATTTGAATTATTAGTACCAAGATAGAAGACTTTTTTTTCTTTTGGCATTGGGTACGTGTCAACACGTACAGCGAAGGCAACGACCTTGCCTGCACTACCACTTACTTCATAAAGTCTATTCGGATCAGCGTTGTAGCGGTTTGGAATTTTAGCATCGATATTTCTAATTCGGTTTTGGTATTCTCTGTCAGATGCGGCTCTATCCATTCCTACAATATCTTCTTTAGAAAAGGATCCTTTTTCAAGGTTCTCGAAAATTTCTTCAGGTGTTTCACCTAGATTTTTAATGCCTAGATGATTGATTAATTCTAGATTCCCTTCTTCGTTGACTCTGGCATACAACGACAATTCAGTATAAGAGGAGCCGCGCTTACAAAGCGCTCCGCCGGCATTGTTTGCGATCCCGCCGACGATAGTCGCACCTATAGTGGTTGAGCCGATGACAGAATGGGGCGCACGTTTAATGCTTGAGAGCTCACCCTCTAGTTCGTGAAGTGTGGAACCTGGAAAGGCGATAACTTGTTTTCCGTCATCTAAAAGAATTATTTTTTTGATTCTAGTGATATTGATAATGACCACTTCTCTGTCATAATCAAAACCGCTAGGACTTGATCCTTCGGTAAGCCCTGTTTTGGTCGCTTGCATTATGATGGCGCAATTGGCATCGACACACACCTTTAGTGTTTTCCATAATTCGATCAACGATTTCGGAAAAACAACACAGACCGCCCCTCCAAAGCCGGAACGGAAGCCACTTCGAAAGTAGGCGGTTTTAGATTTTGAACTGAGAACCCCCTTGTGACCTACAACTGATTTTAACTGTTCTATGATCTGTGAGCCTGTCATTTTGAATTCGAATTCAAGTCTTCAATATGATCCTTTGATCAATTAACCAAAGCAAATTTACAATAATTTTTCTATAATATTGACTATTATTACAAATTAAAATGTTTCCGTTTGCGATTCAATGTGTTAAAAACCTAACCATGAAAAAAATCATTCTCTCATCTCTTATTCTTGGTTCTTTCATCCTTAACTCCTCAGCCGAGGAAGGATTTGCTTCTGTTTTTGATGGTAAGAATAAACCAACTGTCAAAAAAGATGGTAAATGGACAACCTTTACTGGAAAAGGCATGTCAGTTAAGACGGAAGGAAATTGGATTCCTCAGGAGGATGGGTCACTCTTTCTTGACCCAAGGCCTGGTGAAAAGGGCTGGACTCGATACGGTTCTTATCTCTGGCTAACCGAAGACTATAAGGACTTCATGTTTGATTTTGAATACAAGCACGGCAAGGGAGGAAATTCAGGCCTCTACTTTAGAATATATGACGAGTCAGATGCGACTGCTCATGGCTTTGAGGTGCAGATCTTAGATTGTTATGGCAAGGAAAAGCTCGGTCAGCATGACTTGGGTGGTGTTATTAAAACCGCGGGCCCTTTGACCAATGCGTCTAAACCTGCCGGTGAATGGAACAGAATGAAGGTCATGATGAAAGACGGTAAGCTTACAGTGATATTAAATGGCAAGACCGTTCAGGATAAACTTGATGTTGCGGCCAAAAAGCCAAAAGGCAAAAAATTTGCCGATAGTGGTAAGATCGCTATTCAGGACCATGGTCAGAAATTTTCAGTCAGAAAATTGATGGTTAAGAAGCTTTAATCAAAGTTTCCACCTAAGGCTAGGTGCAAATCAATTCTGTTTTGTATTCTCTGATTTTTGAGAAATATCATGGCCCTTCTTGAGGCCACGGCTCTGCGTTGTGCTTCTAGGACTGAGATGATTCGTATGAGCCCCTCCGAGTAGTCACGCATTGCCTGTTTCTCTGCCAGTTCGGCCTGTCTGAGTTCTGTGGAAAGGTACTTATTTTGTTCGGCCAATGACTTCTCGGTTGCTAGTGCAGATTCGACTTCTCTAAAGGCACGAAGAATTTCCGATGAAAATCTCCTTATTGTCCTTTCATTTTGCTGTAATGAAATTCTTGCACTTGCCCGTTGGGCACCTGCTCTGAAAATAGATTGAGCTAAAGAAGTTGCAGTGCTCCAAACAATCGTTTCAGGGTCAAGGATGTACTGGTCAAGTTTTCTGCTCGCATTAGATCCTCTTCCGGTGAGTGAGAAGGAAGGCAAAAGATCCTTCAAAGATGCTTCGGCTCTCTGAGCCGAGGCACGAACCGCTGCCGCAGATGCGACAAGGTCTGGTCTTCTCATTAGAAGTTCTGATGGAATTCCTGAAGGAACACTAGTTTTGAGTACTGGTAATTCGTTTCCGCTGGTGATGAGTCCACCTGGATACCTGCCAAGAAGAAGCTCAAGCGACCTCGCAGCTTCTTCTTTTGAGAGTTTTTGATTAATCAGATTGCGTTCTGCTGAAGCCACATTATTTCTTGCGAATTGTACTGCTAACGGACTGGCAGTTTGATCGCCCGCTTTATAATTTCGCTCAATGATGCGAGCATTTGCGATGTAGCTGTCTCGTGTTTTCTCAGCCAAGTCGAGTAACTGTTGAGCGGTAATTAAATTAAACCATGACTTCGCAGTATTGGCTACCAACGAAAGTTTAGCCGCTTTGTAATCAGCCTGGGTTTGTATAAGATTTTCGCGACTCGCTTTATCAAGATTTTTTAGTCTTCCCCATAAATCGAGCTCCCAGGACGCTGCTAAGGAGAGACCATAATTCGAATTATATTCTGCCGGGGTTTCATTGCCCCTTGATCGACTTCCAGAACCGCTAAGATTTATAGAAGGAAAACGTGCGGCCCGACCGATGATGGTTCCTTCTTTTGCAGTTTCAAGAAGAAGCGCTGAAGCCTGTAGATCGTAATTATTCTTGAGAGCTTCCTCGGTAACTTTTAAAACTCTTTTATCTCCAAGCCCTTTCAACCACTGACTTTTGACTTTCCCGCTGTAATTTTTCGAGGTAATTGACCATGAGTCCGGGAAGGTAATGTCATGCCCTTCCTTTGATTTACCTAATGGCAATGAATTACAACCTCCCACTAGTAGGGGAGTTATAATAAATATGAAAAGGTAGCGGTTCATTTATTAGGCTTAATAACAGACTAAAACTTCAGTGTCCATGAATCGATTCTTAAATCTTTTTAGGGTTATTTGCTTTTAAACTTAACAGAAGGAGTAACTTTTTATATTGTATTAAATATGTCCATAATTAGTTCTTTATTTCATCTGGTTTTTTTGGCTTTTTTTCTCTCATTAGCCAGTGTTTTATCAGCAGAACTCAGTTTTGAAAGGCAAGTCATTGATGATGAGATTTCTATTGGATATGGGCTAGCAATCGGTGATGTGGACGGAGATAAAAAGCCTGATATTCTCCTTGCCGACAAATCCCAGGTTGCTTGGTATCGTAACGGTGACTGGAAAAGGTTTGTGATGGCAGAGAATCTTAACCCTCGGGTAGTGACGCGTTTTTTAGATAATGTCTGTATTGCTGCAAGAGATATCGATGGTGATGGAAAAGTAGAGGTCGCAGTGGGTGCCAACTGGAATCCGGGTGAAACTAATGATGCTACTAAATCGGGTTCTGTTCATTTTTTAATTCGTCCTGAAGATCCAACAGGTCCGTGGAAGTCAGTTAAGATGACGACTCATGACCCGACCGTGCACCGTATGCATTGGATGAAAATTAATAAGAAGCCAGAAAGTGATAACGAAGCCGTATCGCCAGAATACCGATTACTGGTTCTTCCACTTCACGGTAGAGGAAATAAGGGAGGTGAAGGGGAGCCGGTAAGACTTTTGGCCTACGTTCCTGGAGAAAAACCTGAAGAAGGTAAATGGGACACGGAACTGGTTGATGCAACTTTCCATATTACTCACAATTTTGATTTAATTCCTTTTAGTAAAGAAACTGGCGAAGAAGTTATTATTCTTGGTGGGAAAGAGGGAATAAAGGGCATTCGATATATTGATAATGGAAATTCTGAAAATCCATGGAAATCCGTTCACATGGTTAAAAATCCACTCTCCAGAGGCGTCGGTGAAGTTCGAGCCTATCGTGAAAATCAGCAGCAAGGAGTTATTGCCGCGATAGAACCATTGCACGGTAATGAATTGGTTGTCTATAGTTCTTCAGGCGTTGGAAATGAAGCCCCTCAGAGAGTATCTTTGGACGATTCATTAAGCCAGGGCCATGCTTTGGCGCTTTCGGATGTTCTTGGTGAAGGAAATCAACAGGTCATTGCTGGTTGGCGTAACCCGGATAAAAATGGGAAAGTTGGAATTCGTATTTACTCTCAGACGGATGATGGCTGGAAAACCCATACACTTGATGATAATGGAATTGCCTGTGAGGATCTCAAAGTAAGTGATTTGGATGGTGATGGAAAACCTGAAATTATTGCAGCGGGTCGAGCAACAAAAAATGTTGTTATTTATTGGAATCGAAACAACAAGGATTAACTCCAGTTTTTAGGTCATTGTAATGCTTACTTTAAGGATAGGGTCTTTGGCTCTGGTCTTTTTAATTGTATCACTCTCGGTTTCAGGCGGTAGCCGCATCGATCCGGCAGGGATTGCTGGTACTTTTATTCTTTCTTCGGAAGAGAAAAATAAAGATGCGATCGAGGAATTTATTAAAATTGCCGGAAACGAGGCGAAAATACTGATTCTTAGTCTTGATGCCCCTGCCAAAGCAAATGACCAAAAACAGGATCTTGTTGATAAGATGCCTGACGCCAAGGTAGTTAGGCTTACAGATGATCATCTAAAATCAGAGCTAAAAGAAGCAAACGCAGTTTGGTTGGTAGGTCAGAATCCAAAAAACATTAAGACACTTACAGAATTGGAGGCTTTTAGATCTTTTCTGAAACGTTCGACAATCGTTGGCGCTGGAGGACAGTTAATTCAGGCATTTGGATCTCCCTTCTCAGACCTTTTCCCGGATGCTCATATTCTTACTGGCGACACTGAATCAATAAAACATGAAGATGGTAAAGTTCTTTATAAGGTGGGTAATGGTTCAGCATTAGTTCTATCGAATCGGAGTATCAGATCTGTTGGCCAAGGTGAAATTATAGTGACTCTTAAACAATCGAAATCAAAGGTCGAGAAAAAGATTCATCTTAACAAAAGTTCTAGAGGAGCTGATCTGACCGCACTGAGATTTGCGGCAGTTGATAGAAAAAGTCCCGCTTTTCCAGCACAAGTCTTATCCCCCCCGAAAGTTAAAAACGGTAGTCTGATCATTATTGGTGGAGGTCCTATGCCGCGGATGGTAGTTAATAAATTCATTCAATTAGCCGGAGGTGATGAAGCGTCTATTGTTGTCTTGCCTACAGCAGTCCCTGATTCAATGGTTCCTCGAAGCAGTGCCATCGCTGATACCTTCAAAAAATTTGGTCCAAAAGAAGTGACTGTGCTACCAGGTAGAAAGATCAATGAAGTAGACAGTGAAAAATATTTGGATGTTCTTAAAAGAGCGACCGGTATTTGGTTCGGAGGAGGTAGACAATGGAACTTTGTCGATGCTTATCATGATACAAAGGCTTTAAAACTGATGCACCAAGTTCTCGATAAGGGAGGAGTCATCATGGGTAGTTCTGCTGGAGCCTCAATACAAGCTGAGTACTTGGTAAGGGGTAACCCTTTAGGGAACCGTGACATGATGGCTGATGGATATGAAAAGGGGCTTGGGTTTTTGAAGGGAGTTGCCATCGATCAACACTTTGCGGAAAGGAATCGCTTCAAGGACCTTTCATCTGTAATTGAGACCTTTCCTCAGCTCCTCGGTATAGGAATTGATGAAGGGACTGCTCTCATTGTGAAGGGTCCTGTCGGTTTGGTTCAGGGAAAAGGACAGGTTCATTTTTATGACAGAAAAAAAATAAATAAACCTGATACAAAGGATTATGAGTCCGTTGGAAGAGGTGGAAGGTATCAACTCGTTCAAAGAAAAGTGCTAAATACTGGAAAAATAACTCCAAATAGGGAGAAGAAAGAGTAAAACTTCTTGCAAAAAGGGACTGTTTCAGCTTTTATCTCAACCCCGCACCAATAATGGGTAGGTACCGAAGCGGTCAAACGGGGCAGACTGTAAATCTGCTGGCTATGCCTTCAGTGGTTCGAATCCACTCCTGCCCACCATGGTGCGGTTTTTTTAGGCTCATTTTTGGATCAATGGGCGTCAATTCAAAACCAACGTTTGGAGTTTAATTCTTGTCTTATTACATTCTAATTTCGAGAATAGCTAAATTCTATTACGCATCAAAACTTCCCCAGAAAATAATAATGATTTCCTCTAAACTAATTAATCTTCATTTGTTTCATTTAATTTCCCGTGGACTAACTCCAATATTCATGTTGTCCATGATTGGAATTCTTTTTGGCCAAGGAGCCTCAGAAGAGATAAAATTGAAAAAAACGTCCTCAGGGCTTGATATTTATTATGGGGAGAAAGTCATCGCCGAGTTCTCACATACTCAGACTCCTCAGGGTAGACCATTTCTTTGTAACATTCATAGCTTGGATGGTATTAAGGTGACCCGAAACTACCCTATTACCGATAAAGATCAGGATGACCACCCTCATCATCAGGGTCTATTTCATACATTTTCCCAACTTAATGGTATTGATTTCTGGCATATGAAAGGGGTTGCCAAGCACCGCCTTTTTACAGCTCCACCAAAGGATGGTAATCCTGCAACATTTTCTGCTGAGAGTATTTATCTGGACCGTGATGGGAATACCCCTCTGCTAAAGGAAACTATGAAATATGCATTTCACGTCACGGATCAAGGGTTACTCATTACGGTGAATGCTATCATCGAAGCAGAGGCTGAGAAAGTGACCATTGGCTCTAAGGAAGAAGGAGGCCTCGCTGTTCGAGTAGCGAGTGATTTGAGAGTCCAAAAAGGAGGTAAAATGATTGATGATCAAGGCCGAGACGGAGGAAAGGCTATATGGGGAAAAGCGGCGAGATGGGTTGATAATTCTGGCAATAAAGAGGGCCGTTGGGTTGGGGTCACTTTATTTGCCAGCCATAGTGATCTGGGAGCATATCACTGGCATGCCAGAGATTACGGTCTCATAACTGCTAATCCTTTTGGACCTCTTAATAAGGCTCCAGATAGAATTCTTAA
>Ga0115012_10002305_pt1 | contig 11116 bp, 4 predicted proteins | sample TroAtlMetagenome_FD_88706 | JGI IMG/M metagenome (GOLD analysis project Ga0115012, IMG submission 88706) | Marine eukaryotic phytoplankton communities from Atlantic Ocean - Tropical Atlantic ANT10 Metagenome | ecosystem: Environmental > Aquatic > Marine > Oceanic | place: Tropical Atlantic Ocean...
GAACGTAAGCCACTTACGTCGGTCTGAAAAGGTCTTATCTCGGAATCGTTATAAGCCATTAATCACCAATTATAAACATGTTTATGATTTATTTATTCTGCGGTAATAAATAATTCATGGCGATACAAGAGACATTTCAACGTAAAAGTAAATATTTAGACTTTGATTTAAACTTTACTAAACATCCACTTACTAATGATTTAGTAATGAAAAAAGGTGCCGCTGCGATTAACCAGTCTTTAAAAAATATAGTACAAACAGCTTTTTATGAAAGACCTTTTAATCCCACTTTCGGTTCAGATGCGAGAGCTTTACTCTTTGAACCAGTTGATAGTATCACCATACAAAATATGAGACGAGTAATCGAAACAGCTATTAAAAACCATGAGCCTAGAGTAAACGTAATTAAGATAGCTATCGGAGATTTAGTTGATGCGAATGCATACAATATAGGAATTACCTATGAGTTGCTTGATGTAAACACTAATAACGAGGTAAACCTCGTACTTGAAAGATTGAGGTAATAAATGGCAGATGAAAGACCGGTAGTAGCTAATCCGGATTTTAAAGATATTAAACAAGACATAATTACGTATTTTAAAAATGATGCTACATTTTCTGACTATGACTTTACTGGTTCAGCACTGAATATACTGGTAGATATTTTAGCTTACAATACACATTATAATAATCTTACTGCAAACTATCTAGTAAATGAGATGTTCTTAGATACAGCTCTCATGAGAAATAATGTATTGTCCATAGCAAAGATGTTAAATTATCAGCCTCGTTCAGCTCAAGGTGCAAAAGCTACTATCACTTTGAGAATTCCTAAAGTTGGAGGAGCAAATCTTTATCAACTTCCAATAGGTTCATTATTTACAGCATCTGATGGTACAACAACTTATAACTTCTACACTACGAAAGCATACTCTGTACAGTATGATGCTACTGAGGCAAATGGTACTACAAAAGATTTAGTGGTAGAAGTATTTGAAGGTAATTCAATCACACAAAGATTTGTACCAGATTCATCTAATTTATCTTTTCCAAAGTTTGACTTACTAAATCAGAACATAGACACATCAACTATAGTAGTTTCAGTGAATGGATCGAAATGGACACCTGTATCAAATGAAACTCAGGGTACTAATGATGTTAATAATTTAAGTACAATATATTTTATAGAAGAAACTAGAGACCTTACACACAGAATTATGTTTGGTAATGGTGTACTTGGTCAGGCATTAAATGCTGGTGATGAGATTTTAGTTTCATATCTAGTCACAAATGGTTCAGATGCAAATGGTGTAAATGCATTTACTCCAGCAATTAATGGTAGAACAGATATTACTATTGTAAGCACAGTAAAAGCTCAAGGTGGTGGAGCAATAGAAACTATCCAGGAGATAAAAGACAATGCACCTAATTTTTTCCAAGCACAATTTAGAGCTGTCACAGCAAATGATTACAAAGCAATATTGAAAAAAGAATATGCTGATATACAAGCACTAAATGTTTATGGTGGTGAAACTGTTGGTAAACCTGGTAAAGTATTCTTCTCTATTAAACCTAAGTCTGGTGATGCTTTAACTGACCAGGCTAAACTTACTATTACAAGAGATATATTATCTAAGTTTAACTTGGTGACAGTCACACCACAGGTTGTTGACCCACAAATTATTAGGATTATTGCTAAAACAATTGTACAATATGATGCTTCTAAATTAACAACTAGTAAAGAAGTTCTTGAAGCTAAAGTATTAGCACTTTATAATGTACTGAACACTTCTTATATTGGTGATTTTTTAGAGAGTTTTTCTGTATCAAAACTTACACAAGAGATTTTAGCATTAGATAAATCAATAGTATCAGCTAATCCAAGAATTAATTTAAGATTTGATGTAAATGCTGTTAACACAGTTTTAGATAATTCATCTTTTTCTTTTAACAATAGATTGTTTACAGCACCTTTTGCTGGAGAAGCTTCAGTGGGTGGCGTAATAAATTCAACACAATTTAAGAGGTCAGGTAGAACCACATTCTCTAAATTTATGGATGATGGTAAAGGTGTTCTTAGATTAGTAGATGTAATTGGTGATGATAATATTATAGTAAATACAACTGCGGGAACAGTAGATTATGAAACAGGAGAGATAAATGTTAGTGACTTTGACCCAGAAGACGGTAAGATTGGATTCATAGCTATACCAGATTCTTTTGATGTACTTACTGCAGGAAATTACTTATTACAAATATCAGTTGGAGACTCAACAGTGACAGCCATCGATAAAGATGATAAAGCTTCACTAAACTTGTTTAATGTATCGAGAGCTAAGTAATGGCAAAACACATACTGCCAATAATAAAAAAGCAGCTACCGGAGTTCATAAAATCTGAACATCCTAACTTCCAATTATTTGTAGAAGCATATTATGAATACTTAGAACAGCAAAACGATAGTGATTCTACTTCAGCACTAAACCTTTTCAAAACAGTACCTAATGCTGGTGACTTAATTCAAAATGCTGAAGAATACCGAGATGTTGATACCACACTTACAGAATTTAAAGAATATTTTAGAAGACAATTAACACCTTTCACTATTAGTGGTAATTCAGTCACCGATGAAATATTATTCAAGAAAGCAAGAGATGTCTACCTCGCAAAAGGTACACCAAACGCATTTAAGCTTTTATTTAGAATGCTTTATGGAAAAGAAGCTGATGTATTTGAACCAAAGACTCAGATTATTCAAGCTTCAGAATCTCTTTTCACATCATTTACACAGATTAAAGCTGAGGTAGTTTTAAATGAAGCTAATCTAAGTGATTTTAACTATGAGTTATCTACAATTCGTTTAGATAGTGATATTACAGATAGTGATGCATCAACAAACATACTTACAGTTCTTGATGGTACATTTACAGGTGTCACAAAAAATAACAATACAGTTCTAACTTTATATCTTACTAAAAATCCTGACTCAGATATGGGTGGAAGATTAGTGAAAGGTAGAGAAGTAATTTTAAGAGACTCTACTGATACTTCAAAAGTAGTAAAAGTAAAACTTCTAAATCACATTGGTAATACCACTATTGTAGAAGGTGGTGCTGGTTTTAGAGTAGGAGATAAGTTTTTTGTAAAAGATACAGCAAATAGTATACCAATTCAAGTTTCAAAAGTCCAATCTGGTGAAATTGATAGAGTCATGATTCGTAACCGTGGTAAGAATTACCGTGTTGGAGATACTATAGAGTTTATCAGTGAAGGTGGTGTAGATGGTGCTGGAGCTTTGGCATTCGTAACTGCTGTAGATGCTGAAGGTGCTGTCACAGAGATTGACGGAAGTCAAGTAAGATTAGGTGGAACTGGTTATCTATCAGAAGACTTTGAACCAGTTATAGTACCTATTATTCAAAAAGGACAATACACACATATACCTGAACCTTTCATAAGAACAACTGATGGAACTGGATTAGATGCTAGAGGTCTTTCATCTGAAGTCGGTAGAATATTAGAAGTATCTACACCTCAAACAGGTTTCTTTGACTCAGACCAATTTGGTGTACCACAAACTGAATCACCATTTGCTGTAAGAATTGCAAATCAAGAAGCTATTGATGTTGGAAATGTACTAGAATTCCAACACTTTTCACCAGATTCAGATGCTGGTAGTATGAGACATGACAGTGAAGTTATAACAATTAACTTGACTTTACAAGATTCTGATGGTATTACAAATGATAGTGATACTTTATATTGGGCTGGTACAGAAGAACTTGGTACAAACTACTTATATGAAGGTAAAGAAAATAGTGATTATGAAGTAAGATATGCTCCAGGCAGTGCTCTTGATTCAGATAAAAACTTGGGTTTAGGTGGTGTTTTTCCATCTTTCTTTCCTGGAAACTTTGACTTACATAAAAGTCAGTTTCATAAAAATGGTATTAGAAGTATGCAATATGCTCAAGGTAAATTTCGTTCAACCTTTGCATTTGGATTAAACGCTCAAACAAGAATTGATGACCACTACGTAAACTATTCTTCAAACAGAAAATACTTCTTTAAGAGTGGTAATAAATTTAAAATAATTAAAATGCCAGTGGCATGGGAATCAGAAAATTATGTTTGGAAAATTAGAAGTATAAAGTATTACGATTCAGATGGTGATAGTGACTTTATAGAAAGATGGAAATCAGATTCAGAGTTTGATATTCAAGGTATCACACCAACTTACTATTCATGGGATGAAGGAGAAAAAGGTCCTCGTAAATGGGCTAGATGGGTGAGTGCCTGGGCCGGTGCTGAAGAACCAATAAAAGATGTAGATTCAGATGGAAGAGGTAATTTACGGAAAGTAGCATCTATCACAGGAGCAGAACATGCTGCAGCTGGTGCTGTTGCTACAGCTCGTTGGGATAAGATTACAGCAACTACAAGAGTTGCAGGTAAACCTGGACAAAGATACGGTTATCCTTCAAACGTTCGTGGTGGAGATTCTGAAATTTATGATAGTGATAATAGTTATCAGTTTGGTCAAATATCTAATGGCGTTGCAACAGGAACTTGGAATGCAACACACTCTTTTGGTAGAGACAGTGATAGAACAACTGTAGCATTAGACTCAGATTCTTTTTCTTCCGGCATAAATCATAATAATGGAAACCAAATCTTTAATGTTTTAGGTGGCTCAGGTGTAAGTGGTTCAGTTAATATACCTATTGTTCAAAACCCATTACCAAGACATGCTGTACAAGCTTTTCCAGTTCAAATTAATGACCCAAGACTTTATAGATTAGACAAGTTTCATATCAACCAATTACAAAATTCAGCTGCTAATGATTCAGAGCTGACACAAACTTATACTTCACAAGTCTTTGTTTCAGCTGATGAAGCTGATTCAGATGGAACTGGTAAAGGTACATCTAAAAATATTGGTACATTTGTTAGTACAGGATATGGTGGTGTAGTCACAACTAAATCTACTGATGGTACAAGCTTTACACTGAGTAGAGCTGATAGTGAACAAGTTGTGTCAACACTAAATGTCGCTATGAAGTTTCCTAAAGATAGTGATATTGATAGATTTGATAAAATACCACATGCATTATTAAGAGTTATTAAAGTAAATCCACAAGATGGTACTAAACTTTCACAAGAAACTTTCCCAGTATCTAATACTGTAGTACAGTTTGAATCACCAAAAATTAATGTTCAATTCCCTCTTACTACAGAAACAGAAAAAACATTCTTAAATGAGAGTGGATTCTTAAGTTCCGTATCAGGTGGTGTACTCAGAGATAACTTTACAGTTTCAGAATATTCTTATATTATTCAGTCAAGCTTAAATATGAATAAGTGGCGTGGACCAATTAAAGATACATTACATCCAGCAGGACTTTACTTATTTGGTGAATTGAATGTAAATACACTAGCAGACTCTAAAACATCTGAAACTGTAAAACCAACTTCTAATATTGGTAGTGAAACTGCTAATCTTACTTTTGATGCAGATGATGATTACTTTAATGATAAGTCTACCGAAGGTGTAGCTGTATTTGCTGATTCTATAGAATTTGGTGCCAACCCTTTTAATATTGTATCACCTACAAATGATGCTTCTGGTACGTTCTTAACTGCAGACTATACACAAAGAAACGTAGAATCATCAATTCTTTCTCAAAGAGGTAATTCATTCTTTGATTATGAACCTGTAGGACTAGTACATAAAGTTTGGACTATATTTGATAGCGAAGGACATTACAATTATGTAAGAGGTGCCATTGATTCAGATTCAGATTTAAAAGTAAAATTTGGTATGTACTTTACACCAAGACAGGGTGATGGTAAATTAGTAATTGGTTCAGGATTTGATTCGGACTTCTTTAAACGTCCAATCACTACACAAAAACATGATAGTGAAATTTCACGTCAATCAAGAGTAAATAATAGAAGTCAACATTACGTACCAAGTGAATTTCATAGTGCCAAGAGATATGACAATATAGAAACTATTGGTATTAACCAAATTAAGTATGAAGACTTTGAACAATTTAGAGTCTATGATTCAGACATACCTGCTGACATATTCCAAAGATTTGATGCTTTAACTGCTTCTACTTTTGAAAAGATAGACTATTCTAGAATTAAAGATAGTGATAATGACCTAGATACATTTAACCAAGCAATTGATAGAACAAGAGAGATTAGAATAGGTAAGTCACAAGACTTTAATACTGCATTAAGACTAAACAATGAATTAGTATTTGAAGAAGATGGTACTAAATACTATGACATAGATGCTTATGAGAGAAAATACAATATCTTTAACAGTTTAAGAGATTCAGAGTTTAATGAAGGCTGGAGAATACCTGGTAAAGATGTAGCACTAGGTAATATTACTTACACAGCACCAGATTCAGAGATGGATTCAGACTTAATTGCTAGAGATAGTCAAATCAGAAATAGATTTGCAATAGAAAAAGTAAGAGGTTTCTCAGATGTTAAATCTCCAAGAACATCTAGAGCATTTGGTAATTATCTTGGTGGTGGTAATACTATTATTGTAAGTCCAACATTTCCTTCGGGTGCTGGAATAAATAATACAACGCAACTATTAGGGACTATAACTGACTCTGATTACAAAGAGAACCTTGAGTTTAAGAGAAAAAATTAATGGCAACAATTGGTAAAATAACACCAGAACTTAAAACACTTATCGCAAAATCTGCAAGAGATGAAGTTCGTAATACTTCAAATGATGATACTTATTATGCGTATATAGCCTACACAGATTCAGAAGATTATCCTTTTCATGATTCAGACCTTTCAGAAAATGTCACAGATTCAGATTTAATACATGTATACAAAAATATAGCTACAATGCACCGAGTCTTACCAGGTGGTGTATCAAGAGTTATTACAAGAAAGAACTGGGTTAAGAATAGAATTTACACTGGTTGGAATACTGATACTTCAAATGATAGTGATTACTATGTAATGTCTACTGAGATTGTACAGGGTGTTCCAAGACAAAATGTTTACAAAGTATTATTTGCACCTTCAGCCACACCATCAACTGTGGCTCCTACGGGTTCATCATCATTACCATTTAAAACATCTGATAACCATTGGTGGCAGTATATGTACACAATCACAAATTCAGATGCAATTCTCTTTATGACTGAAGATTTCATGCCAGTACCAGAAAGAGTATCAACCGAAGAATCTCAAACAGTCACAAGTGGTACATCAAGATATGACCAATTGCAAGTACAAAATAATGCTATCTCAGGTTCTATCTTTAATGTCAGAATAAAACATGGTCCTAATGAAAGACCTGATTCTGACAAGTTAAGAGGTTTCACTAGTAAGAATGTAGTTAAAATGAGAGGTGTTGATGGTACAGGTGCTACACCTACACAAGTATTTAAAGCAACTGCTACTAGAGATAGTGAACAATCTGCAGTTTGGAAATTTGAAGTTGAACAATATGGAAAAGGATATACAGCTTTACCTTATGCAGTAGATTCAGATAATGACTCAGAATTAAAATGTTATAGATTAGATTTAGCACCTGGACTTGGTCATGGTGCAGATGCAGGAGATGAATTACAAGCCAGAGATGTGATGTTAACATCAAGAGTAATACCTCTCGAAAATGGATTTGCAGACTTAGCAGTAGGTGAGTTCTCTATGATTGGATTAATTAAAAACCCAATTGATGCTTCTACAAACTTAATAGGTACAAAAGATTATTATACAGTTGCAAAGAAAATAACTTGTGATAACACAGCTTTATTTAGTGTCAATGATACTTTCTTTAAAAATGGAGACTCAGATACAGCTGGTAAAGTAATAGCAGTGAGTGGTAAAGATGTTTATTACATAAACACTGGTCAGCTCAGAAAGAATTTTAGTGACAGTGATTCAATAATTTCAACAGCACATAACAATGTAATTAAAAAAGTCACAGGTGCTGAGATTAAATTTAACAGCGGTAAGTTTCTATCGGTAGATTACTTAGAAAAAGCACTACAAAGGTCAAAAGACCAGATAGAATCTTTGAATATACTATTGAGATTGTAATAAATAGAATGAAGAGATTTATACATGTCAACAATTAATTTAAACGTATCGCCTTATTTCGATGATTATGACCCGGAAAAGGATTATTTAAGAGTCCTGTTTAGACCAGGCTTTGCGGTACAATCTCGTGAGCTCAGTCAGCTACAAACAATAACACAACATCAGATACAAAGATTTGGTGACCATGTATTTAAAGACGGTTCAAGAGTCAATGAAGGTAATATTCATGTAAACTTTGATGTACATGCCATGACTCTTATATCAGGTTCAGGTAATGTTAACTTCCCGCTTTCAGGTGCTGATACAGGAACAATTGAAGGTAATATTGGTGATTTCTCAGAAACACTACTCACAAACCAAGCTGGTGATGTACAAGCAAAGGTTATAAAAACACCTACAGGTATAACTGAAAGTTCTACATCAGGTACTATCTTCTTTACCTATATTACAAGTAAGAAATTTACTGATAGTGATGAAGGTTATGTATATGCAAAGACAGCTGATAATCCAGGTTCTACTTCATCTTTTGTAAATGTATTTTCAAAAGTTTCAAATGCAACAGTTGCAACAATTAAAAATGGTGTATACTATATAGATGGTTTCTTTACTAGAGTAAATGAACAAAATGTGGTTGTATCATCTACTACAAATACTCCAACTGCAGCAATCGGGTTTTCTATCACTTCAAAAGCCATAACGGCAAATGATGACTCTACACTATTTGACAACGCCCGTGGTAGTACAAATGAAGGTGCACCAGGTGCAAACAGATTACAAAATTCTATAAGTGTACTAATTAAGAGTACTCTTGACCAAGGTTCTGACCCAACATTCTATAAACAAATAGAAATTGATAATGGTGTTATTGTTGGAGATACAGAAAGAGCTGTCAAAGGACGTAGTAATACTCAAAACCCACAATACAATTTCTTAGGTGATGAGTTAGCAAAAAGACGTGCTGAAGAATCTGGTTCTTATTATGTTAAAAAATTCTTACCAAAAATAAGAGAAAACTCTTGGGAAGATTCGGATCAATTTGGTGTTTCTTTTTCTCCAGGTATAGCTTATGTTGATGGCTACCGTTTAGAAACAAATGCACCAAGAGATATTTACATAGAAAGAAATACAGAAGCAAAAAAAGAATTCAATTCAAAGTTATCTATAAAAGGAGCACCTTACGTAGATATTTTTGATATGACATCAGGTGTTATGTCAGGAATGCTATTAACACAATCAGGTGGTGTAGGTTCATATGAAAACAAATTAGCATTACAAGATTCAGAAGGTTTTACGATTGGATTTGCTAGACCTTACGGTGTACAGTTAACTTCAACTGCTGGTGGAATTGCAAAAGGTAGACTTTATATGCATGATATAAAGATGTTCCAGCACATTACTTTGGGTGACTCTGATAATTCATCTTATGATTCAGACCATACAGCTTTACATAAAGGAGTTTATATTCCTGGAGAAGAAATTAAAGCTGAATTAATTGGTAAAGTACAAACTGGACATGTAGTAAGATTAGATGGTTCTAGAAAAAATGATTCAGACTGGACTGATGTCACAGGTACAACAACAATTGCAGGAGTATCACAACAAAGACCTGGTATAATAGTATCTAACTCATCAGCACCATTTGCTGTTGGAGCAAGACTTTCTGGTGAAATACCAAGAACTGCATTAACAGCTGTAAAATCTAAAATTAAAACTTCTAGATTATATGACTTTTCTTCAGTAAGAAAAATTAGGTCTGCTAAAGATGATTCAGATAGTGTACTATTTACAGCTTTAACTGAATGGACTCCAGGTTCCGGTGCTACACTTAAAAATGTGAGTGGTGAACTATTAGGTAGTTCAGATAAAACATTCAAAACACTCAGGTCTGGTACAGTTCCATTTGATAATGATTTTGAAGTAATGTATAAATCACCACCAACAATTACTTCTACTGAAGGTGGATTATCAGTAACACCTAATCTAACTGATAGTCAATGGAGTCATAATAGAAATGGTGATTACAAAAGAACAAGAATTGATGATGCTGTAGAGATTACAAAAACTCTAAAATATGGAGTATTAAAAATTAGAAATACTGACAGTACAAGAACTACAGCAGTAAACTCATCATGGTCTGCACAAGATAGAAGAATTAATCTTTACTATCCAGACATTTACAAAGTTTATAAGATTGTACAAGCTACTGAAAATAATTCATTTACTCAAAGTACAACTGCACCGAGTCCAGCATTTACACCTCTAAAACTTTCTATATCTGGTGGTGCTACAATTCCACAAGGTACATTAATTGTAGGAAAACAATCTAAAGCAAGAGCAAGAGTAGCATTATCAAATACAGTCGCAACAGGAGAAAGTACGTTATCAGCTACAACAGGTTATCATATTCTAAAATCTGGTACTGGATTAGCAGATGAAGTACAAGTTTGTTTTGAAAAAGGTGTAGCATTTGTAGAAGGTGAAGAACTTACATTAAAAGTTCCTGATAGAGAAACTGCAATTTCAGATACTATTACATTTACTTCAGTAGGTACTACAATACCTGGTACAGATATTACAAATAATTATTTACTTGATAACGGTCAAAGAGCTGATTACTATGGTATTGGTTCTATTATCCGTAAGAAATCAGTACCTGCACCAGCAAATGGAGACATATTAGTATTCTATTCTTACTTTGATGCTGACCCATTTGAAGGTTTCTTTTACAGTGTTGATTCATATGCAGCTGATGGATTCTATTCAGTTGACCCAAGATATTTTAAAGACCCTCAAGAAATAAAAGGATACGAACCACTTGCTGGTGTTAATTTAAGAAACTTTGTAGATTTTAGATTTAGACAAAGATTAGGTTCTAATTATTCAACAGCACAAAACCCACTATCATTTAGCTGGAGAAACTTAGAGAATACCGGTGCACACGTCATGCCTGATGGACAATTCTCGACTGATGCAGAATTTTTCTTAGGACAAAAAATATCATTTGTTTTAAACAAAGATGCAGAAA
>Ga0115012_10002306_pt1 | contig 11115 bp, 7 predicted proteins | sample TroAtlMetagenome_FD_88706 | JGI IMG/M metagenome (GOLD analysis project Ga0115012, IMG submission 88706) | Marine eukaryotic phytoplankton communities from Atlantic Ocean - Tropical Atlantic ANT10 Metagenome | ecosystem: Environmental > Aquatic > Marine > Oceanic | place: Tropical Atlantic Ocean...
TATCTGTATTGACGTCGCCAATGGTTACACCGAACAGTTTTCAGATTTTATAAAGAAAGTTCGAAGTGAATTTGAAAATAAGATTATTATTGCAGGAAATGTTTGTACACCGGAAATGACGGAACAACTTATTTTGTCCGGTGCTGATATTGTTAAAGTAGGAATTGGAGGAGGATCTGCGTGTCTTACCAGAAATGTTGCAGGTGTTGGTATTCCTCAATTGAGTGCTGTCATAGAGTGTTCTGATGCCGCTCATGGTATTGGCGGAATGGTAATGTCAGATGGAGGATGTACCTGTTCTGGTGATATTAGTAAAGCCTTTGGAGCAAATGCCGATTTCGTGATGCTGGGTGGATTATTAGCTGGTCATGATGAGAATAGTGGGAGTATTAATGAAAATAAAATTACCGGTGAAAAAACTGTTGAATTTTATGGAATGGCTAGCAGTACTGCACTTGATAAATATTATACTGATAAAAAGGGGAAAGATTATAAAGCCAGTGAAGGGAAACTGGTTAAAATCCCTTATAAAGGTTCCTTGGAGGATACTTTACTTGATTTATTGGGTGGTGTTAGGAGTACATGCACTTATATTGGTGCAAAAAAAATCAAAGACATTTCTAAGTGTACAACCTTTGTTTGTGTTAATAACCAGTTAAATAACATTTTTGTTTAAAACTTTCTATATTAAGGATTAGGCGTGGAGCAAATTATCTCAATTAAAAATGGCAAAAAACAAACCGCAATTTTTTCTGTCACTGAAATGGAGTCTCGTCTTACTAAGTTGCGATCTTCAATGGAAAAAGAAAATGTGGATGCAGTATTTTTTACCTCTATTCATAATATCAACTATTACAATCACTTTGTATATTGCTCTTTTGGGAGACCATATGGTCTAGTAGTGACACAGGATAAGATTAAATCTATAACAGCTAATATTGATGGAGGACAACCCTGGCGGCGTGGTTTTGGTGAAAATATTATTTTTACTGATTGGGAGAAGGATAATTATTTCAGGGCTGCAAAGAATGAAATGAAGGGGAATGCCCGCATAGGTGTTGAGTATGATCAAATCAATCTGGAAAATTTAAATAAACTTCAATCAGTACTTCCTGATGCTCAGTTTATAGACATTTCAAAAATGACTATGCGTCAACGAATGATCAAATCCAGTGAAGAAATAGAATTAATTCGCAACGGTGCTCAAGTTGGAGATATTGGAGGAGCTGCATGTGTGGAAGCAATCGCTGAAGGTGTACCAGAACATGAAATCGCTCTGCATTCAACTCAGACTATGGTACGTGAAATAGCGAAACGTTATCCAGAAAGTGATATTATGGATACTTGGACTTGGTTTCAGTCTGGAATAAATACAGATGGTGCTCATAATCCTGTCAGTACACGTAAAATTCAAAAAGGTGATATTTTAAGTCTAAATTGTTTTCCAATGATTGGGGGCTATTACACCGCTTTGGAACGTACTTTATTTTTTGATAATGCCTCAGAACGACATTTGGAAATTTGGGAGATTAATATTGAAGTACATCGCAGAGGTTTAGAGATTGTCAAACCCGGAGTGCGTTGTTGTGATATAGCAGCTGAATTGAATGAGATTTTTAGAAAACATGATTTACTAAAATACCGTACTTTTGGTTACGGTCACTCTTTCGGAACGCTCTCTCACTATTACGGTCGTGAAGCTGGATTGGAACTGCGTGAAGATATCGAAACTGTTTTGGAACCGAATATGGTAATCTCAATTGAACCAATGGTGATGCTTCCTGAGGGCTTGCCTGGAGCTGGGGGCTATCGTGAACACGATATTTTACTTGTGACCGAAGGCGGATCAGAAAATATTACTAAATTTCCTTTTGGTCCGGAACATAATATAATTAGTTGATATTCGAATTTTTTAATTGCTGAAGAATATTCCACTAAAAGCAGTTTTTCAAGATTCTTAAAGAATTAGCTAAGTAGGAGTTAGCTAAGTTTCCTATAGAAAATCTGCTAAAGATTTTCCGCTAACTGTAATTGTAGAGTTTTCGTCAGTTGTTACAGCTATAGAACTATCTGAGCTATCTTTCCCCTGATTTAGATTTCTCTTTAGTGATTCTGGACGTACCTTCCAAAAAGTAAGAGTCAGATAAAAACCTGTCATTCCACCCATCATCAAAATACCTGCTACTACAACTTTTGAATCCATTCCTAGATCAGCTATCATCAACAATGCAGGAAGAAAACCTCCAACAGGATACTTTTCAGAGTTTGAGGAATTTATCATTAACATGCTGAAAACCGCAAATATGACACCTGTTCCCGTTCCAATCAGTAAAATGTTTAATGCTTCCATATAACTCAATAGAAAAGTTTCAAAAAATAATTCTTTTATGATTAAGGCAATTTTTAAATACTTAATACAAAATCATGTTTCAAATTCACATAGTTTTTGCGACGTGTCAAGAATAAATATTTAAACAAAGTTATATTTTCATAATTAAATCCAATGAGTGAACTCAAATTACATAAAATTAATTCAAAATGATACTAAAAACAGAGTGTTATAATTTGATTATTGAGTTTGTATTTTGTAAACTTATGAGGGGATATTTTCATAAACTGAGAAATTTTAACAACACATATTTTAATGATTCTTAAAATTAAGGGGTTATATAAATCATTTCCACAGGACAATCACAAAAACATTGAAGTTTTGAAAAACTTAAATCTTCAAGTTGAGGAGGGAGAAACTGTTGCAGTCGTTGGACAGTCTGGAAGCGGTAAGTCTACATTGTTGTCAATGTTGGCAGGATTGGATCGACAAAGTTCAGGTTCACTTCGTATAAGGGGCCAAGAAATTTCGGAAATGAGTGAGGTCAAACTGACGCAATTTCGAGCTGAGAACATTGGTATTATTTTTCAGCAATTTTATTTAATGCCTCACCTGACCGCGATAGAAAATGTCTCTCTTCCTTTAGAAATGTTTGGGCATAAAGATAGTCAGCAACGTTCTCGTGATGCTCTGCTGCAGGTTGGACTTGCAGAACGAGAAACACATTTTCCTCACCAACTGAGTGGCGGTGAATCACAAAGAGTTGCCATCGCCAGAGCAATAGTAATCCGTCCCTCAATTTTGCTTGCTGACGAACCAACAGGAAATCTTGATAATGCTACTGGTATTCAGGTAAGTAACCTCCTTTTTGATCTTGTACAGACTACTGGCATGACTTTACTGTTGGTGACACACAATATTGAATTAGCTCAGCGCTGCTCAAGACAGTTACAACTTAATTCTGGAAGTTTCCAATGAAAAATCCTCCAGCATTTTTCTGGTTTAAACTGGCCTTTAGGAAATTGCTAAACAATCGACGTTTCAGTATCTTTTTTATTTTTAACCTTGCGCTAGGACTTGCAGGTTTCATTGCACTAGATTCATTTAAAGTATCTCTAGATAATCATCTTGGTCAAAATTCAAAAGCAATCCTAGGAGCAGATGTTGCTCTGACGAGCTATGTGCCATTTGAAGAAAATACTTTGAATGTTCTTGAAGAAAAATTACCACAAAATACTTTAAGTACTCGTAAAATAACTCTATTCACAATGGTTGCGGCTAAGAATATTTCACGATTGGTACAGATTACAGGTGTTGAGGATGAATATCCGTTTTATGGAAAAATGATTTTGAAAAAAAACGGAATCGTGGAAAGTGAAAATATTGAACAAAGCTTGAAATTTTCTGATGAAGTTTGGGTTTATCCTGAACTTTTGTTCATGCTTGGTCTTAGCGTAGGTGAAAGTATTAAAATTGGCGAGAAGATTTTCAGAATTGCAGATACTATAATTGACGATCCCAGCAGTTCATTTTCATCATTCGGACTTGCGCCACGGATTTATCTCGGATATTCACAAATGTTAGAAACTGGACTTTTAAGTAAAAAAAGTAGGGTCAGTTACCAGAGATTGTATCGTCTGCCGGAAGGCTCTGATCTTCCAGGACTTAATGTTGAACTTAAAAATAAAATAAATGATTTTGAAGGATCAGAATCAAAAATCAGAATATTGACACATAATAGAGCAGGAAACAATTTAGGAAGGCTTCTGGGTTATATAAATGATTATTTAGGTTTAGTGGCAATGATTGCTGTATTTCTGGCTGGAATAGGTGCAGCTTACCTTTTTCGTAATTATCTTGTCCATAGCTTTCGTGAAATATCAATTTTAATGAGTTTGGGGGCAACCCGTCAGCAAACTTACCGTATGGTGTTGTGGCAGTTGGGATTATTAGGCACAGGTTCTGCGTTGATTGCGATTATAATTTCATTAGGAATTTTACCGCTTTTACCTATCCTGCTTAAACAATTTTTGCCAAATGGTTTTGAAACTCAGTTAAGTCCGATAAGTCTCATGTTTGCTCTTGTTTTAGGAGGTGTTGGAAGTTTGGTCTTTTGTTTACCTGTCCTATCTAGAATACGTACTGTGGAACCATTGCACCTTTTTCATGAAAATATTGAACAAAAGATTGTTAATTCATCTTTCTGGAAAAAACAGGTCTTTAGTTATATTCCCTTGCTTATTTTATCATGGTCTTTGTCAGTCTGGCAGTCTCACTCTTTGATTGTGGGAAGTGTATTTGTTGGAATGTTGCTGGTTTCTATTCTTTTTTTAGGTTGCATAGCCTGGCTTGTTTTAGCTATGGCTGGAAATCTTAGTCAAATTTCAGGAAGTACAATGAAACGTCTTGCTTTTAGAAATCTTCAGCGTAACAGAACAGGAGCAATATCTTGTTTCCTTGCACTTGCACTTGGTACTTTATTGATAAATTTGATTCCGCAAATTTATCAGGGTTTGCAGGAAGAAGTATCAAGGCCTGATGATTTTCGTATTCCAAGTTTGTTTTTGTTTGATATTCAGCAGGAACAAATGGAAACACTTCAAAAAACATTGATCTCTGAAAAAGTTAACTTAAATTATCTTTCACCAATGGTGAGAGCTCGCCTAGAAAAAGTGAACGGTAAGAACTTTGTGTATAGTGATAAAGTTGCCCTGACCAGAGAACAGGAAAGACAGCAGAGTTTCCGGAGACGTAACCTAAATCTGTCATATCGAACAGAACTTTCTGATTCAGAACATATTGTAGAGGGGCGAATGTTGGCAACTAATTATGATTGGGATTCTGGAAAACCAGCAGAAGTTTCATTGGAGGTGCGATATGCTGAAAGAATGGGTTTAAAATTGGGTGATTTATTAACCTTTAATGTACAGGAAGTTTTGGTTGAGGCTATTGTAACAAATTTGCGCCGTGTACAGTGGAATAGTTTTCAACCGAATTTTTTCATCATTTTTCAACCCGGAGTCTTAGAAGATGCTCCGAGTACGTTTTTGGGTTCAATAGGTGGGTTGGATGCATCAGGTAAGTTGAAGATTCAAAACAGAATTGTCAGCGATTATCCGAATGTTTCAGTAATTGATGTGTCACGCATGGTGGAGAGAGCCTTGAAAATATCGGATCAGATGGTTTTGGCACTCAGATTGATGGCTTATCTATCAATTTTGGCAGGTCTGGTTGTTGTCTTTTCAATTGCTCGTCACGAAGTTGACGGTAGGCTTTGGGAATTGAATATGCTTAAAGTACTCGGTGCCAAATTTTCAGACATCCAGAAGATGATACAAATTGAATTTGCTGTGTTAGGGATATTTGCGGGTTTGTTCGGAGTTGTTTTAAGTTTAATAATGTCTTACGGAATTTCCTGGTGGTTTTTTGAAAATCTCTGGAAATGGACATGGCCAACCAGTTTGGCAAGCATTATCGGAGTTACATCTTTAAGCGTTGGAGTAGCATCTCTTGCCACTAGTCGTACTCTTAGAAGTTCACCACTTACTTTGTTAAGAGCCTCATGAATATTTCTTCTAAGATATAAGTATTTTATTATTCATTTGGTGAAGAGACAACTTCAACTCTACGATTTTTTTCCAATTCTTTATTGTCTCTACCAATAGCTACAGGATCCATAGACCCCTTGCTGACAACGATGAAGCGCCCTGAATTGAATTCCATCGCAACTAAAGATTTCATGAGTGCCTCAGCACGTTTTAAGCCTAATGTGACATTGCTGTATTTTGAACCCTCTCCATAATTAGGTTTAAGTGGATCGGTATGACCGGTAATCTTTATTATTTGCTTTGGATATTTTCTTAGACATTTTGCTAATTTATTTAAAGCAGGTTTAGAGGAGTTACGCATTTCATTTTTCCCGCGCTTGAACAACAGTGTTGACTTACATAAACCACTTTTTGGTGCGGGAAATCCAGGTTTTGAATTTAGATTAGTACGTTTTGCAAGGTGCAGAACAAAATGACTTCTAGATCCTACATTTCCGCGAGTAAGTTTCAAAATACTGAAATCTTCACTTTCAACCTCCCACTCCAATGCTCCCTGAATTAGTTGCGTCTGTTCTTCGTTAGCAGTGTATATCCGTTCACGATAGTTCTGTAGATTTAGTTTGCTATTTTTGTTTGCCGTAATCAGGATATCTGCAAAAATGTCTTTTAATGGTCTACCACTTATAGGAATGTTTGCAGCAATATCAGAATCTACCATTTGTTTTTTTGCATTTTTATTCGCTTCAACTTCAATGTTGAAGCGACTGAACATCACATCGTTTTCAAGTGTATATTTTTCGTGAGTTAAAACCCTCCTTTTTGCATAGTATTGATGATAAAGTTCTTTGGCTCTTCTGTATTCCGATTCGATCAATTCTGCATTTCCACTACCAACAAGTGAATCTCTTTTGGTTGTGATATCATTAACTTTCAAACGTAGCTCAGAGATACTTTGTTCTAGTCCCTTTCTGAACATATTGAAATCCTCTAATTTGCCGGTTATAGTGTTAAGAAGATGTTCATTGTTCAGTTTTTGATTATTGTATTCTTTATTCAGCCAGTCGAGTAAGCGTTTATCACCAACTTCTTTTTCTTTGAGGTAAGTTTGAATTTGCTTAATGTTAGAAAGAATTTCTACTTCTATTTCTTTATTTTTAATATTTGAATCTTTTGAAGTGTCTGTTGAAAATGGGTAGGATTCAACGCGTAAGAAAAGATAGACAAATTCATTTGCATCAGAATCAAAATGAGTTATGTTTTCTGGGTACATGTAGGTAATACGTATATGACCAGTTTGTAATGGAATATCAATTTTCTTTTCGTAAGTAGATTCTATATGCCCGAGAACCGGTTCTTCCATGCTTTTAAAAAAAGCGCTGTTTAATATATCAAGTTTTTTCTTGTTGCTCATTAAGTCAGGGGTATAAAGTGATTTGACTGCAACCAGAGCAGTGATTGGTGTTTTACTAAGACTACTAATAAAAACCTGCTGATCAACGTTAATTTGAACTATCTGTCTGCGAATTTCGGCAATTTCTTTTTCTAGTTTAGAAATATTTTGTGTGTAATTTTCTATTCGCACTGATCTATCATTCTGGCCTGATCTTAGTTGTGCACGTCTTTGAAATGTTTTACGGTATGTCTTTTCGAGTTTTTGCAACTTTTCATGCCAATCAATTTCAGAATTAATTATTGAATCAAGCCATTTAGTCTCAACAAAAGGTACAGCATAAAAATCTTGTATCCCTTTGTTAATGACGATATGTTCTGTTACAGCTTTGTTAAATACTTCTTTATTTTTTCCATCAGGCACCTTGTAAAAAATGTTTTCTCTATCCTCGTCAACGGATTCTGTTCTATTTTGTTTTGTACCTTCGTCAGAAGATTCCTGAGAAATAGATGGGTTAGAAAACAAAATAATACATATGAATATTGCTAAAATAAATCTTATAAACTTCATGTTTTTACTCGGAAGAAGTGCTTTGATTAAAACCGTAAGGAAATAACAATGTTGGTAATTGTCGGAAAGTTTGATTCTATGGTAATCTAGTATTAAAATACAAGATAATATTTAGCATATACTCATGCAATATTAACTATTTCATGGTAATTACCGACAATAATTCATAAGTTCTAACATTTATTTAGTTTATTTTTAATCATTTTTTCAACATAATTTTTTTAATTAAAATTTCTTTCAACAGTTGTTTAAAATAAAAGTTCATTCGATTTCAAATATAATACTGTAAAGCACTAAAAATAATTGATATTAGTCATAAAAAATGGTATAATAATATTAAATAATTTCAATATAGTATATGTTAAATCACGATCAAAGCATGCTTTTTTAAGCTATGCAAAAGCGAGTTTGCTAGTCTTTATAGATTTTGAGATACATTCTCTATTTAACTGACAAGAATAAGTAGTTCATGAAACAAAACTTGTAATTATTAATTTTATATTCTGTATTGAATTTTAAGTCTTGTTGAAACTACTTTTCTACCAAAAAGTCAGTTCAACTGAGAAATTATTAAAATACTTTACAAACTCTAAAGTTAACGACGAGAAGTGGTAAAAAAAAAATAATTTATCAACTTATTCATTAAATTCATGAAGTGTAATCTGTTGTCTATTAAAAACTCTTTCCTACAGCTTTAGTAAGCTTTTCAATTTTAATTTCTTACATTTATTTAATCTTTAAATTATGGATGCCAGTATTCGTCCAAAGGGGATTCTCGATTTTTTGTCTCAACAAGAAATTCGTCAATTCAGTGATAATAATAACCGTGAGCTGAATGATCAGTTCAGACGTTGTGCCCTCGCAGTTCTCAATACTGATAGTCATACTGATAGCGGAAAAGAAATGTTAGAAAGTTTTCCAGATTTCAAAATTGAAGTTGTACAGCAGACACGCAGCATTAAGCTTGAAATAAGGAATGCACCACCAAAGGCATTTGTTGATGGAAAGTTGATTCAGGGCATCAATGAACAACTATTTTCTGTACTGCGTGATATTTATTTTGTTGACACAGAAATCTTTAATAAAAGAAGTTTTGATCTAAATCAATCTTCTTCAATTACAGATTTTGTTTTTCAAATATTACGTAATGCTGGTTTACTAGGAGATTTAATCAATTCAAATTTAGTAGTTTGTTGGGGTGGACATTCAATAGGTGAAAAAGAATATAAATATACTAAAAAAGTAGGATACCATCTGGGTTTACGTGAATTTAATATTTGCACTGGTTGTGGTTCTGGGGCCATGAAAGGTCCAATGAAAGGTGCTACTATTGGCCATGCAAAGCAACGATACAATAATGGTCGTTATATTGGTATAACTGAACCAGGAATTATTGCTTCGGAATCACCGAATCCAATAGTCAACACTTTAGTAATGATGCCAGATATTGAAAAAAGACTTGAGGCTTTTGTACGTTCCGGACATGGTTTTATAGTTTTTCCAGGAGCAGTTGGTACCACTGAAGAAATTCTTTTTTTGCTAGGGATTTTGATGCATCCAAAAAATGCTGAACAACCTTTTCCTTTAATTTTGACAGGCCCTGTTGATAGCGAGGCTTATTTTGAAAAAATTGACAATTTTATTACTTCTTGCTTAGGAGAAAATATTAGGAGATATTATGAGATTATAATTGATGATCCTGAAAAAGTAGCAAATAAAATTCATTTAGGGATTAAGAAAGTTCGTGAATACCGTAGAATGAACGGCGATGCGTTTTATTACAACTGGATGTTACATATTGATCAGGAGTATCAACGTCCGTTCGTTCCAACGCATGACGCAATGGCAGGATTAAATTTGCATTTTGATCAACCAAAACATGAACTTGCGTGTAATTTGCGTAAAGTATTTTCCGGAATTGTTTATGGAAATATTAAGGAAGACGGTGTACTTTCAATTGAGCAAAATGGTCCTTTTATAATTAGTGGAGATTATAAAATAATGGAAAAACTTGATGCTTTGCTTACTAGTTTTTGCAAGGAGAAAAGAATGAAAATTTCCAGAGATGTTGAATATAACCCGTGTTACAAAATTGACCCATGAAAAAATCTTTGGAAAATATTATACAAAACGATAATTCATTCGAGTGGGGATCTGGTAAAGATGCTGATTCAATTCGTACCATGTCTTCTAGTGATTTATCAGACTCTTTTCAAGGATTGTTAAAGGGGCAGAATTTGGAAAATGGTATCTGGATATTTGGTTATGGATCATTGATGTGGAATCCAGATTTTAAATTTTCTGAAAAAATTACTGGAGCAGTTTCAGGATATCACAGACGTTTATGCTTGAAATCAACAGTATATAGAGGTACTCCAGATTTCCCTGGTTTGGTTTTTGGTTTGGATAAGGGCGGAGAGTGCCACGGAGTTGCCTTCCATATTTCTAAAGAACATTGTGAAAGTGAACTTCAAATTGTTTGGGAGCGAGAAATGTTTGCTGAAACATATATTCCTACTTGGGTTAGTATACAGACAAAACAAAGGTGTATTTCGGCGATAACATTTGTTATTAATTCAGAACACGAACATTATGTGCCAGACATATCACTTGAAGAGGTAGCTAAGCGTGTAATTCGAGCTGAAGGAAATTGTGGTTCATGCCACGATTATGTGAGAAATACTGTTAAATGTCTGCATCAATTAGGTTTACGCGACTCGATTTTAGAGCAGTTACTGACTTTAATTGAATATCCCTCAAGTTATGAATACTGTAAATAATTTGCTTTTATGTTGAATTTTAAAAATAGTTTATTTGGTTGGTTGAAGCTAATAATGCTATTTGCGTTGTTGACATTCAGTAGTATTGCTGGGTACAAATTTTACGAAAAAGGTAGGCATGTTGGATGTTTCCAACTTGAAAGTGATATAGTTAGGCCTGATATTACTCCATTTCGTGAAGATCGTCTTCAGTTGATAGCATTAGGAGACACAGGTACAGGGAACAATGATCAGCTTGAAGTTTCAAAGGGAATGTCAAAAGTATGTGAAGAATCAGGTTGTGATCTGGTTTTGCTTTTAGGTGATAATTTTTATCCATCAGGTGTTGTATCTGTAGATGATCTACAGTTTAAAACAAAATTCGAGGAAGTATATGGAAATATAAAAATACCTTTCTTTGTAGTTCTTGGAAATCATGATGTGAAAAAGGATGCTCTTTCACAGGTCATCTATAGCTTGATGAGCTCTACTTGGCGTATGCCAAATTATGAGTATTCA
>Ga0115012_10002307_pt1 | contig 11113 bp, 9 predicted proteins | sample TroAtlMetagenome_FD_88706 | JGI IMG/M metagenome (GOLD analysis project Ga0115012, IMG submission 88706) | Marine eukaryotic phytoplankton communities from Atlantic Ocean - Tropical Atlantic ANT10 Metagenome | ecosystem: Environmental > Aquatic > Marine > Oceanic | place: Tropical Atlantic Ocean...
CCTCACACATACTCAAAGAAAATCCATTGAATCAGCCTTCAAGAAAGGGCTTCTAATCGCTTTGACTGCAACTCCAACTTTGGCTGCGGGAGTTAACCTTCCAGCTAGAAGAGTATTAGTTAGGGATGTAAAAAGATGGGGCGATGGTATGAGTCGTCCTTTGCCAGTTATGGAAGTTAGACAAATGTTAGGGCGTGCAGGTCGGCCAAAGTATGATGATTATGGTGAGGCTTGGATTCTCTGTAAAGGTACAGATGGTTGGGAGATTGCTGATGATGTCAGTGAAAGATATTTTTTTGGAGAAATAGAATCAATTTCTTCTAAGTTGGCAAGTGAACCAGCCCTACGGACTCACCTTTTATCGATAATTTCTACTGGTGGGCTGCAACATCGTGGAGATATTGGTGATTTTTTTGAATCAACTTTCCTAGGATTCAGTGTCTCTAAGAATATTCTCAACGAAAGAATAGATGAGATGCTTAATTGGTTAGTAGATGAAAGATTCATTAGAAGATTAGGTGTTGATGAATCCTATGCCAATAAGCGCGCAGATGAGAAAATAAATGATGCTGAAGACTGGGATGACAATATGCCAGTATGGGCAAATATTGCACATTCAACTATTGGTGTTGAATTTCAACCTCCAGGAGAAAATAAAACAAATAAAACTCTTAATTCAGCATTTGGTGAACCAAGTTTTGGATTCAAAAAAGCGACAGAATTATCTCATGTAGGGGCATGGCAATTAGATGATAAAACTGAATTTTCTGCAATGAAATATGAAGCAACTTTGATGGGTGAAAGAATAACTCAGTTGTATTTAGATCCTTTATCGGCATCTTTGTTGAGGGTTGGTTTAAGAAGGGCTGTTAGAAGAGAGGTTAGGAAAAGTGGAGAAGTGACAAATTTTGGTTTACTGCACTTGATCGCTACAACTCCAGACTTCTCATCCCTTTGGGCTAAAAATAGTGATATGGAAATAAATTCAAATCTTTGGCTTAAGACTAATTCAGTAGAAAATGAACTTTTGGCTGATTCTTCTTACGACGAAATGTTACTTGGAAATATTAAATCCGCATGGTTGATTGATAAATGGAATAATGAAGAAAGCATGCGTTCTATAGAGAAAAGCCTGGATGTAAGTCCTGGTGATTTACATCATAGAGTAGATTTGGCCTCTTGGCTTCTGCTAGGTTCGAAGGAGATTCTGATTGCAGATGATGTTTTCTCACAAGAACACATGTCTGAAATTTCTGAAATTATCAAGAAAGTAGATGTTTTGAGACAGAGGACAAGGCATGGTTGTAAAGAGGATTTGCTAACTCTAGTCAACATCAGAAATATTGGGCGTTCGCGTGCTAGAGAACTGGCTAATTTAGGAATTAGGACTCCACAACAAGTAATCTCTATGAGTCGTTCTACGAGAAATGAACTTCTCAAACTTAGAGGCTGGGGCCCTGTGCTAATAGGTAAAATAATTTCAGAGGTTGAAAAAATAATTTCTAGAACCAAAAGTCATTCAAAGGCTAACTCTCCAATACAGAAAAGAGATGATGATATTCCTCTTTTTGATGAAAAAGAATCGGATGTTTGAAGAAAAATAACTTATTGGCTTAATCTATGGAGTTAGGCGCATTTCCTTGTTTATCATGGTCAAACTCTGAATCATCATCTAATCAAATACTGATTCAATTTCTTAAGATTAGACCTTCCGAAAGATGGTTGATGTTAGGTTCACATGCAGCACTTTGTGATAATCAACTCTGGACTGCTTGGCATTGTTCAGTGCGTAGATTTTTTCGAAAAACTTCACTTGCAAGAACAATAGATGCCGAATTCATAAGATTCATTGCCGGTACTCACCATATTTCTGAAGCATTTCAAAGGGCTGGAGTTTCAGACACAGAAGTTGAAGGTTGGATCATTTATCTTCCAGAAATACAAGAAAACAATTCTTTAGATAATGGAATTTCTCCTTCTGTCGGATATAAAGATAATTTTGAGACTACTGCATTAGGTATTCTTGAATCACTTAAATTGACTCCTAGTCATTCGTCCTTAGAACTAAATTTAGAGAATGCAGATAAATTAGGAATGGACATAAATGACTTAGATTTCGATAACTTAGAAGATGCTTTAATTGGGTTTGTTCTTTCATCCGAATTTCATACTTAAATTCGAAGAGTTCAAGCACTCTCGACGATTACATAGTAGCATGGTGCTTGCAGCTTCCCCCGGTGACGATATTTTCAACAATGCTCGTAGATATCTCGAAGAAGATAAAATTCGTTCCGCATTACAGAATGCTACCGATTTTGGTGCAAGTTATGCCGAGGTAAGATTGGTATCTGTCACTGATTCCAGTGTAGCAACTAGGGACGGCCAATTGGAAAGAGCAATTCCAGGTCAAGAAGTTGGTGCTACGATGAGAGTTCTTGCTGATGGTGCATGGGGCGTTCATTCTACAACCGATATCGAATCGATTCCTAGTCAGGTTGAATCGACAGTTCGCTTAGCCAAGGCCGTGGCTCAAAGAAGGAGCTCCAAGGATAAACCAGTCTCATTAGCTGAAGTCCCAATAATCGAAGATTCAGTTCATTGGAGGCCCGAAAAAGATGTTAGAGAGACCGAGTTAAGCGAAAAACTAGAACATCTAAAAGTTCTTTATGAGAATTCGAAAGAAGATAAAAAAATTGCATCTGTGATTTGCGGATGGCATGATGAACATATTCATACTGAATTTATGTCCAGTGAGGGAATGAACAGAGTTTGGTCTTTCCAAAGGTCACTCATCAACGCTACAGTTACAGCAAGAGACGGATCTGACGTCGTTTCATACCGGACTAGGCACGGTGGTGAAGGGGGTTTAGAACTAATCGAACAATGCGATTTAGCAGAACTTGGAAATTATGCTAAGACTTCAGCAATTAGACTATTGAAAGCAGAAAGGTCGCCTTCTGGAAAGTTACCATTGGTAGCAGATAGAGATTTGACTGGAGTTTACATTCATGAAGCATTAGGACACCCCTGTGAAGCAGATTTAGTCGCTGCAGGCGATTCATGTCTTGATGGAAAATTGGGACAAAAGATAGGTAATGACATTGTTACTGTTGTTGATGACCCAACAATAAGGGGCGGCTATGGCGCTCATCCAATTGATGATGAAGGGTTGGATACCAAAGAAAAATGTTTGATTAAAAATGGAATTTTGACCGACTATCTTAACCACAGAGAATCAGCTCATCATTTCGGAATTGAGCCAAATGCTGGAGCTAGAGCACAAGACGGATTACATCATCCTCTTGTTAGAATGTCTAATACTCTGATTATGGGAGGTACTCACAATGATCTAGATGAACTGATTGAAGACATCGATTATGGAGTATATGCCTGTGGTTCTAGAGGGGGGCAAGTCGATACTGGAAGAGGTTCTTTCCAATTTGCTGCACAAGAAGCTTGGTTAATTGAAAACGGTTCAATCACGACACCATTAAAGGATGTAAGTGTGAGTGGTTTGACACTTCAAATTTTGAAAGATGTCGATGGTTTGACTACTGATTCAAGATTAGCCGCACCTGGTTTTTGTGGCAAAGGGCAAACCGTTCCTGTCGGAGACGGAGGGCCAATCATGAGGATTAAGGAAGCATTGGTGGGATGAATATGTTACCCGATGATGCTTTGGATAGGCTTATCGAAGGCAGTAAAAAGGTCGCAGAATTGTGTCGTGAAAATAAAGTTAAGCAATGGGAAATAATTGCTACACAATCATATGGTCATCAATTAGATATTGAAGCGGGGAAGATTTCTCTAGCCGCAGGTGGCGGTGATGGTGGATATGGAATCAGAGTAGTTGAAGATGGTAAGTTTGGATATGCTTACTTAGTAGACGTTAAGTCTGCCGAGAATGCAATTCAACAGGCACTTTCTATAGCACGTATCTCGCCCTCGATCAAAGGATTTGATTTACCAAGTAATCAAGAAACAAAAGAAGTCAAAGGATTATTCGATAAGAGGATTCTGTCTGTAGGGCCAGAAGACCTTTTGAAACAAGCTGATTCAATTTTGGATGAAGTAAAATCTTTGGATAAAAGAGCAGTCGTAACTGGAGGAGGGCTCGGAGTTAGCGCAACCGCGGGAGTTTTAACGTCAAGTGAAGGAATTGAACACCATGGAATAACAACCTCGCACGGCATAGGTGTACAAGTTTCTATAGATGAAAATGAGCAATTAACAAGTTCGTGGCAAGGAGAATCTAGCAAGCAACTAATAGATGAGATACCAAATTGCGTAGCTAATTCTGTTGAATGGGCTCAAAAAACTAGAGATCCTATTAAAGTCGATAATGGTGCTGAAGATTTACCAGTTCTAATGACTTCAGAAGGTCTTGGTTCACTATTCTCGACTGTCATACCTTCGGCAATTAGAGGTGAAAGGTTGAGTCGTATGGAGTCTTTTTGGTCTGGAAAACAAGGAGAGAATGTTATGGCAAAAGATCTATCATTAATTGATAATGCGATAATGGAAGGAGGGATTTCATCATCCTCAAGAGATGCTGAAGGCGTTCCAACTAGAAGACAAATAGTTGTTGATTCAGGAAAACTAGTCGGATCATTATGGTCTACTAGGGATTCAGCTAAACTGGTTGCTGAAGGTAAAATAGAACATGCTACATCTACTGGTTCTGCTTCACGCAGAGGTCATCAAAGTCCTCCAGTGACATCTTGCAGCAATTTGGAATTAATTTCTAGTTCTAAATCGAGTAGTATGGATGAGTTACTTCAACGCATGGACTCAGGTTATATCGTAAATAGCGTAATGGGTGCGCATACTGCTAATCCTACCAGTGGTGATTTTTCTGTCACTACTAGTTCTATCCTCAGAGTTGAAGATGGCGAGGTTATTGGCGCAATAAAGCAGGCTGGTCTTTCAGGAAATATGGCTAAAGCATTGAGCAGAGATGTATTCTTGGGCGATGATATTAGAGTATCAGGTGGCAGTATGCACATTCCAGATATTTTGTTGATGCAGGCGTTAAGAGTCAATCCAATTTAATTTTCGAGGGCATTCTTTATTTCCTGTCGTCTGTGGTATCCTGTACCATGGAGGTCAAGGGAGTGTCTAGTCTAAACCAATCCGCACGAAAACCCGAAGTCTGTACTCCGCACAGACAATGGATGAACACAACGTCTGTCGGGGTGATGATAAATGTCTGAAGAAAAATATGAATCGCATATTAACGCAGTGTTATCAGAATGCCCTGATGCAGATAGAGAGGAGGTCAGAGAGGCCTTTGCAAAATATGAGAGTGAATTCTATATCCCTCCTCAAGATGCATTGAGATCTATAATCCGTAGATTTAAGGGCGATATGGCGCCTTCCAGTACTGGTAATAATTCCCAACCTCAAAAGTCATCAGTTTCTAAGAAAGTAGCTAGTTTAACTGAACTTTCTGCTACAGATAGAGACGTTGAAATAGAGGTTGAGATAATCTCCCATAACCTTAGAGAACAAACCATTAGAGGTGAGCAAAAACAAATTGCTTTTGGCTTACTCGAAGATAATCCTTGGGATGAAGGCGGCCAGCGAACTAGATGGGAATACAAAGATTGGGGCCCAAACTCAAATATATCTCCTGGGACAGTTGTTAGAATAGAAGGTGCTTCTGTAAACGAATATCAGGGTAGGATGTCACTTAACATTAATCAGAGTACTAGAATCGCAGTACTTAGAGAAGGTACTAGGCCAGTTGTAGCGCCTGGAGAACCAATAGAAATCAATAATATTCCAAGCGATGGCTATGTATGCGTTGTTGGAAGAATATTATCTTCTAGGCCTGACCAAATTCATAGGAAAGATGGCTCAGGCTCTATTGACGTTGTAAGAGGTAGAATGGCTGATGAGTCTGGGACAATAGGTTTTCTTTCTTGGGAGCCATTTGAACACGAAGTTGGAGCCTTGGTAAAGATCGATGGGGCTCAAGTAAGAACATTTAGAGATACTCCTGAACTTAACTTTGGCAGGACTACAAAAGTAGAATTATATCATGATTCTAACTTTGCTGATGCAGAATCACTGATGGAACAAAACATAGTAACTATCTCACAATTGAGAGATGGCTCAAGAGACGTTGAAGCAATAGTGCAAATCACTGAATGGTCTAAGAGGTCATTTGTTCGCGATGGACAAGAAAAGTTCCTTTGGTCTGGTCAAATAGCTGATCCATCAGGTAAATGCCGCATGAGTGCTTGGGAAGAATTACCGATAAGTGAATCAGATTTACCAGTTACAATAAAGGTGAAAGGAGTAAGAGTGCGCTCATGGCAAGGTATACCCGATATAACAGTGGATAAATCTACTCAGGTAGAAATCCTTGAATCGACTCCATGGGATGATTCTATAGACCTTTCAAACCATATCGTTGAAGTTCCATTGACTGAATTGGTCAATGGTTCGAGTAGGGTTGGAATTTCAACACAAGGAATAGTAGCCAGTGTAAGAGAGGATTGTGGTATTATCATGAGATGCACTCAGTGCCGTAGAGTGTTGCGTGATGGAAATTGTAGCCAACATGGGGATGATGTTGGTACTCAAGATGTTAGACTCAGACTTGTAATCGATGATGGCACTTCTACATCTTCACTATTAATCAACAAAGAAGCCACTCTAAATTTACTAAATATGACTGAAGATGAAATCAAAGCAGAAATAGATTCTAATGGTCAGATGGAATTTGTTCAGAGGCTTAGAGGTAAATTATTAGGTCAACTTGTTACCGCTTCTGGAAGAACTATTGTTGATGATCAAGGTGCAATGTTGCTTGCCGATAAGACCGAATTAGTTGAACAAGACCCTGGTTTAATATCTACAGAAATAAGGGCGCAATGGGGGGTACAGTAATGCAGCCATCTCGTTCGATAAAAAGGCAACCTGCATGGCATATGCTGGCTTCAGAATTTGGTGAATCAACTCTAAATGAGAAAGGTTCAGGTGAATTTGATCCTTCATTTGTCATTACTAAATTAGGCTCTAAAGTTAATCGAGTTATAGTTGCGGGTCTTTTAGAAAGGTTAGAGCCAAGAGACACAGCGAATGGTTCTGTACTATATCAAGGTCAAATTAGGGATCCATCAGGTGTTCATTATTTCTCGGTTGGAGATTATGCTTCAGATTCTATGAGGGAACTTACTTTACAACTATCGCCGAAGGTTGAAAGTGGAGAACCAATACTTATGCTGATGGTAGCTAAGACTCGTTTATTCCAGACTGAAGAAGGAGCTATTTACACCTCCTTGAGGCCAGAAGAGGCATGTGAAATCGATAGTAATAGATACGCGACTTGGCTGACTAAGACTTGTCAAGATACATTGGAAAGAATGAAGATTTTTACAGATTCATTAGACTTCGAACCTACTATTGAAGCTTTGACTAAACAAGATATCGCAAGTCACATGGTTGAAGGATTAGTTGCTTCAAGAAATCATTATGGCGATATAGATTTGGAGCATTATAATCTGAATATTTTGCAAGCATTGGACATTGCAGAAGGTAAGATTGATGCTGCCTCCAAGCCCCCACAACAACAAATCATATCAGTTCAAGAAGGCGATGAAGCGAGTTCTAATTCAGATGAACTTGGCGATATATTACTTGATATAATTAAGAAATTAGATCAAGGCGAAGGAGTAGACTTTGAAACATTGATTACCAATGCTTCTGCAAGAGGCTTTTCCCGCTCGGTTGCGGAAGAAAAAATAGAATCTTTATCCGATGAAGGTTCTATTCATGAACCTGCATTTGGATGGTTTAGAATCGTTTCTTGAATACTTTTGCCCCAACACATTCAAGTTCTTTCGCTTGTGTGCTTGTTGTAGAGGTCACTATATGGCAGGAATGGATTTCTTCATCCGCCCGGCTACGGGCACGACTAGCGCAGATTGGGTTCGGATACCGAATGCAGATATCAAAGTGAGATTAACACGTAGAATGACACGTACCATTGTTCGTGGAGAGGAAGGCGATAATTTACATGATGAAGGCTCTGAGTCCGCTATTTACACAATTAGCGGGGAAATGCAATTAGATGAGTATAAGAGAATCTTAGCCATGTTCCGTTCAGGTCAACCGTGTATTCACGACCCATTTGAAGAAAGAGATGTAAAGGTAGTTTTTGCATCTATGGAATATGATGGTTCCACTGAATCATTTAAATTTGAATTAATTGAAGATATAGTGTGAGGATTAATTATGCGTAAACTAGAGGAGAAAAGAGAAATTCTCTATGTCATACGTACTATGGATGTTTTGATGTCATCAGGTGTTGGTCTTGAGGCGGCAATACATACAATTGGAACTGGAGGTTATGGAATTATATCGAAGGACTTCTCCACGGTTATGGAAAAGTTACGCTCTGGGAAATCTAAGGGGTTAGAAAAAGAGATCAAAGTTCTGATGAGTAAATCCGAATCAGAAGGTTATAGAAGATTGCTAAATACTATGTATAATAATCTAACTCAAAATACCGATTTAATCGAAACCTTAAGAAAACAAGGTAAGAGAATGGAAGAAGATAGAAATGAAGATGTAAATAAGTACATTGAAGATCTCAGTGGAGTTCCTGAAACATTATTATCAATAGGAATGATAGGACCAATTATTCTAGCAATAATTGGATTGATCCCTCAATTGATGAGTGGTGATTTAGGGGCATTTATGAAATTACCACCTGCTTCTACAATTCAATCTGTAGTTAATGTTGGACTTATTGCAACGCTTTTTGGAATGATAATGATTGGATTAAAAGCTCATACAAAAGACCCGGGGTTGTAGTGATATTATGATTTTTGATTTCCTCGAAGCATTTAACGATCAGATGTTATTGCTGATTCTAATCGTTTTAGGTGTGGCCTTTTCTGCAGGAGGAATTCCTCCAATAATTGAGAGGAATCGGCGAAGAAGTATAGAAAATCAACTACCAGGTTTACTTGAAGCCTTATCAGATGCTGTTGGGGCTGGAAGAGGTATTCAAGAAGCTATGTTAGAACAAGGAAGAAATACCCCAGGAGTTCTAGGGAAACTTCTAACTGAAACTTTAGAATCTAGTCATTCATCTTCCTTTGATGCGGCTCTTTCAGCATTCGCCTCAAAAACCCGTTCATCTCAAGTTCAAAGGGTAACAGTTCTAATCGAAACTGCAATAGAGCAAGACGCACCTTTGCAAGGTATTCTTTCCGATCTGTCAATGGATTATGAAAGGCTTAACGATTTAATGAATAAAAGAGAAAGCGAACTTCAAGGTAGAGGAATTTTGATTATAATTTTTGTATGTATCGGACTTCCAGTTCTTATCGCATTTATAGTCGGTTTATTCGCCCCTGCAAATAAGGGTTATCAGATCGGTGATTTCAACCAAACATTTGCTCTATTCTTTGCTGCATCTTCTGCTATTGCCTCACTGGTATCTGGCAGAATGTTGGGTAGAATGAAGGATTTTCTTTGGTGGCTACCTTTTTGGATGGCGGTTTCAATGGGCCTTTATCTAGGCGCAGTAAAGATGATTGGAGGTTAGATTATGTCAGAAAAAGTATTAGCACAATATGGTAGAGTTACAATTTATTTAGAACCAAATCACCCTTCGCCGATATATCATGTAGATGGTTCTATAGAACCTAATCCTTATGGCGATATTGCAGTTTTATTAGAAGATGATGATCTTGAAGAAGTCATGTATAATGGAGGCACTCAATGTGTTAAAGTGGCTCACAGAGACCATGGAATGTGTAGGACCAATGTTTGGATTGACGATGATGCTGGTATCCAAATTGCGAAGAATATCGCATCTTTCACTAATGTACCTTTAGGAGATGGACCTGGGATGGTGCCAATCTTTGATGGTAGGCTTCCAGATGGCTCTCGTGTAAATGGAACAATTCCACCAATCACTCCAGATGGACCTACATTGACAATACGTAAATTTAGAGAAGACCCGCTAACTATGCTTGATTTGGTTAAATTCGGCACAGTAAATTCCCGTCTTGCTGCTATGATGTGGGTTTGGATTGAAGGTCTAGACAGTAGACCAGCAAACTTTGTAATTGCTGGAGGAACAGGTTCAGGTAAGACAACGACACTAAATTGTTTAGGAATGTATATTCCTTGGCATAGAAGGCTGCTAACGGTTGAAGATACTGCTGAATTACAAGTTTATCATGATCATTGGTTGAGAATGGAAACCCGAAGAGAGAGGCCGGATGGCACACCTGAAGTTGACATGAATGATTGTTTGAAATCTAGCTTGCGTATGCGTCCTGATAGAATAATTGTTGGTGAAGTTAGAGGCGCAGAAGCTGCAACTTTACTTACTGCAATGAATACAGGACACGATGGCTCCTTTGGTTCATTGCACGCAAATACTGCTCAAGAAACAGTAACTAGGATGATTAATCCTCCGATGAGCGTACCTCCAATCATGCTAACAGGATTGGATTTGATAATTATCCAAGCGAGGTTACATGTTAATGGTAACACAGTTAGAAAAATTACGGAAGTTGCTGAGATAGCTGGTATGGAAGGAACCAAACCGAGATTGAATATTATTTGGAAGTATAATGCTGCCAAAGACAGAATTGAAGAAACAGGAATTCCTTCAAAACTTAGAGAAGTTATTTGTCAAGCAGCAGGTGTTACTCCAGATGTGTTTGAAAAGCATGTAGACCAAAGACAAAAAATCATTGAAGACTTACTCAGACGTGACATTAGGGATATCCAAACGGTAACTCAAGTTATTCAAAACTTCTATGCAAGTAGATGATTAACCACGTAATCTCGCTAGGACGTCATCAATGTGATCTATCTTCTCTCTTGCTGATTTAAGGCGGTCAGCTGCATCTGCTATTTCTTCATCATCTTCAACAACTTGCGAAATAGTTTCATCTTTAGGCTTGAATGCTTGTGCAAGTGACTTTAATTCTGTAACTATGGCGTCTACTTGAGAATCAGATACTATTATTCCTGGCGCAACTCGAGGTATTTCGGATGGAGATAAATGCCCTAGCTCAGCCCCTATTATTCCTGCAGATGCTAGGATTCTTGGCCTTAGGTCACTAGTATTTACTTC
>Ga0115012_10002313_pt1 | contig 11103 bp, 10 predicted proteins | sample TroAtlMetagenome_FD_88706 | JGI IMG/M metagenome (GOLD analysis project Ga0115012, IMG submission 88706) | Marine eukaryotic phytoplankton communities from Atlantic Ocean - Tropical Atlantic ANT10 Metagenome | ecosystem: Environmental > Aquatic > Marine > Oceanic | place: Tropical Atlantic...
ATCATGTAAAAGAGCGCCCACTATCCAGTCTATATCAGCTCCTTCGTTAAATGCGCGGGTGCCTGATTGCAGGCCATGTTCAAGTCTAGTAATTCTGTACCCTTCCAAGGTATTGTTGCCTTGACGCTCGAGCTCTTCAATTATTCTTTCATACGTTAGAGCAACATAGGTTTTCTCTAATTTTTGAAGCAAAAGATAATCATCTTTATCTCCGTATTTCATCTCAGTAAACTTGACTAGCTCACTCATATTATCTCCGATACTTTCATGTTGGTTACTGGACTTACTTATCAAAAAATATAAAAATCCATTTTACCAAAACTTCATTTAATCACCAAGGTGTTTATTACCACGATGGTTTTCGTTATATATAAATATTTTTCTTTTGTACTTAATTATGGAAGATATATTAGATAGTCTTAGTGTAAACAAAAGGAGGATAAAGGCTCTTGGAAAAAAATAGTTACAAAAATAGTGAAACTGCGCCTCCAATAATGCAAGGTGCTCCACCACCAGTAGAACAAAGATTACCTTTTATAGATTGGGATAGGCCGCCTTGGAACCGTTGGTCGTTTCAAAGGGTCTCAGAGTTTTTACCAACGGCGCTAATTCGGAAGGGAAAGGTTGTTTCCCCGCTACAATACTCATTAATAGATATTTCAGATATTGAGGTTAAGGGACCTTCTGGTGAGGTTTGTAATATAAATCAGTTTATAGAGGATACTTATACAGATGGGTTTCTTGTTATGCATAATGGGAAAGTTATTCATGAAAGTTATTATAATGGCATGGATGAAAGAAGCCTTCATTTGTGCCAATCGGTATCAAAGTCAATATGCGCAACAGCTGGAGCTTCATTAATTGAAGAAGGGCTTTTAGACCCAAATGAGTTGGTTACAAATTATTTACCAGAACTTTCTCAGACGGCTTGGAAAGGTGCCACTCTTCAGCATGTTTTAGATATGACAAGCGGTGTCAAGTTTGTGGAAACATATGAAGACCGTGAGTGTGATATAGGAAAAATGGATTTTGCTTCTGGCTGGAAGCCTGCTCCCGAAGGTGTTGATGTATCAAAATGGCCAAAAAACATTTGGGATCAAATTCTTAGTTTAAGAGTAAAAGAAGCAGAGCATGGTGAGCGTCATGAATATAGATCAATAGAGACAGATATTTTTGCTCATGCCATGGAAAGGGTTACTGGCAAAAGATTGCCACAAATTGTGTCTGAGAGGTTATGGGCCCCGATGGGAGCTGAAGAGGACGCGAACATAACAGTCGATAGTAATGGCTATGGTCTGGCTTGTGGTGGTGTAAGTGCAAGTTTAAGAGATTTAGCGAGATTTGCGAATTTGATGCTGAATGAAGGGTTGAGTGCTGGCAAGCAGGTAGTTCCAATAAGCTGGGTAAAAGACGTTAGGCATGGAAAGCATGGAATGCAGATAAAGCAATATTTTGATCATGGTATTTATAGAAATCAATTCTGGGTAGAGGATAGTGAAATTGGGTCCCATTACTGTTTAGGGGTTTTTGGACAACTTATCTATGTTAACCCTCAGAGCAACATGGTAGCCGTTAAACTTTCAACGTTTCCTACATTTCGAAATGAATTGTTCACCAAGTGCACCATGAGAGCTCTTCAAGAAATTGCTAAGCAATTAAATTAGAAAATGAAATTTAAGTGATATATTCTTATGCTCAGCAGCCAAAGACATTTATTTAATATACCTGAGGAAGTTGTCTACTTAAACACAGCCTATATGTCACCATTGTTAAATTCAGTTGTGGAGGCAATAGACAGAGGTGTGCGGTCAAAAGCTCATCCTTGGAAAATAACAATACCTAATTTTTACGAAGATATTGACAGAGCCCGTATTCTATTTTCAGGACTTACAAATTCTAATCCTGAAAATATTGCCATCATTCCTTCTGCTTCATATGGGATACAAACAGCTGCGAAAAACATAGAAGTTAAGCGTGGAGAAAAAATATTACTCCTAAAGGATCAGTTTCCATCAAATGTCTATCCTTGGCAAAGAATGTCCCAAGAAACAGGATGCCATATTATAAGAATAGAACAAGGGAACTTTGAAAGTCTAACAGATGCAATCCTAAATAATTTAGATGAAACAGTTGCCGTAGCAGCTTTGCCAAATGTTCTTTGGACAGACGGGTCATTGATAGATTTAATTCAAATAAGATTACGGTGTGATGAAATAGGGTGTGCTTTGGTATTGGATCTTACCCAATCAGCAGGGGCAGTTTGGATTGATTTTAAAACTGTTAGGCCTGATTTTGCAGTTGTTGCAAACTATAAGTGGATGCTTGGACCATATACTACTGGATTTCTTTACGCTTCACCTGATCGCTGTGATGGGATGCCATTAGAAGAAGGGTGGATTACAAGAAAAGATAGCAAAAATTTTTCTAACCTAATTAGATATACGGATGCTTATGAACCTGGAGCTACCCGTTACGATATGGGCGAAAGATCAAATTTTGCTTTAATGCCTGGAGTGATAGCAGCATTGCAACAAATTAAGCTCTGGGGAATAAAAAATATAGAGCAAAAGCTCTTAATTCAGAACAGGTTTTTGGGAGAGAAATTAACTGGATTGGGATTAGAAATAACTGATGAAAAGCAAAGAGCACCTCACTTTTTAGGGGTTAAAATTCCAAATGATTCCAGAAATGATTTGCTTTTGAAACTTTCCGAAAAAAATATATATTTGTCTGAGAGAGGAGGAACTATAAGAATAACGCCTCATCTGTGGAACACCCAAGCAGATTTTGATAAATTAATTTCTGAGTTGAAACAATTACTTTAAGATTGTCTGGAAACTCTTTCCAAAAGCATTTCCGTAGATCCATCCATTAGAGAAGCCATTTGAACCGCTGGAATGTACTGAGAAAATGGATATTGGCTATGAAATCCAGCAGCACCCATTTTGTGCAGGAGTATTGGAAAATGTTTCTGGCAAACATTTGTTGCAAAAATTTTTGCTTTAGCAGCAGAAAGTTGAGAGCCCTTTTGTTCTGCTACTTGTTTTTCTGCTTCTTCAACCATTAGCTTAGCTGCTGTTAGATCAACTTCTGCATCAGCTATTGCAAATCTCCAGGATTGATGAGTAAAAAGCTTTTTCCCAAAAGACGCCCTTTTATTTCCATAATCCTTAGTTATCTCTAAAAGATGCTGAAGCATATGACAACACATGCTTCCCACATAAACTCTGGCTAAATTAATTTCGTTTAATATAGCTTTGTAAGCAACGCCTGGCGGGAGGATCATGTCATCGCTTTTGGCTGTGTAGTTTTTTAAAACAAAGCCACCTGTCCCCATTGAATTCTGTGAATAGGAACTGTTAATTTCAAATCTCTTAGCATTTGCATCATTTAAATCGACGGCGAACCCAGCGATACCATTCTTATCTCCCGCACTTTTGGTTTGGACAAATACTATGGCTAATTTCGCATGGCGCGCGTTTACTATCCATTCTTTTTGCCCATTTATCTTCCAATCATTTTTGTTTTTCACTGCAGTAGTTTCTATGGAAAAAAAATCAGAGCCAAAATCTTTTTCTGACATTGCTGTACAAGCACTCTCTCCATCTTCATGAATTTTTGGGAAAAAATAATCTATTATCTGGGGTGATGCACTTTGAGAAAGTCTTAAAGCCGCACTATGAGTGTTCACAATCGACATTGAAAAACCAAAATCAAAAGTTGAAAGAATGCCAAAGATTTTCGATCTCGTTTTAAAGTTGAAGCCTAACCCGCCTTGATTCTTAGGAATTTCGATTCTTGTCAGGCCTAAATCTGCGGCCTTTTTTCGTAGCGATCTTAGATTTTTTTGGTCTATATTATATTGGTTATCATCTAAGATATTTCTTTTTCCAAATTCCCAAACTTTATCAACTAATGAGTTTTCATCTAAGTGTTTCATGTTTTTTCAAGAATTAAATTAATATTTGTAAGTAATAAATCTTAATACTACCCATGGTTCAGAAAAAATAAATACTAACCGCAAGCTAATTATTTTAAAATTAAGGTATCTCTGGATAAAAGCGCTTTCGCCAAGTAATTACCCTTGGATTCATTACCTTTCGCCACAAAATTGGAATTAAGCACATGGCAATCATCAATGGATATCCGTAGGGGAGTTGAGGTGCCTCATTATTATCATATTTTTGAAGCAGAGGGTATTCTCGGTCTGGTTTGGCGTGGTGATCCGAATGTAACTGTAGGTTAATAAGCAGAAGGTTGCTTGCAGTATGGTTTGCATTCCAGCTATGATGCGGCCTTGTAGGTTCATATTTTCCATTGCTAAGTAATTTTCTGGTAAGGCCATAATGTTCTATATAGTTGGCCATTTCTAAATGCAGTACAGCGATAAATGCCTGAACCAGGAACATAAAGATTCCAAAAAACCCACCTATAATGTAAGAGAGTAATAAGAAAAACAGAGCAAGACCTCCGTATCTCCAAAAAGGGTTTTTAATATCTGAGATAGATTTGCCAATTTTTTCTAATCGATTTGCCTCTTCCAACCAGGCTGATTTTAGACAAGATGGTAGAACTCTTAGAAAAAAAGAAAAGAAACTTTCGTTGTATCTTGCGGTCACGGCATCCTTGGAAGTACCGACGTATCTATGATGAACTAAAAGATGTTCAGTTCTAAAATGTCCGTAAAGTGACATTGCCATTAAAATATCAGCCAGCCACCTGTCTCCTGAGGATTTTTGATGCATTAGTTCGTGGGCAAAGGTGATGCCTACAGCACCTGTTACCATTCCTTGGGCCATCAAAAGAAAAATGCATTCCCAAGTCGAAAGATGTTCAAAAGTAGCTACTGCAAATATGCACCAAAAAATCAATGAAAATTGAATTATAGGCCAGGTCCACAATATTACCTTATAATAAAATAAGTCTGTCTTTAATTGTGGATTAGGGTTTTTAGTGGATATTTTAAGTAAAAAATCAAAAAGAGTTATAAGAATATATCCAAAAATTGGTGCTATTAATATAGAATATCCACCAAAAAGGGATGAAATTACAATTATTGGTGCAAAAATGAAAGGCAGCGCAAAAGACACTGCTGGTGATAATTCATCTTTTGATATTTCTGAACTCATGCTCAAATTCTTTGTCAATTATTTTTATATTCATGTAACATCTGAGCTGTTAAATATAAAGTTGAAATTGTAAAACAGAAAAGGGCAAATAGATTATTGGTGCAATAAAATCGAAGAAAGGTCTGGCAAGTGTCAGGATTTGGAGTAATGTTGCTTGTTGGATGGATTATCACCGGCTCTGCATCAGCAGGCGGCAGCATTGCATTCGTGGGAACAGTTTTTGGGTTCATAGCCTATTTCTTGCACGAACTCTGTTGGTCCAAGAATTCCTGGGGTCGGCGGATAGGATGAATTTCTTGCTAGGAGACTTGTGATGGAGAAGACAGTTCTGTCCTCAGATCAGCATTCAGCGCGGCTTTCGTTGAAAGAAATGAACCGGATTTTCGATTTGGATCGTTATCCATTGCATCGCCTCGACGAGAAAGAAGGGCTGGCGCTTATCCGAAAGTGTCAAAGTGACCTCGATGAAAATGCCGCTTCGGCGCTGCACGATTTCATTCGGCCAGAAGCCGTTGAAAGAATGTCAGCCGAAGCAAACGATCTGGTCCCGACCTCATATCGCTTCATTGGAAAGCCTAGGAAGACCTATCCCGATCCTGACCCCGATGCCGACCACGACCCGGTTGCACAATCCGTGCGGGCGATGGAACACAAGAACAGCAATAACCAGATTTTGAATTACCAGATTCCGAATAACAGTGACTTACGCGTGATGTTCCTTTGGCCCGAACTAAAAGATTTTGTGCGCCGTGTCCGCAGAGTCGAAACGCTTCACCAAAGCCAATGTCCGCATCTTGGCCTGACATACAAAGTCGCATTTGAGGGAGACAACGACGGGTGGCACTATGACCCCAACGATGGTGTGGTGACGCTACTGCTCCAGTCCCCGGACATCGGTGGGGAGTTTGAATATGCCCCTCACATTCGGTCAGAAGCAAATGAGAATTATGCCGGTGTGAAACAGTTGTTTGGCGACCCAGATAGGTTCGGTCTCCGCGTCGAACAACGACCGGGTACTTTAACTTTCTTCAATGGCCGACACTCTATGCACCGCGTTCGCGAAGTGGGAGTTACACGCAAGCCCAGGATTGTCGGCATTTTTTCGTTTGATCAAAACCCAGATCAGGTTTTTGGACAAAGCTACATCGAAATGATTCATTCGCTGCCGCGGGGCGAGCCGAGGTAAAGGGGACATTAGACGCATCGAACCATTCCGAGACTTTTGGCTCCAAGCCGCCATTGGCAGCGCTCTTCATCAATGACTGCAATTGGTGCAAGCGGACTTCGCGGCGGTCGATCTTGTCGATTGAGAAGTCATGCTCAAATTCTTTGTCAATTATTTTTATATTCATGTAACATGTGAGCTGTTAAATATAAAGTTGAAATTGTAAAACAGAAAAGGGCAAATAGATTATTGGTGCAATAAAATCGAAGAAAGGTCTGGCAAGTTTTCCGATGTATGAAAGAAAAGAACTTGAAGCGCCGCACCATGAACTATGGTCCCTAATTCGTCTTGGAATGGATTCTAAGAGTTTGAAGGCCCCTCCTAACTTAACTACTGGAGACCGTGGAACATCGATTTGGACTGAAGAAGGTCTAGTTATTAGCCAGACATGCGGCCTGCCTCTTAGGACTTTCTTAAAGGGAAAAGTGAGTTATATAGGAACGCCCATTTATGATCTAGAGAACTGTCCGCCTGGATATTATAGGTCGGTCTTTATTGTTAATCAAAATAACAAATCAATAGACATCAAGGATTTTAGTAATAAAAAGTTTGCTTTTAATGGATATGATAGTCAATCAGGATATGCTGCACCATACAATTATTTTTTAGGCCTAAATATCTGGTTTAGTGAGTTGATCCTATCAGGATCACATCGTAATTCAGCTTTAATGGTTGCAAATGGAAAAGCAGATATAGCGTGTATTGACGAAATCTCATGGGAGTTAATTAAACGTTTTGATAAATTTTCCTCTTCACTAGTTGAAATAGAAAAGACAAATCCAACTCCTGCTTTACCTTTTATAACTGTAAAATATGGAAAAGAAGTCCCTTATTTGTTTGATATCCTGGAAGCGGCAATAAAAAATCTTTCATCAACAAGTAGTAAAATTCTTCTCTTAAAGGGATTAAAAAGAATAGACTTAGAAAAATATTATGAAGTTCCTAATCCTAAGTTCTGATATATTAATTAAAATCTTTAGACTAAGGAATTAAATAACTTTAGGATATCTAATTATAAAGGCCCTAAAGTCATTAACATTAGTCAGTGTTGGACCAGTAATCACTTGATCTCCGATGAGCTTAAAAAATGAGTGACTATCGGAATTCTGTAAAAATGTCTTTGGATCCAGTTTTTTCCTTTTTGCTTTTTTTATTGTATTCGGTGTAACGATTGCTCCAGCAGCATTCCCTAGGCCATCAATGCCGTCAGTATCGCCTGCTAGAAGTGAGATACCAGACTGCCCTTTTAAAGTAATTGCCGCCGACAAGGCAAGCTCAGCATTTGGCCCTCCTTCACCTGAACCAGAAACATTTACGGTGCATTCGCCGCCCGAAAGTAAAATTATTGGTTTGTCATCTGGTCTCATCTTGTATTGAATATCCTTGGCCAATTCAGCCAATTCAACACCTAGTGATTTTGCTTCGCCCTGAAGAGAATCTCCCAAGTATTTTACAGTAAATCCGAATGACTCTGCCTTAACCTGAGAAGCTTTAAGAGATTTATAAGCAGTTCCTATAACTATATTCTGAGTTCTGGATAGATAGCGGTGATTTGGGGTTAGTACTTGAGAGTTTTTTTCTAATAACCTGATAGTTTCCTTTGACACATCTAACCGATACTTATTTATTATTTTAATTGCATCTAAGCCAGTTGTTATTTCGCCCGAAGTTATTCCCGATGCTATGTCAGACGGATCATCTCCAGAGACATCAGAAATTATTAGGCTTAAGACTTTTGCCGGGAAAGCAATCTTTGATAATTGGCCTCCCTTAATTTCAGAGAGGTGTTTTCTTACAATATTTATTTCTTTAATTGAAGCGGAGGACATAAATAGGTGTGAGAAGATTTTCTGCTTTTCTATAAAGGAAACCCCCTTTCTCGGTTTGCATAAGAGTGCAGAACCTCCGCCCGAGATAAGGCAAAGAACGAAATCATTTTCTTTAAGAGAACTTAAAAGGGTAATTATTTCATCAGTTGCATTTAGGCCATTTTCATCAGTAAACGGGTGAGCTGCTTCTAGGACTTTTATCCCTCGACATTCTAAGCCATGACCATAGCGCGTCACTACAATACCTTCACATCTCCCCCAAACATTTTCTACTTCTTTTGCCATGGAAGCAGCTGCTTTACCAACTCCAACGATAATAGTCCGAGACATAGGTTTTTCTGGCAAGAACTTACTTAGCAATTCCCGAGGAGTTGCTGAATTAATGGCGGTTCTAAACAAATCCTGTAGAAAGGTTTCTTCCATATTTTTAGAGAGCATTAGTTTTATTCGTTCCTGATTGCTTTTCAAATCCTATGTTATATTTCTTTCCATAAAACTAACAAAAGAATAATAATTTTATTTTTGTGCAATAGGGAATTTATTCCTTGAAATGCAAAATTTAGTGTAATACCGTCTAGCGAAGTATCGGGAGAAACTGATTTTTTCAGTTCCGAAGGAGCAACCACCCCGGAAACTCTCAGGAAAAAAGGACCGTTACTTTTGTACACTCTGGAGAGAGGCTAGATTTGGTCCGCCGAAGGGATAATGATCTCAGGCAAATGAACAGAGGGGGTATCGCCTAGCGCACCATTCTAACGATGTGCAGGGTAGGATGCCGGTATTCTATAACCGGAATAAAGGAGGAAGATGCGTTGGTAGAGATCAACAAGACAGCCCTTTATAATTTTCATTCCCAAATGGGAGGAAAGATAGTGCCATTTGCAGGTTATGAGATGCCTGTCCAATATGGTGCAGGCATAATGCAGGAACATTTATTTTGTAGAGAATCGTCAGCACTATTTGATGTTAGTCACATGGGTCAGATAATTGTAAGGCCTTCTATGGGCCGGAATGATAGCGTAGCTGAACATCTTGAAAAGCTGATACCAGTTGATTTAAAGAATTTGGGTAAGAACCGACAAAGATATGGATTTTTTCTCAATGAAGATGGCGGAATAATTGATGATTTGATGATTACTAATAAGGGCGATCATTTTCTTATTGTTGCGAATGCTGCAAGAAAAGACATTGACTTGAAACATCTAAATGAAAAAATAGGTGGAAATGTGGACGCACACCTTCTTGAAGGTAGATCCTTAATAGCTATTCAAGGCCCAAAATCTGAAAAAATTCTTAATGAATTTTTTAGAGACATTTCTAAAATGAATTTTTTGGATGTGCGAACATTTAGCTATAAAGGCGAGGATATTTGGATTTCAAGATCAGGTTACACAGGAGAAGATGGTTTTGAAATTTCGGTAGAAGATGAATTAGTTGAAGAATTTGCAACTGACTTACTTAAAAGTGATTATGTTAATTTGGCTGGCCTAGGTGCTAGAGACTCTCTTCGTTTGGAGGGGTCACTCTGTCTTTATGGTCAAGATATTAAGGAGGATATTTCTCCAGTTGAAGCGAGATTAACTTGGGCAATACAAAAATCTAGACGGGAAGACGGTGAGAGGGGAAGAAATTTTCCTGGCGCTACCGTTATATATAATCAAATAAAAAATGGGGTGGATAAAGTTAGAGTTGGTTTGATCCCTGAAGGTAAAGCTCCGGTACGTGGTGGAGCCAAATTATATAAGGAACAAGAAGGGAAAAGCTTAATAGGAGAAGTTACTTCAGGAGGCTATTCACCATCTTTGGGAAAGCCAATATCAATGGGGTACATCTTTAGTAAAAGTGGGGAAGACTTTGGGAAAAGAATTTTTGCGGAAGTGAGAGGGAAATTGTTGCCAATAAGTATAGTTGACATACCTTTTTTGCCAAATAAGTTTAAAAGATAATAATGGGAGGAACAAATGAAATATACTGAAGAACATGAATGGTTATTGAAAGAGGGTGATACAGTAACTGTCGGAATAACAGAGCATGCAGCTACAGAACTAGGTGACCTAGTTTTTGTCGAACTTCCTGAAGAAGGAATATTGGTAAAAAAGGATCAGGAGATTGTTGTAATAGAGAGTGTTAAGGCTGCCTCTGATATTATGGCTCCTCTAGATGGGAAGATATTGGAGGTTAATTCTGCTATTGTAGACAATCCAACACTTGTAAATGAAGATCCTACTGGAGAGGCTTGGTTCTTTAAGATGAAGCTAGATAAACCAGATGAATATGATGATCTGCTAGATGAAGCAGAATATAAGGCCTTAATTGGATAGAAAAACTTATCTTTAGAGGGAATAATGACTTTTGAACCAACAGAATATTTGCCTTATGACTTTGCCAATAGAAGACATATAGGGCCGTCACCAGCTGAAATGAAAGAAATGTTTGATCTGCTAGAAGTGAGTGGGATCGATCAGTTGATTGACCAAACAATACCCCAGAAAATGAGACAAAAATCACCATTAAAGTGGGAAAAACCAAGGTCAGAAAGAGAGATGCTTTATCAAATGCGTGAAACTGCACGCAAAAACAGGCATATGACTACTTTAATTGGACAGGGTTATTATGGCACTGTTACACCCCCTGCCATACAAAGAAATATATTAGAGAACCCTGCTTGGTATACATCCTACACTCCCTATCAACCGGAAATATCTCAAGGAAGACTAGAGGCGCTTTTAAATTTTCAAACGATGATCAGTGACTTAACTGGCCTTGAGATTGCAAATGCTTCACTTCTTGATGAATCAACCGCGTGTGCTGAGGCCATGTCTATGGCACATCGAATATCAAAAAGTAAATCCAATGTCTTTTTTGTTGACCATAAGTGTCACCCCCAAAATATAGAAGTTATTAAGACAAGAGCTGAGCC
>Ga0115012_10002315_pt1 | contig 11098 bp, 8 predicted proteins | sample TroAtlMetagenome_FD_88706 | JGI IMG/M metagenome (GOLD analysis project Ga0115012, IMG submission 88706) | Marine eukaryotic phytoplankton communities from Atlantic Ocean - Tropical Atlantic ANT10 Metagenome | ecosystem: Environmental > Aquatic > Marine > Oceanic | place: Tropical Atlantic Ocean...
AGAAAGTATAATTGATATTTTAAATAATTAGATTTAAACTACACTTTTATGCTATGTTCTTATAGTCAGAAGATCTAAAATTATGTCATTTAATTATTTTTGTATTTATACTTAAAAGTACAACTTTTGAGTGAAAGAGCTCTTGTACTTGGGCTTATTTCAAGTAAGCCTTAATGCACCTACAATTGTAATATTGGATACACGACAATTTCAGCAGCATCAGTATTCGTTACTCCTTCAGATAAAGTTGTTCGATCATAAAAAAGAAACTGGATAATGTGGATCCAGTTTCTTTTTTCTTCGTAAACTTAAATTTTATAGAATAAAATTAGAAGTTCATTTCTGCTGCTTGTACTTTTTCGAATTGCTTCTTCTTTAGTACTAAAAGAATTTGTGTAAGAGTTACTGTGAAGAAGAATATAATCATTCCCTTAATACGGTTCGGGTTTTGTAAAACAATTTCTGTTTCATTTTGACCGAAACCACCAACATTTGGATCAAATGTAAGTGGTTGATCCGCTTTTACAACATCCTTCGGTTTAACACTTAGTGTTAATCCAGCAGGAACTGTTTGCGTTACTGTATCACCATCTGTCTTTTGGATAACAATACTTGTCTTACCTTTTTCTAACGGCTCAATAGATACAATTTGACCTGCTGCTGTTGAAGTGAAAGCAGTGTTATTACTCTTTTCACCACTAGGATATACTTGTCCACGACCACGATTAGCACCAACATAAACTGGATAAGTTAAGAAATGTACATCCTTATTTTGTGCTGGATCTGGAGATAACACCGGAAAGACAACTTCTTGGTGCTTAGCACCTGAAATTGGACCAACTACTAGAATATTTGGTTTTGTCTTACTGTAAGGTTGAACAAAAACTCCCTTTGTCTTTTGTTTAATTTCGTCTGAAATACGATCTTTAGGAGCTAGTTGAAAGCCTTCGGGTAAAACAAGAACTGCACCAACGTTTAATGGACCTTTTGTTCCACTAGCTGTAATTTGTTTTGAGCTTAAATCGTAAGGAATGTTTACAACCGCTTCAAAAACTTGATCTGGTAACACTGCTTGAGGAACTTCAATTTCTGTTGGTTTTTGTGCTAAATGGCAGTTTGCACAAACAATTCGACCGGTTGCTTCTCTTGGACTTTCGTATGCTTGTTGTGCAAACACAGGATAAGCATATGAAACTTTTGGTAATGCTAGAGTTAATATGATCCCTAAAACTAGGAATACTGATCTAAATTTATTGATTACGTCTGTCATTTTATTTGAAATGTTCAAAAGTATACACAATGATTATATCTTAATATTTTGGATATTAGTATGTTTTTTACTTATGTTTAAAAATTTTTTTAAATTTATTTCTTTAGTAAGATTACAAATCCTGCTCCACCTAAATATAAGGTTAATAAAGCAACTGACATAATGATTTGTGTTAGTGGATCTGTAGATGGTGTTATTATTGCAGCAATAATTGTTGATAAAACAATAATATATTTCCAAGCGGATAACATAGTTTGACCAGATACAATGCCGAATAAACCAAGTACAACTTGAATAATCGGAATTTGAAATGCTAATCCTGTTGCAAAAATTAAAACAGCCACAAAGTCAAAATATTGATTAAATGACCAAAAAGGCTCAACAACTTCTGCTCCATAAGCGATAAAAAATTTGAGTGCTGCCGGGACTAAAAAGAAATAAGCAAAAATTAGACCAATTGCGAATAAAATGCATGATCCAAACGTTATTGGAAGTATAATGTCTCGTTCTTTTTTTGTCATACCCGGTACGACGTATAAAAAGATTTGATATATAGTTATTGGGCTACTAAGTAAGATTCCACAAAATGCAGCAATTTTTACAGATGCAAAAAAATATTCTCCTGGTGCAAATTGAAGAAATTTAATTCCAACAGCAGGAATTTGAAATATTTGAACAATTTGCTTAATATCTGCGAAACATATTAATGTCGATAGAACTAAAAGAATTAAACAAAAAATTAATCTTTGGCTAAATTCTTCAATATGTTCAGATAATGCCATTTCATCATCTTGAATTTTATTTAAATTTGTTTGGTTAATGTCATTGTTTACAAACATATTACATATTAATTCGTATTAGAGTTGTTAATAAGAAATCGTCATAAATTATTTTTAAAATCTGGTTACATTTGTGCAGAAGCAACAATAATCTTTTTAGGTCTTATCCATTTTATCAACGATAATACATTCAGTAGTTAACACCATACTAGCAATGGATGCAGCATTTTGTAAGGTTGAACGTGTTACTTTTGCTGGGTCAATAATACCTTGTGTATACATGTCTAAGAATTGATTTGTTGCAGCGTCATAGCCGATTTTAAATTCTGAATCTTTAATTTTTTCAGCAATAATTGCTCCATTTTGACCAGCATTTGTCGCAATACGTCGAAGAGGTGCGCTTAATGCTTTTTCTACTATTAATGCACCTAATAGTTCATCATCCTTTAAGCTTTTTTTAGCCCAGTCTAGTAATTTTGTTGAAATATGTACTAATGTAGAACCTCCACCAGGAACTATTCCCTCTTCTACTGCTGCTTTTGTTGCATTCACAGCATCTTCTAATCTTAGCTTACGATCTTTCATTTCTGTTTCTGTAGCAGCTCCAACTTTTATGACAGCTACACCACCACTTAATTTTGCTAAACGTTCTTGAAGTTTTTCTCGTTCATAACTTGTGTCGCTCTGTTCCAGTTGGCGTCGTAATTGTTCACATCGTGCTAAAACCTTTTCTTTATTTGCATCTGAAATTATAGTAGTAGACTCTTTTCCTACTATAACTCTTCTTGCTTTTCCTAATGTTTCAATATCAACTTTTTCTAAACTTAAACCAGCCTCCTCTGTAACGACTTGACCAGCTGTTAATACTGCTAGATCTTCCAACATAGCTTTTCGACGATCACCAAAACCTGGTGCACGAACTGCTACTACGTTTAAAATTCCTCTTAATTTATTAACAATAAGTGTTGCTAATGCTTCTTTTTCTACATTATCACTAATAATAAGTAATGGTTGATTAGTTTTTGAGACCAGTTCAAGAACAGGTAATAAATCTGTTTTAATTAATCGGATTCTTTTGTCAGTAATTAATACTAATGGATTTTCAAGTACGATCTCCATTTTTTCGGTATTTGTAACAAAGTAACCAGATATAAAACCACGATCAAACCCCATACCTTCGGTAATTTCTAGCTCAGTACTAGTTGATTTACTTTCTTCGAGTGAAATTAATCCTTCTCGCCCAACTTTATTAATAGCGTTAGCAATTAATGATCCAACACTTGTGTCATTACCTGCTGATATAGTCGCAACTTTTGTTATATCATCAATATTTTCGATCGGTCGAGCATATTCTGTTATTTGATATACTACATATTGTGTAGCTTTTTCTATCCCTCGTTTTAAAACGATTGGATTTGCACCGGCTGCTACATTACGCATTCCTTGTTTTATAATTGCGTATGCTAATACAGTCGCTGTTGTTGTCCCGTCTCCTGCTACGTCATTAGTTTTTGAGGCAGCTTGGCGAATTAATGAAACTCCAGTATTTTCTAAATGATCAAATAAATTAATTTCTTTTGCAATTGTTACACCATCATTTACAATTTGTGGTGTTCCGAACTTTTTTTCTAGAACTACATTTCTACCTTTTGGTCCTAATGTAATTGATACTGCTTCAGCAAGCGTATCCATTCCTCGTTCAAGTGCTTTTCTCGCATCTTCTTGGTATAAGATAGTTTTTGACTTCATATAAAGCTTATGTTTTGGTTAGGATATAAGGTTATTTGCTCTTTTAATATAATTTTTCCTATCTGTAAATTGGCTCAGGCTGGACTTGAACCTGCGACCTTGGGCTTATGAGTCCCCTGCTCTAACCAACTGAGCTACTGAGCCTTACATTAGATATTGTAGCAAAAACTTTCGTCTTTTTGCAAATTTGTTTTTTAATTAGTAATTTTAACTTGCTGTGATGTTCAGTATAAATTTACGTCATCACACAAGATTGAGATAAGATTGAGATTTAAAGAATAATTTTACTTAATTTAATCAATACTAAGCGTAGCCTAGTAATGTAGATGATCTAGGCTTGTGGTTTAGTCGAACGTTTCTAATTCTTTACGGTGTTCTTCCAATAAATTATTTAAAATAGAAATCTCTATTGAATCAGCAAACTGATGAAGTTTTAACCAATAACCATCATTTAAGGCGTATTCTTCCAAAAGGTACCCTGATTAGTAAATTAACCCCTATGAAAGAAAACAAAATCTGTATATACTCATTGTATAAATTTTTGGGTTACTAACTCAATGGTAGAGTACTCGGCTTTTAACCGAATAGTTCTGGGTTCGAGTCCCAGGTGACCCAATAAATATAAATTCTAAGCTTAATAATGAATCTATAATCGATTCGTTAAAGAATCCCTTCTGATTTTTGACAAAATATTCAGGCAATAGACTTTCTTCTTATCGTACTGATTCCAAGTTTATTATATATCAATATTAAAAAGTTAAACATCAGATAACATAAATACGTTTCTACGATAGTTTTCTTTTTACATATACTCTATTTGATGTATTTCTGTTTTAGTTATAGTATAATTTATGCAATAACCAAAATATTAACAAAAAAAAATCCATCCTCATAGACTACAAACCAAATACTGAACCAGTTGTTACTAATTAAGAATTTCTTTAAGTTCTATTTATTTTTAAAAAATTAACTAAAAATTGAATTTATGTTTGAAACATTTTTTCAAAATTCGACAAAACAAGCGCTAACAACGTATGACCAAATAGTTAATCAAATAAACGCATTAGAAAAAGATTTTAATACTTTAACTGATATTCAGTTACAGGATTATACTAGTCAATTAAAAGTTGATTTACGTAAAGGTACAAAATCAGAAGATCAAATTATTATTGAATCATTTGCATTAGTTCGTGAAGCCACTATACGAGTATTAGGTCTTCGACATTTTGACGTTCAATTAATTGGTGGTCTTATTTTACATGAAGGCAAAATCGCTGAAATGAAAACTGGTGAAGGAAAAACATTAGTTGCATTACTTCCAACGTTTTTAAATGCTCTTTCTAGTAAAGGTGTACATGTTGTTACTGTTAATGATTATCTTGCACGTCGTGATGCTGAGTATGTTGGTCAAGTTCATCGTTTTCTGGGTTTAAGTGTTGGATTAATTCAAGAAAGTATGGAATTTTCAGAGCGTCAAGCAAATTATTCTTGTGATGTTATATATGTGACAAATAATGAGTTAGGCTTTGATTATTTACGAGATAATATGGCATTTACATTAGATGAAATAGTTCAACGGCCATTCTTTTATTGTGTTGTTGATGAAGTAGATGCAATCTTAATCGATGAAGCTCGTACTCCATTAATAATTTCTGGTCCAAGTAAAGCACCAACTCAAAAGTATTTCCGTACAACGAAATTGGCTGATACATTGCGAAAAGATATACATTATTCTGTGGATGAAAAAAATCAAAATGCAACGTTATTAGAAGAAGGATTAGCATTTTGTGAACAAGCATTAGGTATATCTGATTTGTATAATGTTGAAGATCCTTGGATTCCGTACATATTGAATTCTATTAAAGCAAAAGAGTTATTTGTTCGAAATACTCATTATATCGTTAACGAAGAGAATGAAATCATTATTGTTGATGAATTTACAGGTCGAACTATGATTGGTAGGCGTTGGAGTGACGGTTTACATCAAGCTGTTGAAGCGAAAGAAGGATTACCTATTCAAGATGAAAGTCAAACATTAGCCTCGATTACTTATCAAAATTTATTTCTTTTGTATAGCAAATTATCAGGAATGACTGGTACGGCAAAAACAGAAGAACTTGAATTTGAAAAAATTTATAATTTACAAGTTATTCCAGTACCTACAAATCGTTCGATTAAACGTAAAGATTTTCCTGATTTAATTTACAAAAATCAATATTTAAAATGGCAAGCAATTGCTAATGAATGTCTTGAAATGTATAACCTCGGTCGTCCAGTTTTAGTTGGTACAACTACAATTGAAAAATCAGAATTACTTGCAGCATTACTTACTGAATATCAACTACCGTATCGACTCTTAAATGCTCGTCCTGAAAATATTGAAAGTGAATCAGAAATTATTGCGCAAGCGGGTTGTAAAAATGCAATTACAATTGCGACTAATATGGCTGGACGCGGTACTGATATTGTTTTAGGGGGTAATCCAAAATCACTTACGCTTTCAATATTTCAAAAATTCATAAGTTGCAATAAATCTTTAGTTATTCTTTCCAAGAAAAATCAATTTGTTGTAGTAAGTTTTCCCGATTACGTGAAGACATACGATCAGGCTCTGCAATATATTGAAACGAATCCTGATTGTTCAACTGATTTATCTGAGGATTTAGAGACTAATTATAATCAGATTTATGAAGAAAAAAAGGAAATTGCTACATCTAGTAAATTAACAGTTCAACAACTTGGTGGATTACATGTAATTGGTACTGAGCGTCATGAATCAAGACGTATTGATAATCAATTACGCGGTCGATCTGGACGACAAGGTGATCCAGGTTCCTCAAGATTTTTCCTAAGTCTCGAAGATAAATTGCTTAGAATTTTTGGTGGTGATAAAATTTCATCTCTTATGCAAAGTATTGGGTTACAAGAAGAAGTACCAATCCAATCTACGTTTCTGAATCAAAGTTTAGAATCTGCACAAAAAAAGGTCGAAGCTTATTATTTCGATATTCGTAAAAAATTATTCGAATATGATGAAGCGTTAAATACTCAACGAAACGGTGTTTATATTGAACGCCGTCGAATTTTAGAAATTGGAAGTCTTCGAAATTGGATTGTTGAATATGCTGAACGAAGTTTATATGATGTTGTTCTACTTATTGAAGCAACACAAGACGAATTAGTTAAAAATAGTATTTTACAAAAAGTACAATATTTATTAGGAACACCATTTATATTTAAATTGGAACCTTCGAATAATCGAGAGCAAATTAATTTGATCGCTGACTTAAAGCAACAATTTCAAATTAGTTACGATTTAAAAGAAGCTGAAATGAAATTAATTGAACCTGGTTTATTACGTGAATTAGAGCGTTCCTTTTTACTACAACAAATTGATTTTTCTTGGAAAGAGCACTTACAAAAGATTGCTTCTTTACGAGATGCGGTAGGTTGGCGTGCTTATGGTCAAAAAGATCCATTAACAGAGTATAAACAAGAAGCTTATAACTTTTTTGTTATTATGTTAACTCGTATTCGTCATCGTGTGGTTTATTTTGTTTTACGATCACGAATTATTATTAACTTAAATTCTTAGACAATAACTGCATATGCGAATAAAAAATAATTAATAAACTATTTGATAATTATTCAATTGAGGATATTGAAAGTGGTAATAAGTTAATCCTCTAAGATAATATTTTTAGAGGATTAACTTATTAATTATTACTGTAATTTTCTTTACAATTTAAACTCCAAATTGGTTTCCACGTCGGTATTGTAAATAGGCAGCTACAAAAAGTCCTACAATTGTTACTGGTACTAATCCTAAAACAATCCCTGATAATAATACTTCTACCATAGTTTTTTATATATGTTTAAATAATTTTATTTATACTTCATCAAACAAACTGCTGTTACGAACATCGTCTGCTTCGATTGTTACTAAGTCTGCTTTTGTAAGAATTTTATCTCCTGAAGCGAACATACGATTAGCATGTCTCATACGCGCTTTATCAATCGCATTGGTTACTGTTCTTGCATTAGCAAATAATGGTAACTCTCGACGCTTATTAACGTATTCTAAAAGTGCATCTTCTGCGTCAGGTGTCATACGATATTGCTGCTCTTCGAGTAGTAATCTTGCAATTTGTAATAATTCCTCTGCTGTGTAATCTGGAAAATCAATATGATTTGCTACTCGTGATGATAAACCAGGATTTGATTCATAAAAACTATCCATACGATCTTTATAACCAGCAAAGATTACAACTAAGTCTTCACGTTGATTTTCCATGACTTGAAGTAAAATTTCAATTGCTTCAGCACCATAATCTCGCTCATTATCTGGCTTATATAGATAATATGCTTCATCAATAAATAGAACTCCACCCATAGCTTGTTTTAAAACTTCTTTCGTTTTTGGTGCAGTATGTCCAATATATTGTCCAACTAAATCATCACGAGTAACAGTAATTAAATGTCCTTTACGAATATAACCTAATTTATATAAGATATCCGCCATACGGTTTGCTACCGCTGTTTTTCCAGTTCCAGGACTACCAGTAAATGACATATGTAAACCAACAGACGTCGAGTTTAAGCCTAATCCAAGATTTTTTCGAAGACGTTGTACTAATAGTAATGCAGCAATTTCTTTGATGCGTGCTTTTACAGGGGCTAAACCTACAAGATCTTCTTCTAGTTGATTAATGACCCCTTGAATATCTGTTTTGTTATACTCTTCTTGTAAATTAAGTGCCATTGCATGTATAGTTTTAATATTACGGCTTTAATTATAACATTGTTTTTGAAATATTCGCTCTCCCATTGTATATCTAAGAGACATTTCACCTATTTATCAAAAATTTAATTTGGATAAATTCGAACACGACGGGTTGATTCATTCCCAACATTAGTACTGTGTAATTGATAATGTTTTATTAGATCGTGCTGCAATTTTCGAACAGAATTTACTCGTGGTAATAAATCAAGTACTTTATGATTTGGTATAATAATTTCTTCAATTGCTAGTCTTGTTTCTTCTAAAGGTGTTAACAATTCTTTATCTACTAGTCGTGAGGTTCTACGAATTGTTTGTTTTTTAATCGCAGAGAATGTATTATCTTTCTTACCTAATTGCTGTAACGCTTTTGCAATTTCTAACAAACTATGTCGTTGAATTGTGTAGATTGTTATTTTACGCGAATATGAGATTTGTCGTAATCTGCGATTATTCTTAATTAAATTATCTAAAACTAAAATCGCATCAGCATACTGAATTTCTTTAGTTACAATTATTGGTAAACGTAATGTTCTAATTATAGCAGTGAGTTCTTGCGTATTTATGCCATATGTATATAAATTAATCTCTTTTTTTAATATATTAGTGTTTGTGTTACTTTTATTTAGTTTTTTGACTTTCCACTCATCCGAAGGATTAACCTTGTTTAATAAAACATTCTTTTTTTGTTTTTTCTCAGCTCCAATGTTTTTAATAGAGTTTGCTTTAGGAGAGTCATTTTTGTTATAGCTTATTTCACAATGAATATTTACATCTTTTTCGTCTATTAGTTTTCGTTTCTGTAACAAGGGATTCTGGCCTCTGAGCAATAAGTCAACCGAATGTTCAATATTATCGTGAATAATCCAGGTTTGTGGATCGTGAATTTCAACTGCTACATCAAATGTAGGAGGAGCTTTTCGTTCTAAAATACTTTTTGTTGATCCACGTCGTTTTGCTTCTTCATCTCCTAAAGTAACATATTGTATTCCACCTATTAAATCTGTAATAGTTGGGTTTTTAATTAAATTTTCCAACGCATTTCCATGTGCTGTCCCAATTAGTTGAACACCACGTTCAGCTATTGTTCGTGCTGCTGTTGCTTCTAATTCAGTACCAATTTCGTCAATTATTATAATTTCTGGCATATGATTTTCAACTGCTTCAATCATAATTTCGTGTTGATTTTTGGTACTAGAAACTTGCATACGACGTGCCTTACCGATAGATGGATGTGGTAGATCTCCATCACCTGCAATTTCGTTGGATGTATCAATTATAATTACTCGTTTTTCCATCCCATCTGATAATACACGAGCAATTTCTCGTATAGCAGTCGTCTTTCCTACCCCTGGTTTGCCTAGCAGTAATATTGACTTTTTATCTTCGAGTAAATCGCGGATAATACTAACAGTTCCAAAAACAGCACGTCCAATTCTACACGTTAAACCAATGATATTACCTTGACGATTACGTAAAGAACTTATACGATGTAACGTTTTTTCAATCCCTGCACGATTATCGTCACTGAATTTTCCTAATCGTTTTATGATATAGTCTAAGTCTTGCCATACAATAGTACGATACGACAAATATTCGGTACTATCGGCAAATCTTGCTTCTGGTCTACGCCCAATGTCTAATACAATCTCAATTAAAATTTCCCTCTTAGGATGACTTTCTAAAGGCCTTCGTATAAAATCAGGTACTATCTCTAGTAACTGATTTAGGTTGTCTGCTAATAGCATTTTTTTGCAAATGTTTATAAATGTAGGCGTTGATATAATGTTAGCGTTTTATTTTTACAATATTTGCTCCATAAAAACAAAACGCTAACGAACAGAATATTTCTTTAATTGAACTTTCGTAGTAGTAATCTTACTGAACCATTTTGTGGATTTTCAGATTGTGCAAGCTGAAAACCTTCGCGTTCACTCATTTGTACAATAGAATTATATGCGTAACGTTGATTGATTTGATTTAAAAACTTATCAATTGAGTAAGGTTGTGACCAAAACATTAGATCTGTTACTAATTCGTATTCACTTCCATTCCATGCAAAACCAATATCATGGTTATTTGATTGTTTAATAACTAGCTCGGCAACATGCGTCTGGTTATTATAGCCTCGTATTTCTTTACTTCCAGTTTCTGTTTCTAATGAAAGATCGTCTAAACTCTTTTTTAGAATAGTTAGGTTGTAAAGTTTAGTTTTAATTTTAGTGAAGTGAGACATGGATTATGAACTTCTTTAATTAACTTAGTAATTTAACTGCTTATTATGTATTTGTATTTAACTACTTGTCATTATTATAGCATATATTGTGGTATTAATGCTTTTATTTAAGTTTTTAATAACTTCGTTATTAAGTTTACGACTGCTAATAACTGGTATGAATAAATAGCGGGAAACGGATTTGAACCATTGACCTTCGGGTTATGAGCCCGACGAGCTACCAAACTGCTCTATCCCGCGAATACTAATTCTCTCATGGAATATTATAGTATAGAATAAAAAGA
>Ga0115012_10002317_pt1 | contig 11098 bp, 22 predicted proteins | sample TroAtlMetagenome_FD_88706 | JGI IMG/M metagenome (GOLD analysis project Ga0115012, IMG submission 88706) | Marine eukaryotic phytoplankton communities from Atlantic Ocean - Tropical Atlantic ANT10 Metagenome | ecosystem: Environmental > Aquatic > Marine > Oceanic | place: Tropical Atlantic...
ATACCCTGTTACTTAGAGATGGAGAGAGATTTTCACACATGACACAAATGGAAAAGGTAAAGTATTTATTTCGTAAGGCAGGCCCAATAGGTGTTTGCCATAACGATTTTATGGAAGCATATATACCAAGATTTGGAGCGTTGATATGGCAACTAAGACACGAAGAGAATTGGGATATTGAAAAAGAGAAATGTGATATACACGATTATCACAAAACAAATCTATATAAATATACTTACACAGGAAGGCAGATATGAAATATGTTTATAAGTTCTATGAATACATCATAGATAAAATATCTTATTTTATTGATTACTTGCTTGAAAGAATTAAATTTATGATAGTTCTTAGAGAGCAAGACAAATGGATGAGAGACAGAGCAAAGGTATTAACAAAAAGAGATTGGCACAGAATGTATGTCGAGGAAAGCAAAAAACAATTCCCAGATTTATGGGAGGAAGAAGAGGATATAAATGAATAATCAAGATATATTAGAATATACTCTTGAAGATTTTAAAGAGTTAGTAAATTACAGTCATAAAGAAAACATGGCACCACCAACACCTGTCGTAACTTATTATAGAAACGATTATGATGGCCCATTGTTTTCTATTATGTTAAGACATTTTACACCAGAAACAAAGGCAGTAACATTTGCAACAGCAATGATGGTTAACGCAATACTTCCTATTGATAAAGTAGCTATAACTATGGACGCCAGTATTTCTAAAAGAACACAAGAAGAGTGGAATAGTGATGAAGAATTACCTATGCCATCAGAAGACCCTACATCAGTAGATGTAGTGTGGACAAATGTTATAGAAAGAGATGGAAACGTACATTCTGCAGGTATTGAATACACTTTAGAAGACAAGACAGGCAATCTTGTTTGGGATAAAGAAAGTCAAAAGCAATACGAAGGTGTTACAAAAGCTGAAACAGGTGGTCTAATTACAGAATTAGTAATGGGTTCATTCAATGCCGATAGTAAAATAATGAATCAAATAGTTGATGTAAAAAATGATGGCGAAAGAAGTGTTGAGTATTTCACACCACTAATGGCATTCCTAACTACAATGGATTACATAGTGATGTGTTCTGAGCACGGAGATGAGTTTTTAAAATCATTAGGCATTACTGATACAGAATTTAGAACTATGGATGAATACTTAAACGAATTGGAGGAAGAGTAATGGAAGATTTCGATTACGAATTTATATCACATGAAGACAAATTAGCTATAGCTGAAACACAACTAAAAGAATTAGAAGGTGCTCACTTTAGTTTAATGATGATTGAACCATCTAGAATTACAGACGCACAATCTTATGGACAATGGAACCAACAAAAAATGGTTGTTGAAAAGCAGATTAATTTGTTAAGACTTAAGAGAGATGAAATTACTTTACTTAAGTCTGGACTTGTAATTCCTTACGAAGAAGAATGAATCAATGGCTAAAGAAAGCAATGACTAGAAAAGTGTACAACCACTTAGATAGAACTGTTTTTATTATTAGGACATGGAACTTAGATGAAGATAATGACTTCATTACATATCTTGCAAGGAAGTTAGACGAATGATATATATAAATGATTTTTATGTGTGTAGCTGTGGAGCTTATTGGCAAGACAATGGGTATTGCACAGAAGGACATCCAGAATAATGGGAGTTTTAGATGATACATGGGACTTTTATTTTGATGAAAAAGACTGGGCATATGCTAAAGAATGGAAGCCTAATAAAAATGTTAGTCATAAAGAGGAAGAGTAATGTTTTATAGAACAGATGTTCGATATGTACCACAAGATGTATTGGATTTGTTAGATGAAAAAGATGAATTAGAAAATAGAATTAGCTATATTAATTTTAAATTACAAGAAAGATTGGAAGAATTATAATGATAGACAAAAAATGGTATAGATATATAGATATTTATGATGTTATCCCAGACGAGAGGAACTCTAAAGACCATGATGTTGGTGTGTTATGTGAAAGTATGATTAGATTTGGTTTCACACAACCAATACTAGTTAATAAGTCTGATAATAAATTATTAGCAGGACATGGTAGGGTAAAAGCCCTGCAATCTTTACTAGAAAATGGATATCAAGCACCTAAAAGAATTATGGTGGAGAAAGATATTGAAGATGAGAAGATTGAACATTGGCTAGTTCCATATCATGAAGTAAACATTGAGGATAAAGCAGAGGCAGAGGCATATTTGATTGCTGATAACAGACTAACTGAAATTGGTGGTTGGTTAGATGATAAGTTGGTTGCCTCATTACACAATATCCTTGATGAAACAGGGACTTTAGACGGAATAGGTTGGGACTTAGAGGACTTAGATGACATAGTCAAAGAGTTAGATAAGCCATTAGTAGATGATGATGAAGTAACTATTAAAGTCGGTAAATATAAAGTGAAAGTATCGAAGGAAGCTTTTGATAGTTGGTTAATAAAAGTGCAGTCAGAAGTAGGCAAAGATAAAGAAGATATAGAGGACTTGATTACACAAAGACTTGAAATAGATAGGTTATAGGTATCTGTAGTAAGTCTGGAACTTTAAGCAAATCTATATCTGATACAAAAGTATAGATGGGACAACCTTTTCCCTTTGTGCGCTTAAGGTTCCAGAGTTACTATATAAGAAAGGTTATTACACATGATGTTTGCTAATAAAGAATTAATAAGACTACATAGTCATCTTTATAAATACAAAGCATACTATTGGTGGGTTAGATACAGATGTAATAATATTTATAATAATTTTTTAGCCGATTACTTTCCTAATTTTTGGAGAGCAGAAAGAAAATATTTTAAAGGTGTTATGTATCGTTACCGATTACACAAAGAGATTGGTGTATGGTTTAGATTATTTAATACTGTGAAGAGAAGTGATATGTTATTTCACAATGTCAATGTATATCTAAGTCAATGGGAAATCAATTCAGATAAGAGTTTTTATCTTAAAAGATACTTAAAGAAACATTCTCTTACACACAGGTAATACAGATGAACATACTAGATATGGTGTTCGGAGCTAACCATTACACAAAAGCCCCTAATTAAAGGGGCATGTGTTATTAACTGGACGGGTGATGCTTAGTCGAGCCACTCCTCACTAAAGAAATGAGCACTCCTATTATCAAAAATGCCATCATAACCACGCACTTGATTGATATCATACTTCTCATTCCACATTTTTGTAGTTCCTTTAAACGTTAGATACATAGGTAACCACGCAAATAAACCAGCGTAAAGAAATAAATATACTTCCACTTACTTAATCTCCCTATTCCTTTCCTTGTTATAGGTCTCTAAATCGCCATAAGTACATCTAATACAGCTAAAATTATCATCTATACCTAAATCTACTGTGCAATCATCTGCTAAATACTTACTCATTATTCCTCCTCTTGTTCAAGGTATTCGACTGATATAACACCATCAAGTTTGCTAGCTTGATAAACAAACATCTTTGCTTTAGTTTCATCAACTTCAAATTTCCAATATTCGTGTGGCATTATTCCTCCTTTGCAACATCTATTGCGTATTGCAATCCTTCATAGAAACCTATCTCCCAACTTTGATTATCCATTGGCTCTGCACCACTAATCTTTTTAATGTCATTAGGTGCATCATAAGTTTCCTCATAATACTTTTCACTTACTACTTGTCTAGCTAATAATTGTTCTAACATATCAGTTTTCTTTTTCATTATCCTTGTTCCACCATTACCTCTCTGTCAATAACCTTGTCTAAATAAGCATTGTCTTTTCCGTATTCGTAGTCATTGATAGCTTGTTCTTCAGTTTCTGCTTCAACATACCACCTATTAGTAACTGTTTCGTATATAGTAAATTCTTTCTTTTTATTATCCACTTGTCCTCACTTCTTTTTCCATCTCAAATAAATCATTACACACTCTAGCTAAAGCGTGATAATATCCTGCGTCAAAAGACACAAGTGCGTCATCACTCTCTATGCTACCTGCTTTTTCAATACTCATACCAAAACTCTCATCAAGTTTCATACCAATATCGTGCATATCAGCTCTATATAGACTTACTAAATCTATTAAATTGTCGTTTGTTTTAGACATACAATCCTCTCTTTGCTTGCACTACTTAGACCACTATAAACCAGATAAGGTTACAGAAGAATTAATAAATTTATTAAGTCGTTAGCCAGAAGAAGTGTGAAGCCAGATGGTAGCCAGCCCCAGCCAGCTGGTAGATGGTTCCACAAAAGCCTATAAACATTGAGGTTTGTGTAGCTAAGTGAAGGCGTGATGCTGTCTGGAGATGCTGTGTTCAGGTGAAGTACAAACACTTGCAACAACCAAAGTCAATAAACATAAGGTTTGTGTAATGGTGTGCTGGCACGGGGTAAAGCCAGATGAATACACAATTTAAAAGGACATATATAGAGGGAAAAAAAATAGGAAAAATCTGGAGATTTCAAATGGAGTTCTCCGGTGGCGAAGTTCAGAGTTATTTTGGACAGAGCTCTCCGGCGGCGCGGTCTATAGTAATTAAACTATAATAAGGAGTACCCTATTAGATACTCCCTATATAGCTTAAGTATTAAGTATTGTTTTTACTTTGATACCACCTATCGTATAGATACCAAACACCTATAGCAAACAACCATGGTGCCGGCATGTATACAAAGTAAGCCATCAGAACCCACTTGATTGGCGTCAAGCTTAGTAGTTCTGTCAAACTAATTCCTCCCTTCTATCTAGTTCAATATCTCTGTCGTTAAGTAAGTTGTGATAAGCTTCTTGTTCGAAGTCATCTACTTCTCTTAACTCCCACATGTCACTAGTGAATCTTCTCTCATACTTAGATAGATACTCTAACAAGTTAGGATATCTGTCTGGCATTGATTGAATGAACTCGTAGTAAGTATCAACTTGTAATGCTTCTACAAGACCACATTGTGGGTCATCATCTATATGCTTAGTAAACATATAAGTAGAATCAACAAACTCTACATTCTTAAGAAGTCTTTCTGACTTCATATTGGCATTGAAGAACCTAAGTTCTATCGTTGCACTTGGGTGTAGATTAATAAACTTGTATCTACCACCAGTAGAGTTAGTTCTTTCGATAGCTGTTTGAGCATGCTTAGATTTAACATTGCCTGAATACTGTGGCATTTCAAATCTTGCCCAACTGTTGAACTCTCTCTGACCTATAACATTTAAGAATGTTCTATATCGTTGATGGTCAACCTTTGCACTACCTAATGTTTCCATAAGATGAAACCACAAGAACAACTGTGTATCTGTGAATGCACCTTTAGGCATATGTGTATGGAAGCCTGTAGACCTACGATGATACCCAGCATAGTCTGGAGTATAATCTTCGAACGTCAGTGGTATGGACTGCCACATTCGTAGTGTCATAGGTTGACTAACAAACTCTATGCCATTACTTAATGACCCGTCCTCCTTAGCATTCCATAACTGTACAAGCTTACCGTCATCACCTTCCGTGATGTCATTAGTAAACTCATCATATCTATCAATATAGTGGTGAGTCATAGCAACTTTATTAATGTCATAGATATTGTCACCATCGTGTTCATATCCTTGACCATGTCTACGCTCTACCTCTAGTTCAGTACCAATTGGTATTCCATAGTTATCTATAAAGGAAGACTCAACCTTAGTGGCACGAGTCCAACTAGGTATCATCTTCTCTTTATCTATAAAGAAATAGTTAGGTCTGTAACTATAGCTATTGATTGAGTAGTTTATTGTATTACTTATTTTACGCATTAGTTGGGAACGTAAATCCCCAACCAATCCGGTTTCTTCTGTCGTCATAGTTTCCTTTCTTTAAATGAAGTCTGTTGAATGGTCGCCATAATCATGTATATCATGGTTATCATATTCAATGTCATCATCATATTCCCAATCATCCATATCAGCGAACATGTCATCTGCATGGTCTAATATGTCTGCATTGCTTGTTATCTCAATACCACGTTCAGTCATGTCATCTACAACATCTTGAACATTGATATCTTGAGTTCTAGTTTCTGAATAACTAGCAGAACCATGTACAATCTCTGATTGTCTAATAGTTCCACTAAGGTCTAGGCCCTCAGCAGTTAAGATTTCTAAGTCTGTACTGCTTGAATTCCTATTCCAACTTGGTATAGCCAAACTACACCTCCTCTCTTTGTTCTTCTACTAGTTCTTCTATTTCTTCAGAAGTTCTTCGATAGCCATTATGTACAAAGAACGTGTTTCGTACTTCTCTATCACTATCTTGGTATTCATCGATACTGAAACGTTCCTCTGTTTCCATATCATATTCATAACCATACTCATAGTAATGTTCCATAAGTGCATCGATTATTTCTTCCATAGTTGCATCTTCCAAATTCTCATCTTCCAATGCTTCTTGTATGTCTATCTCAATGTAACCTTGACTGGTACCAGTAACGCGTGCCCATTCTTCAATAGACACACGAAACTTTAATCCTTCGGTCTGAATCATTTGTCCAAACAAACCGCGTAAGGCTACTTTATTCCAATCAGGGATACCCATTATGACTTAATAACTTGTGATAACTCTCTACAAGGACAGTCCTTGACACAAGTTCTTTCTAAGTCTTTGATAACTGGTTTCTTGCAAGATTCACATACCATTGCATCTAATGCAGTAGTAGCTTTATCATTCCAAGTGATTGCATAATCCATTAGCAGTTCATCAATATGTCTGTACTGATATCCTGCAATATACATCCAGTCTTCTAACATGTCACCAAAGTCTGGGTCTTCCCAAGCATTGTCAGGAATGATAGTAGAAGCAAATGGTTCGTCATACATCTCGTACCAATCTTCTATAAGCATTTCCTGTTCATCGTCGACAGGTAGTTCACAAGAGTCATCTACTCTCCTCACTACACCATCTTTCTCGTCGTACCATCCAAGGGCTTCGTCACCCCAAGCATCTACATCTGACTTCATTGAGCCACTGAGACTTGTAAGCTTCCCTTGTGTATACGACTTACCTGTGGTCATTGGTATGTGTGAAGTATTGGAATACCATACTCCCTTAACCCACTGACCATGACCTTCATTGATAATGTAGGTCTCCTTACGAAGCTTCTTGTTGGATGATAGGAACACCATCTTATTGAATGAACCAATCATCTCCCCAACAACCTCGCAGAATGCAGGGTCATCAAATGCTACTGGCTTGACATTCTGCAAGAATACTTGGTTAAAGTACCTTGTATCTGACAAGTCAGACTTAGGTGATGGATGAAACACACTAGGCAATATGCCATTGTGTGCGAACGTTGTCTCTGGGTCTACATAGAATGGATGGTTGTTATCCAAACATACTGAACCATGAGTTGCTATCCTCATGTGTAGCAATATGTCATGCTTCCCATGTTGTTCACATACTTCCTTGTATTTCTTCTTGAAGTCTTTCAGCTTCATAGTCTTATAGACTTGAACCTTTCCGTCTTCAATCCAACTAATACCACCACCATCTGGATTTCTCTTCCACATTTGGTTTAGCGTCCCGGCTTTTATCGTCTTCCCGGCTGGTTGACTAGCGATTACACACATGTAATCTCCTTTCTGTAGCTTGTGCTACGTTTATTCATTTGTAGTTAGGGCTTGTACACGGTCATCTAACATAACGTGATATCTAACCATGGCCATAGTCCCCTCTTCAAATGTATTATTAATCATGTTACGAAGTCTTTGTTCACCTATTCTCTTATACATAAAGTCCATATCATCGGTCTCAAACATATAAGATAAGATGACGTTATCAACATCGTCTCTAATATCATTTATCCACTTCTGTAAACTTTCAGGTGGAGCATCTACTCCATAATCCCAAGTAAAGTTACTTGTTATATAACCTGCAAATTTGTACAGAGTCTGAATAAATTGCAATATAGATAGTATTGAGTTCCTACCAGTATTACCTTGGAAGTACCTCAGTTCTATCGTTGCGTCGTGTGTTGTGTTAATTGCGTTGTACTTAGGATTAGACCCTGTCTGTGTCTTCTCCAATGCAACTTGGAATGCTCTATCTTTAGCACCCCTATACACAAGACTGTCCCACCTAGCATAACTATTGCTACTTCTACCTGCTATTGCTTCAAGTAGTTCACTGTTCTGTTCCTGCATCTGTTCTAATATTGTTAAGAACACATACCTTTCTGGAACTGTCATAGAATCCCAACCTATGTGAACATGGATACCACACTCACCTAAGTTTCTTGCTAGGAAGTTATCTTTGAAGTATTGCCAGAATACTTCTGGTACATGATTGACCCAATAGTCATATGACAGAGGTTGGCTCACAAACTCAACACCATAGGTGCCGTTAAGTGAACCGTCTCTCTTAGCATATATCAATTGGTGCGAACCATCTTGTGTGTATCCGTCTGGATACATAGCTGGATGGAACAACTTGATAGCTTGTTCTCTAACCACATGTATATCTCTATAATCTGGTCTGTTCTGCTTCACGTTGCATTCCAACTCAACACCATAGAATGGTCCATTCTTTCTGTACCATATTGGGTCTTGCCAATCATACCCAACTGATGATGACTCATAACCATATTGAGCCACACTCGTTAGGAATATTGGGAATGTATAACTATAGTTCAAGAGTCCAGTCTCAAATCTATAGTCATGGTCCACATCTGGTATTGGTCTTAGTTCATAGAATACATTGGTGGAGGCCCCAAATATATTTGGAAACTTCCTAAAGAATCTACCAAACTCATTTCTAAGTTCACATAGATTGTCATATGTAATCTGCTCACTAAAAGTATTCAGTGGAGCCATGAGTAATGTATCAACACCATCAAAGGCAATTGTTCCTCTGAATCTTACATCAACATACTCACCCATATCTGTCCTATTTTTACTGTTTAATATTGCTATTACACAGGTGTGACAGACGTTCTTTCTGTTACGCCATCTCAGACCTCTATCTTTCTTGATAGACCTAATAGGTATCATATTTGTACGATACTTATTAAATGTCTGACATACCTTGCACTCAGTGTATGGTCTCATTTCTTGCAACTCATCTACTGATGCGAACATATTGCTGGATGAATCAATCGTCCATGCATTATTATTACTTACTCGAGTAATCTTCCCATCATTGTTGCATCTGTATTGAGCTGTATCTCTCCAACCCGATACTGATTCCAATGTGCTGCTGTCATCATATACCTTTATTGTGATGAGGTACCCTTGGTTCATACTTATATCATCCAAGTTGGTTCTCATCTTGTAGGCATATGGTTGCCATTTAGCCACTGTTCTTAATACGTTGGTAGTAATTGCTTTACCAGCGAAGTAGACACTTCTAGGTATTGCAAGACCACGACTGTCATAGTATTGAGTCTCATCATCATCAGTATCTAGCTCATCATACATTGCTAACCACTGGTTAGGAATTGTATTGATGTCATCTAGTTCGTAATAATGCATGAGCATGTCAACTACAACTTCATTAGCTCTAGTTGGTTCATCTCTATGAGCGTCGAACTTCGACGTATTAACTATTGCAAGGCAGTCCCTTAACGGAACTGATAAGACGCCGACCATATTATATGAACTATCTTCATCATATTGATATAGGTCATTATCTGCATAGAGTTCTTGCAGTTCTCTACGACTAAGTAATTTAATCATTACTATCCTTCCTCCTTTGTATAGTCTTATTAGGTTCTATACATGTCTGTTCTGTTACCTTCATTAGACTACGCAGCGTCCAATGGGGTTACAGGTTTTCTATTTTTTCTTATCTTAAGGAATTCATCAACTATTGGCTGTAGCCATATGACCTCCATAAGTTTCTTTCTATTTTCTTCTGATTCACCCTCGAATGAATCATAAGCTTCCTCCATCTCAATCATCGCTGTTGGATGAAGGTGAAGTGTACCTTTCATAGGTCCTCCTTGTTATATAGCATTAGGACTTTCCTAATACCCTAGACCCCACTGTTACATGGGGTCCGAGCTATTAGCTCAATCCAAGTCTGTTAAAGACGTGGTCAATGATGTACTCACCATTGATAGCTTCACATTGGTCAAGTGCATAAGTTTCCTCAGCTCTTTCAATGTGGTCGTGACATATGTCCAAGACAACCTCTTGATTGTCAAATCCACTGTCACTTCTAGCAGCATCATCAAGTTGAGTTCTAGCTTCTAATATTATTTCTGAAGCTATTGCTAACTCAGCTGATGAGTTGCTAAAGGTTTCTTCAGCTCTGCTTAGAGTCTTTTGAAACTCTGCAGTTGCTACAGTACCTTCTACCATTTGAACCATCCTTTCTTGAGAGACTCTACGTCCTCAGTTATTGGTAGTTGGAATGTTCCATCTACCAGTTCATTATGTAAGTCATAGTTGAATGTAATGATGTTACTAAATTCATCATCACCCAAACTATCACTTGCTATAACGGGTGTCGATGGTGGCACTTGGCCACCACCTCCGTCCGTGAGTAACAGGTTCATTGTTACCCCTTTCTTCCTACTGTGAAATAGGATTCGTCTATTACAGAGTCAAAGGTATCGTCATACCCTCTTCTCTTTTCTTTGAGCAGCTTACGTTCTGCTCTTAGTTTGTTGATTAGATATATCACCTAATCTCCTTTCCAAGCCATGAAGATATCTTCAATGTCATCCATACCTTCTGGTATAACAACATCCTCACCTTCCTTGGCTTTGGTCATTACTTGGACATCACTGTCCTTCTTCTCGGTATCTTTGCCTTGTTCAGTCCTTCTGAACGCACCATTTCTACCTGCGAACTCTATGTCACCATTAAGATAACTACTCATCCAATTATCTTCTTTGGATTCTTGAGTTATCTCGATGGATTCATCGATAGAGTCCGTATTATCTTGGGCTCTACTCATTAGAGCTCCTTTCTCCTATCAACATAGATAGGTCAATGCCCACAGTTTCCCATGGGCATTATCTATCTACGACCTAGCTTGTTTTTCTAAAGATAAAGTTCTTTAGAATGATATAGTAATCTTCAGCTAGTTCTTTTTCATCCTTAGAAGGATTAGCTGTATC
>Ga0115012_10002318_pt1 | contig 11096 bp, 6 predicted proteins | sample TroAtlMetagenome_FD_88706 | JGI IMG/M metagenome (GOLD analysis project Ga0115012, IMG submission 88706) | Marine eukaryotic phytoplankton communities from Atlantic Ocean - Tropical Atlantic ANT10 Metagenome | ecosystem: Environmental > Aquatic > Marine > Oceanic | place: Tropical Atlantic Ocean...
GCGAAATCATCCGTGAGTTCGATCGCGATGATGGTCTTCATGATGTGGATGAGCGGCAACTCGGTGCAAGTGTTTAGCATCATGGCCGTCTTCGGCGGCGTGGCGCAGACGACCAAGGCGATATTACACTCCAGGGCGACGTTCGAGAGGTTCGTGGACGGCGATAAGAACGTGAGCGTGGCGGTGCCGAGATTGATGTTTTGCGGGATACAGTTGATCGGACTGTATCTGGCGCTGAATAAACTGAACAATATGGGACTCTTGCCGACGCACGCGTCCGACTGGGTGAGCGGCATGAAACCCCCGCGGCAGCTCGAGCGCGCGTACGGCGGCGTGGAGTTGTGATCGATTGCGCGCGTGATTCGCATCGAGTCGATGGGCGCGTCCTTTCTACGGTAGTCGTAGCTTTTAAATCCAAATTCGAGTAGTCTTGTCGCTCTCCGTCGGCGTTCAAATCACGAAAACACACCGTCATCTCGACATTCACCGTCGCGCGTCGAGACGACGCGCGCGCACCGTGACAGCACGAGGAGAGTGAAGGGGGTGAGAGATGTCATCTCTGATCACGTCCAGACTGGCGCAAGAGCGCAAGGACTGGCGCAAAGATCACCCGCACGGTTTCATCGCGAAGCCATCGACGACTCGGGACGCCAAAGGTGACGTGACGACGAATCTGCGGGTGTGGGACTGTAAGATCCCGGGGAAGCCCGACACGCCCTGGGCTGGAGGGTTGTATCCGCTCAGGTTGGAGTTTGGACACGATTACCCGGCGAAACCTCCGCGGGTGGCGTTTCCGACTGGATTCTTTCATCCAAACGTGTATCCAACCGGCAAGGTGTGCTTGAGCATTCTGAACGAAGAGAAGGGGTGGAAACCGTCCGTCTCCATCAAGCAAATTTTGGTTGGAGTGCAGGAGTTGCTGGATTCGCCGAACATGTGCGATCCAGCGCAGGCAGAGGCGTACGATCAGTTGCGACGATCGAAAGCGAAGTATGTCAAGCGCGTCAAGGAACAGGCGAAGAGATACGGTAGTCATTCCGGTGGAGCTGGCGATGAAATAATCGTTCTGTGAGGGGAATTCATTCATGCTCTTAGTTTTTAACAATCAAATTTTAGGGGTAGCATACATTCTTCGACTCGAATGAAGTAATCATCGTGCGCTTTGTCAGACAATGGTTTGGTTTAGCGTTTCATCGTGCAGGTGCTTGAGAAACTTCATCATATCCAGATAATCCGCGCAAGAGTAAGCTTCCTTGTTCGCCTCGAAGAGTTGCAAAATTTTGTGTAAACGCTTCCGATCCATCTCGGGTGAATATCCCTCTTTGGCGAGCAAATACTGCCTAAGACGACGGTATGCCGTATCCATGCCCAGCGGATCTTCGTAACGTTTCTCTTCAATCGTGACTGAATTTTCCCACGCGATTCGAATATCTTTCAACAGTTCTGGAATTGAAACTTGAAGTCCAACTTCATCGAGTAGAAACTTCACGGTTTCGACATCTATATTTTCAGCCGCTTGATGCACGAAGTGCTTTTCTGCACGAAGTGGAAAGTTCAAGTCCACGAAGCATCTCAATGCGCTCACGTTTGAACAAAAAATCGCGCTCTCGACGTGAGATCGATCCACCTGTAAACCATTATTTACTAACCACCGCACTATATCTACGCCATGCAGAGTGTCCCAATTATTGATCAATGTGGTGAGGTGATTGGGCGTCGGCACTGCCCCTTCCTTGGCGAGGAAATCCAAGTAAGGCACCATCGAATGCGAAACCGCCCCCGTGTTCATGAGAAAATCTGAATAGTAACTAGCAAAGACGCTTGGAGAATGAAAGTATTTGGATCTGTTGTCTTTGAAAATGGCTTTAAAAATGTCAAACTTGTCCGTTCGCATCGCCCATCTCAGAGCATTTCTTGCGTCGTATGGAATATTACTGCTTCGTATGAACCCAAACGCTTCTTCAGCTTTCGGGTGCTGAAACAATTTCTGCATCGTCGAAGAGAAAGGGCTCGCAAAACACGACCAAGAAGGATTGTTTTCGATGCAGCTCTTGCATTGCACGAGCACCGCTTCGAGCATGCAGGTACAGACCCCCGATTCACGGACGCAACGAGTTTTCGTCTCCGGTGCCTTGTTCGGTACTGTTTTAGCTTTCTTCGCCGGTAAAACGTGCGACGCATCGCTCGCGGCGTTACCACCCCCCGCCATTTATTTTCTTTATTTTCTTCTCACCGAGCGCGTCGTCTGTGTCGCGAAAGTCGAGCGACGCGCGGCGAGTTGTGCGGCTGTTTCCGCTTTTCTCGGAATTATTGAAGAGCGCGGAACAATGTGAACGATCCATCGCTCGCGCTCTACACTTCTTCTAATGAGGTGGGATCGGTATTTCATCTCAGTCCTATAATTTCTAAATCGCTAATTTACATTTGAGCGACGCTCATCGAGCGCTACGCCGTCTTTGGACGCATGGGACGCAACGGCATCGCCGATCCGTCGGAGGTCCGCGTGAACTCAAACAACACCGCCGGAGATCTGTAGATACGTATGAGGAGCCAGTACAGACGCTCTTCCAACACGAAGTCGCGCACTTGACGAGCGCTATAAATGTCGCTGCACAGCGATATGAGGCGATGCGTCGAAGGTAAATCGATGTGCTGAATACTACCGACCAAATTGTTTGTGAATCCTCTCACGATGGACGCCAGCGTCAAAATGTACACGACGTACACACCAGTGAGACCTCCGACAAACTGGCTGAATGTGGCGAAAACGCCGGTAGGAACTTCGGACGATATCAGGACGATTTCTGGACCGTTTTCAAACTCGTGACAAGGCTGCCACCAATTGAGGCGTTGACGTCCATCCGCGGACGCGCCGCGTTTCACCGCCACGTAAGTGCCACAATCGACCGACCACCACGGCGCCGTCGAATTGATGCCGTTTAGAGCTAGTGTACAGCTTACGCTTTGCTCACTCGAATATTTAGGCACCGGTTTGCCTTTTCCGTGTAAATGCCACACCCGCGGGTAAATATCTTCGAGGAAAACATTGTTCTGTTCTCCATTTATCACTCTGATCAAGGCTTCCGCTTCCTCCTGCGAGAACTCGTAATCGATGCCGTCTGAGTACAGAATGGGGTTGTCCAGGGGTAGATGACGTTTAAATATCCAGCCCGTGTTCAGACTCGCACCCTTTGAGAGTGACTTTTTCAGAGCTTCGATCGACGGCGGAGGCGTTGACCAAACCGAATCGCTGTCTTGCGCGAGGCACACTTCTTGGATCTGACCCGGTTTGTTTATCAGTGGTTTCGGGGCATCTGTTCGTAACGCTTGCCACGACGTGCTTTCGATAGTTTTCCTAAAACCACCGTCGAAGATGGGGTAGGTGAACGTGTTCTCAGCTCCAATCAAACTCATGTTGAAGCGTACGTCGTACACGGGATTGATGTCAACCTGCGGGTTCGACGTGCTGAATACGAAGAATGGCACCACTAGCAAGCTGAAGATGATGGTGAATAGACCACCTCCTTCGAGGAACACTTTTTTCCACCACGGCTGCGGTTCGCCGAACGGGTGATATTTTCTGTACGTATTGTTACGCACGTTGATTCTGAACAAGTCGCGCGAGATGTTCTCGAGCTTTAACCAATCGTAAAGATCCAGGGCGCTGTCCGTGCACGCGTACTCAAGCAAGATGCGTAACTCATACATGAACGGTATGGAGAAGTACGTCATGAAAGCACCGAACGAGATTATATCCGATCGTTGGAAAATCAAGCTGTTTGTGAATACTTCGGTGGGGAAGCCAGAGCGAATTTGCCGAGCCCCTAGCGCGAAGGATACAGACTTTACCAAGAAGAAGAACTGTAAGTGCGAATGATGAGTCGTCGTGTTGCTGTGGTAAATCCTCAAAAGAAATGCAACAAACCCGGCATACGTCAAGTAATGATAGAAGACTTTTGCAACCTTTGCTTTCTTCATGTAAATGACCCCGTCGGCGACGATGAGCACCAAACAGACAAACACCGAGAGGACATAGTCAATTTTGAACAAGCCTTGATAGTAGGTTTCCACCAGCGCATCGGAGTCAGAGTCCACGGTGCTTTGGTAGAAGATAGCGACAAAAATCGTAGCCAAGATATCAAAACAAAGCGTTGCGGTGTAGAAATCTTGTCCCTCCTGATGGAAACCACGAACCGATGTGAGACCGAGCGGCAGAGTGTCTGCTTCGCCGGCGGCTTCTCGCAGCTGTAAGGCTTTCAAAGTATTACTCACTTCGGCACTAGGACACAATAGTGACGTAGACGTAAGAATACGGAATATCGCGACGGAGTGTTCCGGATCGTTTTGCAAACCTTCGGTGTCTGCTTGGACAAATTCAAGCGTGTAGTACGTCGATGGCGCAGCATCAGACAACATCTGATGACTGACGAGAGCTTCGTTCATGCGCGCTGTGATATCATCCCAATCGGTCGGTATGCTTTGTCCTGATAACACCGAAACTGACACGAATGAAGGTCCGTACTCCGCCTCTTGAGTCAAGATGCGCTGAAAGAAATTGTCAGCTTCTGCCAGTATGCTTCGCGACACCTCAATGTGCAGAGGCGACGACTCCGCATCCTTGTTGAGCTGGTACGTGCCATCGATGTTAAAATTCTTCAAACGTGAAAAGATGGCATTGACAGCAAATGATGTTTTGTCGTCCTCGTCATCTGAGTCATCCGTCTTCGTGTTGTCGAGATGCGCAAGAGTTTGTTGCGCGTTGTGATGTATCATCACGGCGATGTACGCCATGAATGCGCCGATCACGTTGGGTATGAACGCATCATTCGCAGTGGAAATCCCGAATATCAAAGGTACGTACGTGCACATCATCACGTTTGTACACTGAAGAGTGCAAGGAATCGTCAAGATGTATCCAATCAACAATATTGACTCAGCATAATAGAGAATCAAACGCCAGAATCCATGCGGTACCTTTGGGTACGCCATCAATCCATATGCAAGTATAGATGTCGGGAAAACGATTGTGACGAGGGAAAAATCGATAGCAAATGACAGGATCATGAAGAAGTAAGACATCGAATTATGAGGCGCTGCGATCCACGGCCACGTTTTGAGAAAAGCTCCGAACACCAGACCAAACGTCGAGCTTTTATCCATGAGCCAAATGTGAAGCAGCGTAGTCAATGTCTTTTCCTTATCCTGTAAGCTCTTTCGCATATTCATTTCGTACTCGTGAATGTTCTCTGCATTCGAATCAGCCTCTTCTCGTGGAAGATCATCTTCAAAAGCCTGATAGTCCGTCACGTCTTCTTCCATCCACTCACCGGCGTGATCACCAGGATCACCGCCTTGGCCTCGTCGACGACGCAATGTGTCACTAGGAGGTTTGCGGTCACCTGTGTGGCGCCGTGGACCATCTTCTCTACGACTTTCGACGGCTAAAATTTCTCGCGATAAAGTAGTGATTTCATCTCTGATATCTTCGACTCGTCGACGTCGATTATCCTTTTCCTTCATCTTCGCCAAACATGCAGAGAGACTTTCGCGGACCCATCCGTGTTTGAGGGCATCATTCACAATCCGCTGAGCTTCGATCGACTGACGCATCATGACCATCGCCGCTTTGTATTTTGGTTGAGTGATGATACTCCGCAGGAGGTGAACGACGCCAAAAATGAATAAATCTGTAGTAAGTTGCCCGGCTTGCACTCCGAGCACCGTCGGAAGCTTGTAAAAGCCCATCCCCTGAAGAAACGAACATTCCGAATCGGACGGGCCGTACCAACTCCCGAGTAAGGCTTCCATGGGCGCCTGGTATAAGAGAACGGCTCCGATGACGGTGATATTGTAGATTTGTAGCAGCCTTAAGCCTGTCTGACCATCCTTACTCAGAGCATTGCGTGATCGGAGAAAGTAGAATGGCAGAATCAAATAGCCGATGTGTATCAAATCCCTTGAGAAAGTGCCGAGTACAATCACTGATACAAGCGCCCATTCAACAGCGTATCTCAAATAGAAATACCGCACCCACTCCAACAGCGTCCACGTGGCACTCGCTTCCCACGAAAGCGGTGCGAAAACTATATCCATGTATGACGTCTCTTGCGCCTGCGCTGGAAGCAGGGCTGTCTGAGTCGGGGTCTGACGGGGAATCATGGTCGAAACAAGTTCTGCAACCATTTGATCGTCCATGTCTTCACCTTCAGCTTGCGAAGCTTCGATTGTAAGTCTAGCTCGCTCTTCCAAACCAGCTAAAATGGCATCCATCCTCAGCTGACATGCGGCGATGAAAAAGGCACTGAAGTAACCAAACAACATCATTTTGCTGCACGGAAGGACAGCAAGCCACTGCTTTGTTTCCCGAGTCAATCTAAGTTTTTCAGAGTTGACAGAAAGAAGTGACCTCAAAGCTGGCGGTGGGGAAGGGGGTGGAGGGGGAGTCAGCCCATCAACGCCGCTGCGTATGACTTCAATCGATACAGCATACTGCCACAAGACGATCAAAGCACACACCATCGTAGTAGAGCGCCACAAAAGTAGTCTATCTCGAGGATATGAACCAAGTTTACTATTGGCCAACTTCCACGTGACCCCCAAGTACAAGAGTGAGAGGATATTTGTTGAAGCGATTCCAACAATGGCAAAGACAACGTACAGCAACCCCGGCATGAGATTTGCCATCAAGCCTTCAATCAATTCCGGCACTATAGATAACATCATCGCAAGCTGCCCGAAGTTTGTACGTGCATTTTCTTGTATCCGTTTCGTGAATTCTATACGTGCTTTGTCGCTTCCAGAATTGCTACGATTATCTCCCAAGTCAGACAAGCTATCGGATTCCGCTTCATCATCGCTGACGTTTACGCTATCCATCGACACACTCGATTCCATCATTTCAGCTTTTCGTTTCATCAGCACTGTGCGTGTATCCCGTTGAGGCCAGAATAAATGACATGGCTCAGGAGAGCAGCCAGACTTGAGCGCCGGCGGTAACTTACTCAACCATCCTCTCGTGACTTTCGTCAATTCTACTGAAAAAATCACCAGAACTGGATAGCGAAGCATCGATTCGTTTTCAGGAACGAACCCAAGGGACGACTCGGGCCACTTGTGAGCACCTAGTACTGGTAAGATACTCCAATGTTCACCTTGTTGCATCCACTGGATTTTGTAAGCGTAATCCATGATTGCCGAAACCAATGCGATGGTACCTACCAACTCAGTTGGCCCCTCCGTCGTTTTCATCGATAACGTCGACGCTATGAGCGCAGCTAGCATCAGAAGACCCAGAAGATCACGCCTTTCTAATACGAATAAGATTGTGCAAATCGTAACAACCTTGTTCGCATGTAAAATTATCGCTCTCTTAACAAGCGGAAGAAATCCAAGTTCAGTTGCCGCCAATGGTAAGCTCCTACGTTCGTCCATCGAGCTGGTCAACGAAAGCAATCCAATTTCATGAAAGTAAGTGAAAACAAGTAAGATACTTGGTCCAAGCAATTCTGACATGAGCTTTCCAGGCTCTACATTTTGGGCTAAACCAACAGTGTTTTCAAGAAAGGCTGTCAAATCACTCGAAAATCCAAATATCTTATCAAGTGGAAAAGCACCAAAAGTGTAACGAACGGCCAAATTAGACAAACAGTATAAAAGAATTGGTCGCCATCGCCTGGAATCAGTTTCATGCGGGTGACGTTTGACGATGCAGTTGAGACCTAGAAGTGCCAAAAGCACCAGATTGATCAACGAACATTTTGACACTTCCAGTGTGGCCAAACCTACCAGAAGGACGAAATATGCACCGAAACGAGCGACAAGTTTCATAGTCATAGATGAAAACTCATAAAGCAATGCTTTCCCCAAGGAAGTGATAGCATTGAAAGTCCCTTGACTCGTCGTCTCCGCGGGCTCACTTTCTGGCGTAAGCGCATTCAACACTTTTTGCAGGTACAAAACTATACAAATGACCACGAGAATGCACGCGAACGGTCCCGTTGTGTGAATCGTACTCGACTGGTCGAGTCCCACCAACCCTAACGTCGACTTCCATCGTGACTCATATCCACTGAAAATACCAATACGTGTCGTTATCGCCCAAAAGTACAACACAGCGATGATGCCTGCTAAAATCTGTGCTGTGAGATGTAAAATTGTACGATCACCCGGTTTCACAATGTTGAATAGGAAGGCTAATAATAATGCTGCGTGGATGAAATCTGCTCTGGACAATGCCACGATCCAGAGTGCAAACGGTACCAACAAGTGCGATATCAATTGAACAAGTGGCAAATCTCCGGCACTCTCTGCCGGCTGTTGCTCTATTTCAAGATCATCTAACGGAATGTAATCCGTCAAAGTACCATTTTGAACATGTTCTTCGAGTTCATCGTCCGTCGGAGTATTTTTAGCATTCTTTGTGAGCCAACCAACGAGTACAAGAGACAATAGCAGAATACCCATGTAACACGCATTGACGCCAGACTGCTCTCCGTCACGCGCTGGTAGCGACCCAAATGCCTCCAAAAGAGCTCTAACTCTACTGTTCATCGATGCTATCACGATTGGTGGTATGCAAAGCAAGATGTACTCACCCACAGTCCACGCCACCAAGTACGTGAAAATCAACGGACCATGAATCTTGGCAAAAGTGTTATGTCGCACGGGATGCACGATTAGCGCGAGGCCAACTAAAAGCATCGGATACGCCACGATGTTACTCACTAGCAAGCCCACGAGCAACAATGCAAATCCTCCCAGAATACCTCCGAAACGAGCCAATAAGCGATCAACTATGATGTCCCGACCGAGTGCGTCAGGAACGTCTGACTGAGCATCATCCTCCATCAACGGTCTGCGGATATCATCTTCGTGCTCAACGACAGATTCACCACAATTTGCCTCTAGTGCACACAGGCCCATAAATAACACTCCAATCGAAATTATCTGAGTCAAGCGCAGCAGTCGCGCAACCGGTCCCTCGTTTCTATCCATCGAGTACAGACCGAGTAGTTGCGCTGATGACTCTCGAGCTGCGCTTTGTAACTCCGGTAGCTGGTACATATATATCGTCATAAAGTGGATCGCCGTATAGCATAGGCATCCCATGGCCGCGCTGAATGGCAAGTTCAGCAACCTCTCCCTCGCCACTTCAAATTTCAAGTTCCCACTGCCCTTTCGCAACTCCGAGACGAAATACGACACCACGAACAACAAGTACACAATCGACGACACTGATGGAACTGTCACCGCCGCAACTGATGCCGCTCCCACTGTCAATCTCAGAAGCAATTTTTGCGAGCTGGCCGGTGCAGTCGTTGGCGTCGGGCCGTCGAGCTCACTCTGGCTCATTCTGTCGTTATAAAGCTTGCTCGCTCCCGCCACAGCTATCCCAAAGTACGGCACGAAGAAAAGCACGTAATCTATCACCCCATCTAACCTTCCAAATCCTATATACCTCAATACATTCGCTTGCCACGTGTTCTTCGGCCAAGTCGGCCCAAAGATTATGTACGCGGTCTGCGTCGCGCAATTTCCTAGAAGAACGAACATGCACAATCCCAATACCCCCCACCACACGTCTCTCTGCGTTCGAGAGAGAACGAACGTATTCCTTCTCCCGTCGTACACGCGATCCACCGCGAAAGCCATCAGAAATCCAAAACTCTACGAAGGGAAAGCGCATGGTGTTCACGATGGGTCAGTCGTCCAGATTCGCTCGACCACGCCTCGATCGTCGCGCGCGCCGATGAATTTCACGCACCAGAACCGATGGTCTTTGCTCTGCCGCGTTTATGCTCACGGCGATGAGGAGCATGGCGCTCGACATCGCCGCGAGTGGATCGACGCCCATGGTGACGAGTGTCGGGGCGTCGAATTCTGCCGAGAAAGTCTCTCCCTCAGTGTTCGCCGCCTCGCGAGATGGTACCGTCGAGTGTGCCCGTGCGCACCGCGGCGGGATGCGCGTGCGCGCGTGCCAGGCCGCGGAGCGAGCGTCGCGCACGGTTCAGGGCGGCGATGAAGACGCCGGTGGCGCGCTGCGCACAGCGGTGCAGTACTCGAGCGTCGGTTATCGCGTCGACAGAGGGCGTGTTTGCGGTCTTGACGGGCGCTGCGGCGATCGGACAACACTTGGAGGACAATAGTAAATTAGGTTCACGCGTCTCAGCGCCCATTTTAGCGATGGCGACGACCAGCGCGTTGTCCACGGCTGGGTTGTTGCCGACGGTGAGTCGTGCATACGATATCGTTTGGGATAATTTGATGCCGATGGGCGTCGTGCTCGCTCTGCTATCTTCTTCGAGCGTTGCTCCTAGTCGTGGTAAAATAGACAAAGATTCCGGTTGGCAGGTTTTGCGCGGATTTATCGTCGGTGCGTTCGGAACGATAATCGGAACGTACCTGTCGTTCGCGTGCATTGGTCGAGCACTAGGAGCAGAAGGCTGGAAAATTGCGAGTTGTCTATGCTCGTCATACATAGGCGGATCGATTAATTTTGCGGCTACGGCAAAGGCGCTCGATATGGTTAATTCAGGAGGTCAAGCATTACTGACGGCGGGGATGGCTGCCGATAACTTGGCAATGGCGGTGTATTTGGGAATTCTATTCCTCATCAAAACGGACGGACCGAAACCGGTTGAAAACGCCGACATTGATCAAGTTGAAACGAAACGACAGATTCCAACGAAATCGTCGCTTTGTGCAACCTGTGCGGTGGCGCTAATCGTGTTGCGTCTTTCGTACTCACTCGCGGTGTTTGCGGGTGTCCCGAGTTTCAATCTTGGTATCACGTGTATTTTGGCTCCATGCGTCGCATGGGCGATGAGAAAAGTGTCGCAATTGGAAAAAGTGCGTCTTTGGAATTTATGCAGTATCACTGAGATGCCCGGGGCTCAAGAAATCAGCGGCGCGCTCATGCTTATATTTTTCTCCGCTCTCGGTGCAGGGTTGGATTTGCGCTCTGGCGCGTTGGCTTCTTTACCCATGCTGACTTTCATCGGCATTCTGCTCGTCACTCAGCTCCTATTTACGCTCGTTGTGGGTCATAAACTACTCAAGATCCCTCTGTGGGCCGTGCTCGTCGCCACGAACGCGAA
>Ga0115012_10002319_pt1 | contig 11090 bp, 10 predicted proteins | sample TroAtlMetagenome_FD_88706 | JGI IMG/M metagenome (GOLD analysis project Ga0115012, IMG submission 88706) | Marine eukaryotic phytoplankton communities from Atlantic Ocean - Tropical Atlantic ANT10 Metagenome | ecosystem: Environmental > Aquatic > Marine > Oceanic | place: Tropical Atlantic...
ACAAAAGCTGAATCCACTGAATTGGCTCCGCGCCATTCTCGAAGCGACGCTGAACAAAACGTCCTATCCTCTGCTCGACGACTTCAAAGCTGCCTGTCAATAGGGCCTTGGTGAACGGTTACCCCTTGTGCTAGCTCGCAGCCTAAATTTAATAACGATGTGCCATGGGCAATAGTTTCCACCCCTTCAGCAATAACACTGCGATTAAATGATTTGGCTAGGGCGATAACCCCCACTACAATAGTTCTATCTTCAGGATCGATTAACATATCACGCACAAAGGTTTGGTCTACCTTGATGACCTTTGCCGGCAATCGTCTTAAGTAAGTGAGAGAGGAATAACCGGTTCCAAAGTCATCAATGGCAAACGTGACCCCTAGTTTTACGCAATCATCCATAATTTCCGCGACTTTTTTAATATCGCCTAGCTTACTGGTTTCTAATACTTCTAACTGAAACGCTTCAGGGGGAACATTGGGAACTTTAGCCAACAGACGAGATAAGCGAATAGGAAAGTTTCTTTGCTGAATCTGCAACGCAGAAATATTCACACTAATGGGAATATGAACCCCTAATTCCTTCCAGCGACTAAATTGCTGCAATGATTCTTCGATAACCCATTCACCAATGTCTATACTGAGCTGGTGATTTTCAATAAAAGGTAAAAAAGCTGCAGGGGAAAGTATGCCGTCAACAGGATGTTTCCAACGAATAAGGGCCTCTGCGCCAATAATTTCTCCAGTGCGCATATTCACTTTCGGTTGATAGTAAAGCACGAACTCTCTGTTGTGTAAGGCTGTTGTTATACTCTGGAGTATTTCATGACGTGCTTTTATGGCGTCCTCAGACTCTATATCAAATAGGTGATAGCAATTTTTACCTTTCTGTTTTGCCACATACATCGCTTGGTCAGCGTGGCGGATAAGCTGGTCGGCATCGGTGTTGTCTGCAGGGTAAAGCGTTACCCCGATACTGGCAGATACTTTAAGTTGATGCTCACCAATTTTTACCGGTTCAGATGCGACTCTGAGCATATTCTTAACGATGGCAGCAAAATCTTGAACTTGCTTTAGGTTGGCCAATACCGCAACAAACTCGTCACCTCCAAAGCGTGAAATAGTGTCAGTTTCTCGCAATGTTCCTTTTAAGCGGTGAGCCAAAATGACAAGTAGTTCATCACCTACACTATGGCCGAAGTTATCATTTATTTCTTTGAAACCATCTAAATCGAGTAGGGCGACTGCCACAAACCCCCTGTCAGATTTACACTGGGCCAGTGTTTTATCTAGTCTCTCAGCAAGCAATGAGCGGTTAGGCAAATTAGTTAACACGTCATAATGCGCCATATGCTCTAATTTATATTGCTGTTCTTTGGCTTCAGAAATATCGCTAAATATAGCGATGTAATTCTTAACATTACCTTCATCATCATTAACCGCGCTAATGGTTAAAAGTTGAGCGTAAACTTCATGATTTTTACGTTTATTCCAAATTTCTCCCGCCCAATAGCCTTTGCTTATAATAGATGCCCATAGGTGACGGTAGAACTCAGGAGACTGCTTTCCAGATTTAAACATATTGGGCTTTTTGCCTAACACTTCGTTTCGCTCATAGCCTGTTATATCAACGAAGGTTTCGTTCACATCTATAATATTGGCGTCGCTATCTGTGATGAATATGCCTTCTCTTGCGTGAGAAAACACACTTGCTGATAATTTTAGTTTTTCTTCTAGATGCTTGTTCTTAGTTATGTCCTGAACTAACGAGGTTACGCTTATCACATTGCCAGCTAGGTCAAGAATAGGAGTGCTATACCATTCGCAGATTATTGGGTGACGTAGTTTAGTAACGTTTTTATTTATTTTTCGCTTTGGCGCCTTTTTCTTAAGCAGTTGAGCGAATCCGTTGTCTATTTCCGTTTGAAGTTCAGGGGGGATAATGAGCTCCGAGGCATGTTTACCAATCGCTTCTTCTTTTTTATAGCCAAAAATAAATTCTGCCGATTTATTCCAATCGGTACAGATAAGCTGAGGATCCCAGGCTATGCACCCTAAAGGCGTATTTTCGATATGACTTGCTAATATATTTTTACTTTCCAGCAAGGAAGCTTGGCTATCGATGAGTCGTTTTTCTGCCTCAAGCCGTGTTTTTGCCATCGAAGTGAAGCGTTGCTGTAGTTTAACCAACTCAACACTACCATGCATCGGCGCGTCGCTTACCTCTTTGCCCTCAGCAAGAGCTTTAGTAGATTGAAGTAAAGTGCGTATTGGTTTCAGTACATTTCTTCGCACCCCCCATACTGAGACACCTACAAGTAGCATGACTATCGCGGTCAAAATTCCCGCCGTTTTAATCAATCGTTTATTAATGGCTTCAAGGGTTTGTTTAAGAGGAATGCCCACCGTGATATTGATTTGCTTGCCATCTTCAAATAATGGGCGTTTTACATAAACCCGTTGATAGGGGGCATTGCTAACAAAGGCGCTGGAATTAGTTGCAGTATTGGAACTATCTATTGCAGCGCTGGAGGTGTTTAATGGGGTCCCTAAGAGGCTATTGTTCGTTGGATATGCGGCAACAATTTTATTCTCGCTATCGGTAATGTAAGCCACGGTATTATCAGGTAAATGGGACTCAGAGAGTGCTTCACTCCACCATTCTAGTGAGATAACCGCTACCACTAACGCCACCACAGAATCGTTTGTAGTGTTCATTACCGGATAGGCAAAATTCACACTGGTAAGGTTAGTTGCTCGGTCTATTTGAAATTCACCTATCGAAAATTCACGAGTAGCTAGCGCCTCTTGAATGTAAGCGCGATCGAAGACATTTACGGGGGTTTTTATGGGGTGGGCGTTACACAGTAGTTCGCCATCTGCCCGTGGTACGCCGAGGTTAATATAGTTACTATTTACCTTAAGTACATCGGCAAGAAATGCACTGCATGCTTGGGAGTTTGGATTTTTAACCGCATCGAAGCTGGCAAGGTTTTGCAGAAAAATACGTGTTTTATCAATAAGCGCAGATTGGAATTTTGAAGTGGCTTGGGCGGTATTAACCGATTGGCTTATGGCAGCTTCTACAGCGCGCTCTCTTTCAACGTATGAGTCGTAAAAAACACCAATCAACCCTGGTAGGGCAACCATAATGATGAGAAGAATTATTCTCGACTGCAGTGTTTGAAAAAGATACGCCATGTAATTTTTTATAAATCCATTTTACGAAGGTGACTACGAAAAATGTAAGATTTATCGTAGTGTATAAACATAGCAAACCGTGCGTTATCTTTGGTTGTATTGCAAGCGCACTGGCAACTGGGGTAAGTATAGTAATAATACTATAAAAGCGTTAACTATGATTAACGTGTTGCTTTAACTAAATTTTATTGAATGCGTCACGACTTGTTTACTAATAGAGTAGGGAACTATTTTACAGTAACGTTTAATTAATAGGCCCGCCCTTCGCATTTTTATGTTCAATAATGTAGTAATGTATCCGCAACGGCACGTTAAATTTGTAATGACACCAATACAGGAATTTATATTATGACGAAGCTACTTGCTTTTGCTGGAAGCACACGGAACGGCTCTTTTAATCAAGCGATACTCACGGTTGCAGCTGAAGGAGCTCGGGAGTCGGGCGCCAAAGTAACTGTGGTTAATCTAGCCGATTATCCAATGCCTCTGTTTAATGAAGATGAAGAGAAAGTGTCTGGCGTGCCAGAAAATGCAAGAGCCTTCAAGCAGCTGTTAACTGAACATGATGGTTTCTTAATTGCTTCTCCAGAGTACAATTCGAGTTATCCTGCACTACTTAAAAATGCCATAGATTGGGCTACTCGCATGGAAGAAGGTGATAAACCCATGCAGGCTTTTAAAGGCAAGACGGCAGGGATTATGGCTGCATCTGCCGGCGGTTTGGGCGGAATGAGAGTATTAGTGGTTTTACGCATGCTATTGGCAAACATAGGCGTTACGGTGTTACCAGCACAACTTGCTGTAGCCAAAGTGAATACCTTAATGGATAACAATGGCGTAGTAACCGACGAGAAAACCATCAAACAACTTAAAAACTTGGGTAAACAAACCGCTGAATTAACGATGAAAATGACCGCACAGGTTCTATAAGGTAGGGCTAGTGCTCAGGCGAGGGGGCGACAAATCGTCGCCTCTATTTTTTCTCAATCTAGCCTTTTGTAATTTAGTCTTGCTCTACTTCATTAATAAACCACTTGATCACATTACCTATTGCAAAGTTAGCATATTGGTCTGAACAAATCTGATATCCCCGAGTTTCAGATTTTAATCGCGGCCCTAACTCAACAAGTTTACCATCTTCTATAAAAGGGTTTATTAACCCTTCCCATCCTAAACAGAGACCATGCCCGCCAATTGCCGCTTCAACAATAAGGGGGTAATTGTTGTAACGAAATAAAATTGGACTAGAAGAAGGCTTCACATTTAACGCTTGTGCCCAGCGTTGCCAATTTAACCACCTAGAATCATCTACATCTTTATGCAGTAGAGGAAGGTTTCTAAGGTCACTAAGCATTTGGCCGGCCTTTAAACCATGATTAATAGCGAAATCCGGAGAGCAAACCGGGAAAACCACTTCGGGAATTAACATCTTTTCAAACTGGTATTTACCAATTTTTGATGAGAAGTGAAATAATATATCTGCATGTGCAGTGGTGAGGTCGCTTAAGCTATTCGTGGGTTGGATTTCAAAAAGATAAACAGGAAAGGCTTGTTGTAAACGTTGTAGCCTAGGCATTATCCAGTGAAACGCAAAGCCAAAATAGGCACTAATAGATATCTTTGTTTTTGTATCGCGAAAATCTTTACGAGCATTATCAGTAGCACGCAGAATAGATGATGTAGAGCCTCTTAACTCGTTGTAATACTTAAGCCCTTCAACGGTAGGGGTAACGGGTTTCTTACTACGGTCAATTAAAATACCACCTACCACATCTTCCAGGGCGCGAATTCTTTGGGATACTAATGGCTGTGTAATACCAAGATCTTCCGCTGCTAATGTCATAGAGCCATGTCTTACCGTTGCTTCAAAACACAATAAGCCGTTAAGGGTAGGTAACTCAGATTCTTTCATTATTACTAATTTGCATGTTAGCTATAAGGCTTTGCTACTGTAATATAAACCACGATTACTTGATACTTCTCTTATTGATTTTTAAGGGAGATTCTCGTGCAGCAAATAGACTATGTTATCAACGAAGCGAATGCTTCCGTGTCAGCGATTGTAAATGGACAACACTATCCTTTACCCGCATTGTGGCTTCGAGAGCGTTGCCAAGATTCTGAAAATCTTGATAAAACCACCAAACAGCGCTTTTTTGACCCACATCAGCTAGATGAAAATGTGTCGCTGACCAAGGTAGAAAAGAAGCACAATACCCTAGCTAACCTTACGTTTAGTGACGGGTATTCAGGTGAGTACGATTTGAATGAGTTCGCTGCCGACTTCGATGTTTGGGACGGTGCGCCTAACGATATAGCGTGGAAAAGCGATGTAGACAAGTCATTGTTTCATATTGATTTAGCTACATTGAAATCACAAGAGGGTTTAATTAAAGGAATAGAAATATTTTTAACCTACGGCGTATTAATTGTTGATAACGTGCCTACTGAATCCGACGCGGTATTAGAAGTAGCAAATTTATTTGGGCATGTAAGGGAAACTAACTTTGGTAAGTACTTCGAGGTATTTACCCGTCCAAATTCGAACGATCTTGCCTATCGCTCTGTGCCGTTAGGGCCGCATACTGACAACCCTTACCGTAACCCCATGCCGGGTATTCAACTTCTGCATTGTTTAGAAAATCAGACTACCGAAGGATTGTCGACGTTGGTCGATAGCTTGTCAGTTTTAGAACAGCTGAAAAAGGAAGATCCGGAAGGTTTCGCCCTGCTTTGCAAGGTACCTGTTCGTTACCGTTATTACGACAACGATGTTGATTTGATAGAAAGACGTACCATGATTGAGTCTGACCCTAGTGGCAGAATTACGGGTATCGCATACAGCCCTCGCTTGGACTATTTGCCGTTGTTACAAGATGAAGACATGATTATATTTCATCGAGCCCGTAAACGTTTGGGGCAGTTGTTATGTTCGCCTGAATACGAATGGCGCTTCAGATTAGAGCCGGGGCAATTGCAGATGTTCCACAACACCCGCGTATTACATGGGCGCACCGGGTTCGACCCGAGCGAGGGGCGACGTCACCTGCAAGGCGCTTATATTGATATTGATGCGCCGAAAGGCCGTTACAATGCGCTTAAAAGAAAGCAAAGCTCTATTCGCATCCAGGATGAACTCGAAGCAGAAAATACGAACGGTGAGTTTAAAATAGTTAATAGCAAAGCTACAGCAGAAACAGCAGAAATGAGAGGTTAAGAAATGGAAACTGTTCAATTTCGCCAAATGAAAGACGGAACAAAAGAAGAGTATTTGTTTCTTACCAAACATGAAGATGAATACGCGAAAGGCTTGCCCGATAGAATATTGGAAGCGCTTAAAAATTTAGAGAACACCTTATCGGGTTATCAGGTTTCACGGCTTGGACACTCACTACAATCAGCAACTCGTGCTGAAGCCGATGGTGCCGATGAGGAAATGATAGTCGCGGCACTTATCCATGATCTTGGTGATGACTTAGCGCCGCACAATCACTCACAATACGCGGCTTCAATTTTGCGCCCCTACGTACGCCCCGAAGTAACTTGGATTATCAACCAGCATGGGTTATTTCAAAACGTGTACTACGCCCACTTTTTAGGGGGCGATCCGAATGAGCGCGACTATTTAAAAGATCACCCTTGGTATCAAGCTTGTGTGGATTTTTGTGAAAAGTGGGATCAGTCGTCATTCGACCCTGATTACCCAACTAAACCACTCTCACACTTTGAGCCCTTAGTCAGAAAGATATTCTCTAGAACGGCTTTCGATCCTCAGTATGTAGGTGAACAAACCATGGGGAAAAGTGCAGTAGATATCGCTATGTCGGGGACGAGTGAGTAAATGGTGTAAGCCTTGTAAATGTTAGGTAAAGGCATAAGTGGTTCTGTTCTTGTGTTGGTCTATACCCCCATATAACTAAGTGCACGGCATAGTCGCCGTACTCTTAATTTGTTGGGAGTAATACTTTATGAAACTACTTATGAAATTACGCTTAATACCCATTATTTGCTCAATCACTTTGCTAAGCGCGTGTGCGGTGCCGCTGCATGGAGGTGGTGCTCGTGGCGGCTTTCACGGTGGAAATGCCGCACTAAGTATCGGCGCTGGCATTGCGGCAGGGGTTGCTGTCGCCGTGCTTGCATCTCCGCGATATGAGCCGGGGCATAGGGTGAAGCACTTACCTAAAGACGCTGCCTTTATCCGCCATCGAGGCATAGACTATCGATATAGAAATGGTGTGTATTATCGCAAAATGGGGGGCGATTTTACGGTAGTGCTTCCACCCCCTGGTGTCATCATTCACACCCTGCCTGACCACCCTGATACTATTTTTGTCGATGGGGAAACTTACTATGTCGTAGAGGGGGTGTACTACAAGCGCATAGATGGTGAGTATATCGTAGTGAAGGCTCCTGTTGAGTGGCCGCGAGCAGAAACCAACGAGTATGAAGCAGGCAAGCGCTATGATGTCCTTCCCGAAGATGCGCAGCCAGTAAAAGTACATGGCACTCAATACTTTTTGTACGGTGGTTTATATTTTCTTCCCCAATCATCTGAAGGGAAAGTTAGCTATCTAGCGGTAAGATTGAACTAGGGTTGTGAGGGCACCAATTTTTCATATTGCTATTTTATTCATAGACATGACACACTGAAAAACTACGCTTGTTTATGAATGGAACGTGAGTTCATGCTACAAAAAATTATTACGTTTTCTTCCAGTATTTTGCTGTCGATACTGGCTATTTTATTGTGCTTTGGTGTGTTAGATGCATTATGGCTAGGTTGGATAGCCCGAGATTGGTATACCACTGAAATGGCGACCTTACTGCGGGAAAACTATATTACCTGGCTTTGGGTGGTGTTCTATTTAATGTATGGTTTTGTCGTCTTTGTATTAGCCGTAGTGGCGAACAGAGATAAACCACTTTACTACGCAGGTATTGATGGAGCGCTGCTTGGGCTCGCCAGTTATGGTGCTTATAACCTAACCAACTACAGTATTGTTGAAGGCTTTACGCTGTTTATAACCGTGGTGGATTGGGCGTGGGGCACCTTCTTAACCAGCGCAAGCGCAATGGCTGGCTGGGTAGGTTTTCAAAAAGCGAGAAAGCCAGACAGCATCTGAACTGATCGTTCGAAAAAATAGTTAGCTTTTAAAAAGAGGGTTTACGACATTTTAAAAGCGTAGCGAGCAGGTTCATTGCTGGCTACTAACTCATGAATTACGCGCGGCAAGCAAGCGCAATTCTTTTGAGATATACATTCTGTTGGTTTGCATGTAAATCCATAGTTTGGTCGCAATTTGTGCCTGAAAGCTCAGTATTAATAATACCCCCCAGAATACTTGCTCATTCTGGTGAACCGTAAAAAACTGATAGCCAGTGTAAAAAAGAGCAATAGAAAATAGTACACCTAAGCCGTAAGCTGCTTTCATCATCCAGCCCATGTTGCTACTGAAACCTAGTTTAAGGTAACCGCCTAAACTTTTGTTTTCACTCATTAATGAGTCAAGTTCTTCTGATTGCTTATTAAGATCTTGTTTTAGCTTTTGTTCAAAGTTCATAGTTAGATTCCTCGTATATAGAAGTGCGAAGCGTTTCTCTTGCGCGTGATAACCGTGATTTAACGGTTCCTTCTGGAACATCCAGCGCAAGCGCGGTTTCCTGAACTGAAAGCCCATTTAAGTAATGAAGCTCTACTACGTCAGCTTCAGATGCAGGCAAGCCTGCTAGTATTGGCATAAGCTGGCCCATGTCCAAAGCTTGGTCTGCTACTTGAGAGTCGCTAGCGTCTTCATGAGCGCTATTTGCTAATATTTTATTTTTACTGCTTTTCACCGAGTCAGAAATTTCCCACTTCAGTGCTTTGAATAACCAGCTTCTAAACAGGGTGATATCGTCAAGCGTTTTAATTCTCTTACTGATTTTTAACCACACATTTTGTACAAGATCTTCGGCTAACATATTGTCGTTAACCCGCACAAACGCAAAGCGCTTCATAGGTATGAAAAAGTGCGTGTAGAGCATATTAAATGCATGGTCATCACCATGCTTTGCTTGCAGTGCGAGCAGGTTAATCATGTCTAAAGTTAACGCTGTAGATTTGCTCATAAATACCGCAAAATTAATTCAATAAGTCCTTTCAATAAGGCCCTCAAAAAATCCAGTAGGGCACGTAATACATCACTTGAAAAAGTACAGAGTCCATGTCGTATGGTAGCCGTTTTCTTACTAATACTGTTACTAATCTTGGCGCGGCTTTTGGGGCTATTATTGTAACGATAAGTATTGATTTTGTTGTTAGTATGGCAGCACAGTTTCATTCGATGTCACTATAACAGTGTGTATTAATTATTAAAGACGACAAATACACTCACTAGGTTCGTACACTTTTAACTTTTTATTCTAGATTTTGCCTTTGTCCTAACCATGCTCTTCATCTTATAGGACTCTGGAATTTGTTTTTTTAGATATGACACCCATTATCGGGTTAATGAAATTCTTACCAAGTCGCTAAATAAACCTGTTCAGGCGACTGTTTTATTTCTCAAAGCCCCTATCAAATTTCGTCCAAATTCGGTACTATCCGCGGTCTTATTTTACAGTTGATAAGCGGACTATGTTTGAAGTAAACCCCGTTACCAATGCGATAAAAGATATCCGCGAGCGCACCGACGCGCTTAGGGGGTATCTTTGACTTTGATGCGAAGTCAGAGCGCTTAGAAGAAGTTAACCGAGAGCTTGAAAGCTCCGAGGTTTGGAACGAGCCGGAACGCGCACAAGCGTTAGGCAAAGAAAAGGTGGCCTTAGAGCTGGTTGTAGAAACGATTCACAACCTTGAGCAGGGCACCGAAGACGTTGAAGGTTTGCTTGAACTCGCCGTCGAAGCAGAAGATGAAGAAACTTTCGATGAGGCCAACAAAGAACTAGAAGGCCTGCTGGAGCAACTTGAAAAGCTTGAGTTTCGCCGTATGTTTTCCCAGCCTAACGATGCCAACGATTGTTATATTGATATTCAATCTGGCTCTGGCGGTACAGAAGCGCAAGACTGGGCGAATATGCTCCTTCGCATGTACCTTCGTTGGGGTGAAGCCCACGGCTTTAAGACCGAACTTATTGAAGTGTCTGATGGCGACGTAGCGGGTATTAAAAGTGCTACCTTGCGTATTGCGGGTGAGTACGCTTTTGGTTGGTTACGTACCGAAACGGGTGTGCATCGCTTAGTGCGTAAGTCACCATTTGACTCAGGTAACCGCCGTCATACGTCATTTTCATCAGCGTTTGTTTACCCTGAAGTGGATGACGATATCGATATTGATATAGACCCTTCAGATTTACGTATTGATACTTACCGCGCATCTGGCGCGGGTGGTCAACACGTAAACAGAACAGATTCCGCGGTGCGTATTACCCATGAACCTACAGGTATTGTAGTGCAGTGCCAAAACGACCGCTCGCAGCATAAAAACAAAGATCAGGCGATGAAGCAGCTGAAAGCTAAACTCTACGAGTATGAGCTTCAAAAGCAAAACGCCGAGAAACAAGCGATGGAAGACAGCAAGTCAGATATCGGGTGGGGAAGTCAAATTCGTTCATACGTACTAGACGACTCTCGCATTAAAGATTTGCGTACAGGCGTGGAAACACGCAACACTCAGGCCGTGCTAGATGGTGGCCTGGATAAATTTATCGAAGCCAGCCTTAAATCAGGGCTGTAATCCGAACAACGAAAGTGAATAGGTTATGACTGACCAACAAACCGACGAAAACAAATTAATTGCTGAGCGCCGAGCAAAACTAAGCGCAATTCGTGAGCAGTGCCGTGCAAATGGCTTCCCAAACAGCTTCCGTCGTGAAAACTATGCTGACGAACTTCAAGGCAAGTTCGGTGAA
>Ga0115012_10002321_pt1 | contig 11087 bp, 7 predicted proteins | sample TroAtlMetagenome_FD_88706 | JGI IMG/M metagenome (GOLD analysis project Ga0115012, IMG submission 88706) | Marine eukaryotic phytoplankton communities from Atlantic Ocean - Tropical Atlantic ANT10 Metagenome | ecosystem: Environmental > Aquatic > Marine > Oceanic | place: Tropical Atlantic Ocean...
GTCATGAAATTCGTAAAATGGAAGATGTGCAAAATGTTGTCGCCATCGATGGCATCTCTATGCTCGACAACAGTGCGAACCTTGCCAATGCCGGTGCTATTTATGTGATCTTTAAAGATTGGTCTGTAAGAAGCAAAAACGGTGGCTTGAAAAAACTGTATTTGGCATTAAATGCCATCGCAGAAAAGACGCCGGGTGCCGAGGTCTTGGTGATGATTCCACCACCGATTCAAGGCTTAGGGTTATCAGGTGGTTTTCAGATGCAAGTTGAGCTCAAAGATGGTTCATTTGATTATGAAAAACTGCAGCATGCCACAGACGATTTAATTCATTACGCGAGCGGCCAGCCAGAGCTCCAAAAGCTAATGACTTCATTCAGAGCAGAAGTGCCCCAGTTGCTTGCACCAATTGATAGAGGTAAAGCTGAATCTTTGGGCGTAAGCCTTGGGGATGCCACCAATGCTTTAGAAACCTACTTGGGCTCGTCGTATGTGAATCTATTTGCCAAATTTGGACAAGTATTCCAAGTGTATGTACAAGCTGAACCCAGTGCACGAATGAGTGTAGAAAACGTACGTAATTATTTTGTCAGAAACAACAAAGGTGAGATGGTGCCGCTGGGTACGCTTACTGATATGTACCCAAGCAAGGGCCCTGCAATTATTTCACTGTATAATTTATATCCCTCAAGTAATATTTACGGTATGGCAGGCTCAGGCTATAGCTCCGGTCAAGCCATCGATGTACTTGAGCAATTGGCTGAAAAAGTCTTACCCGATGGTATTGGGTATGAGTGGACGGGTACCGCATATCAAGAAAAAGTAGCAGGTAATATGAGCTACTATATTTTTGCTTTATCTTTGATATTGGTTTATTTAATTCTTGCGGGTCAATATGAAAATTGGATTACCTCCATTTCGGTGATTTTCAGTGTGCCTCTGGCTTTGGTAGGTACCGTTTCAGTGTTATTGATTCTGAAGCTTTCTAATAATATGTATACCCAAATTGGGATTTTGCTTCTGATAGCCCTTGCTGCCAAAAATGCCATTCTTATTGTTGAAGTGGCACGCGAAGAGCGAGAAATCCATAAAAAACCCATCATCGATGCAGCATTGATTGGCGCGAAAAAACGCTTTCGTCCTATTCTCATGACATCGTTTGCCTTTATCTTGGGGATGATGCCACTGGTCTTTGCCAGTGGTGCTGGTGCAAACTCCAGGCGTTCGATCGGTATTGCGGTGAGCAGTGGTATGCTTGCATCCACCTGCTTATCTGTCATCTTTGTGCCTGCTTTTTATGTGCTACTACAAACAGGCCAAGAAAAGCTTCGAGCCTATAAAAAAGACAAGCATTGACTTTAGTTAACTTTGTGATTAATATGTGCTCACCTAAGTTTGTAGGAGTGCACTATGTCACGTTTGAGTTCTACCAAGGCGATTGATAATCATCAATTTTACGAGCTGGTTAACGGATTCATTGCTATTCACGACACCTATGACGGGTACAATCATCCTGACGCTTTAAAATCTTATATTAAATCTCAAGCAGCACGTGGTGTGTATGCGCCAGTAAGTCGCGCTTTTGGTGGTACCAGAAGCGAAGCATTCAACCAAGTGCTTAATGCCTATATTGCATCCCTACCTTCGGAAAACGCAACAGTCGACTATACGCCAAGTTCTGCTAGATGCACTGCAGAGCCAGATGCAGAACCTGAGGCAAGAACAAGGTACCGACCAGTTGAAGTCAACTGTCATCGTTGTTGTCATCGTCACTGTCGTTGTGACACTGGCATGGATTCTTTCTTCTTTTGGTGGCTCTTACTCAGGCCAAGCACGGTCGAGCATCATCATTATCATCATAATAGTAAGAGTGATAATAAAAGCGACCCCTTACTCGCGTTTATCATCTTTATGAGTGTTCTGGCTATGATTGCCTCATCTGTCATTGCCACCATATACCTATACGGTCAACTGGATGACATCATTACAAGATTAATCTACAACGAAGGTCGTGAATATGCAGTTACTTCCCTTGCATGGCTTATCGTAAGTGGTCTGATGGGCTTTGGTACGGCAGGTGTTGTGGTTCCCCTGATTTTGGTAGCTACAGCTGCAGCGAACCCAGTAGCATGGGCTATTTTTGGCATGATAACTTTAGGGCTCGTGTTCACTTCTTTGGTGCATACGATTTTCCCTGGCATTGTGATACCAGCCCTCCAATCGCAATTCGAAGATAGCCTAGGTGAAAGCAGTTTTGTGAAAAAAGATTTTGATCGTATTCAACTCACTGATGCTGAGCAAGCTAAGCTTATCGACAAAAACCTTGACCCCATCAAAGTTGCTTTAGCTATAAGCTTACTCAGAAAAGAGATGGGTGATACCGCGGTGGTGAATCGTTATGGCTTACATGCTTTCTCTAGTGAAACGTGTCGTTCTAAGACAGTACAAAGTAATCTCGAGCAAATCAGGCACTTAAGAGCGGGTGATTTGGCCGAAGCTAAATGCCCGGGCGGCGTCATCAAGGTCGGTAACATGACCGTTGATATGAATGGTATTGACCAAAACTTGGATGCAGATGAAGACTACGTGATGGCAGAAGCTTGCTATGCCTAGTTTTGCACGCCTGCATCATTGAAAACTGCGCTTTGAAATGCGGGTAAGCCATCTGCTTCTGTGATGGAATCAGGAAAAGTCCAGGAGCTACCCGCATTGTCAGTGACAGCCAAAAGTGGCCTCACGAGGCCACTCCCATCCTCATAGTATCCTGAAGCTATACAACTATTACCACTGCAGCTTGCTCCAAACAGTATTCCTGAAGCGCTATAGGGAGGGGTGGTGTCGGGCGTGATGACTTCTGAGACGTAAGTCCAAGTAATACCTCTATCAGTACTCTGAGCAATCAATGGATAGCGGTTACTTGAGCTATCGAAGTATTCACCTGATGCAATACAAATCGCATCACTACAGCTTGCGCTAAACAGTGAACCCGATGCAAAGTCAGGTAGGGTAGTCGGGTTGGTGATGGACTCAGGAAAGGTCCAGGTGCTTCCGGTATCGTTGCTTACACCTAAGAGGGGGCGTCTGTCATCATTGCTATCATGGTATCTGCCTACGGCAATACAAAGCGTACCACTACAACTTACACTATATAGAGTTCCCCTACCCACAAGCGGAGGTGTTGTTGTGGGGTTTGTAATGTCGGTTGGAAAAGTCCAAGAGCTGCCATTGTCTACGCTTACGGCAAGCAAAGGGCGCTGAATGGCAGAAGTATCGACGTAAGTGCCTGATGCAAGACATGCAAGATCTGTGCATTCAGCACCGGCAAGACTACTTGAAGAAAGATTCGCAATGGTGAAGTTGGTAATATCAGCAGGAAAGGTCCAAGTTGCACCGCCATCTGTTGTGAGTGATACGAGAGATCTGAGTACGCCATTGATGTCTTGATATAAGCCAGATGAAATGCAAGTACTGTCATAGCAGCTGGCCTTGAACAACTGACCACGACCAGAAAACGCTGGACTTATTGTCGTCGGTTCAGTCACAGCTTCTGGAAATGTCCAGGTGCTACCCAAGTTGGTGGAAAGTGCTAAAAGCGGACGTTGTACACTATCTATCGCAACATAAGAGCCAGACGCTATGCATGTATTGCCACTGCAGCTGGCACCTTCAAGTCGGCCATTATCTCGGAACTCGGGTGATGTGTTTGGTATGGTAATTGCCGTGGGAAAGGTCCAGCTGTTGCCTGAATCCTTGGTTAAGGCAAGCATGGGAATGCCGTCTATGTTGCTGCTGTCATACCGTCCAACAGCAATACAGGTGCTATCCAGGCAATCACCACCAATGAGGCGACCTCGGCTAGAAAGTGCGGGTGAGAGCTGTGGGTTAGACACTTCGCTTGGATAAATCCAAGTGCTTATGTTACCGTTGCTTAAAGCTAGCATGGGTTTTAGCACACCTGACTCATCATCATATTGGCCTACAGCAATACTTGGTAGGCCAGATAGTGCGTTGGTCACACGGACATTCAGAGGTACAGATGCAGAAGTACAGGTTGCACCATGACACAAAGCAAAGTTTGAGCTGGCTTCACCTGCGATATCTAGAATTAAAATACAACTTTCTTTTGCCCCAAGCTTAATGCTTTTAGGGCAGTTACCGGCATCGGTATTCTGTGAAGCTGTGCTTGGCAGGCCTGTGATGCGATAGCCACTTCGGGTTGATTGAGTGAGGTTGGTTATGGTGTAGGATGCAGACACCTGGCTACCCAAAGGCACTTTGGTGGGTAGCGTCGTACCAGGCGTGGGGCTGATATCAAAGTTTGCTGCGGCATTGGTGGTTGAGCAAAACAGGCAAGTTGATAAAAAGATTAATGGTGTTTTCATCTTTTGTTTATTCCTCTATACCGCCAGAGCCAAGCCGACCATTATTCACATAGTCGGGTATGGTGCTGGTATCAGTAATGGTTTCTGGGAAAGTCCAAGTCGCCCCATAATCGGTAGTGACAGCCATGAGGGGATGTATGAGGCCATCTACCGCCTGATATCTACCAGTTGCAATGCAACGACGACCACTACAGCTGGCACCGAACAACTGTCCAGTATTTTGAAACTTAGGGGTGGTGTCAGGGTTAATCACAGCCTCAGGGTAGGTCCAAGTCTTGCCTGCATCTTTGCTTAAAGCCAGCAGAGGGTGACGAACACGAGGATCTTCATCATCTACGTAACTGCCAACGGCAATACAGAGGTTACCGCTGCAACTCGCGCCTCCAGTTAAAGTCCCGCTTTGAAATACAGGAAGATTGGCTTCAGTAATGCTCGTAGGGTAAGTCCAGGTTTGACATGCATCAGTACTCATGGCGAGGAGTGGGCGCGTGGTGGTGCCATCATTATAGCGGCCTGATGCAATGCAGATGTTATCACTACAGCCATTCACTATCAGGATGCCGATGTCTACAAATGCTGGTGTGGTCTCGGGTTGGGTGATACTTGTGGGAAAGGTCCAGGTATTACCCCCGTCGATGCTCAGGCCCAAAAGTGGCCGATGAATGCCACCGTCGCCATCAACATAAAATCCAGTTGTTATAAAAGTATCGGTGGCACATTTTGCCAGGGAGTAGACTCGGCCATTGGTACCAAATGTAGGCTGAGTGTCAGGGTTGGTCATGGTGATTGGGTAAGTCCATGTTTGTCCCGCATCTGTGCTTAGCCCAACCATGGGTCGTTGAGCGTTAGATATATCAAAGTAATGGCCTGCAGCAAGGCATCTTATGCCATAACAACCGGTTCCGCGTATGCTCGCATTGCCTTGGAACTCAGGAGTCGTATTCGGCTCGATAATGCCTTCAGGGAAGGTCCAGCTGCCACCGCCATCACTGCTTCTTGCGAGGAGCGGATATTGATTGTTTGTATCATCTCGGTAGTGCCCGCCAGCAACGCATAGACGGGCATTACAATCAGTCGCCCATAAGTGGCCAGAATCAGCATAAGCAGGGGTTATGGAAGGCATGGTAATGTCTTCTGGATAAGTCCAAGTATCGCCTCTGTCAGTAGATAGCCCGAGAAGAGGTCGTCTGATGCTGCCATCAGAATAAAAGCCCGTGATGATGCAAAGGTTATTATAGCAGCTGGTAGATGAATACTGTCCTGACACAAAAGCAGGTGTGGTATCAGGAAAGGTTGGCTCACTGGGGTAAGTCCATGTATCACCACCTCCGGTATTCAAGGCAAGCAAAGGCCGAATGCCTGTGGAGCTTGAATACACACCTACGTTAATCTTTAATGGAATGGGTATTTCATCAGTTGCGACAACATGTAGAGGCACAGATGCTGATGTGCAAGTCGAACCCTTGCATATGGCAAAGTTTGAGATGGCTTCACCTTTGATATCTAAAATTAAGATACAGCTTTCACCCGCACCGAGATTAATACGTTTAGGGCAGTTGCCAGTGTCGGTATTTTGCGTCACTGTTTTCGGTAAGCCTGTGATGTGATAACCACTTAAGGTGGATTGGGTTCGATTGGTGATGGTATAAGAAGCCGAGACCACAGTATCTATTGGTACGGTGGTGGGGAGCGTGGTGCCAGGGGTTGGGCTGATATCAAAGTTGGCTGCAGCATTTATTATTGATGAAAAGAAATATAATAAGCAGGCAGATGCTTTTTTCATGTCTTAAATCCTAGGCTAGGTAGCTAAGTTGTGCTAAAAACTGATTGGCATAGACATGGGGTATATTAAAGTTAAAAGGCGTAGGAACATCCGTATTATCCAGTTGGATATGGCCATTGCTTAATGATGCTCTACCAAAGTCAGTAAAGCGATAACCCAAGCCCAAGCGAAAATGTTCACGCAGGTTGGCTTCAATGCCCACACCGAGCGCATAACTGAAGTTGAAGGTTTGGTTATCTGTAAAGGTCGGTGTGAGGTTCACACTGCCTGTTTCGGACGTTGAGGTGGCAAAGTTTGAAACTTGATTAGATGCAGTGCCAATACCACCTAATAGATAAGGGTATAGGCTATATTTTTTTGTGGTTGAAAACACTTTGGCGAGTACGAGCGCTTGTTGTGTTTGTAGCTGGTAACTGTACTCGTAACCTGTAGATGTGGCAGGCTCAATGCCGACTGTACTGGTACCGTGCTGCGAGAGGCGGCCAAAATAAGTGTACTCAAGGCCTAGCTGCAAAAAAGAGCCTGAGTAGGGTAAGTCACGTTCAAGCCCAAGCAAACCACCAATAAAACCATTGGTTTTGTCTTGGTCTTGTGAGCGATAGACAAAGAGATTGCTGTCGGTGGTGCTGTAAGACTGGTTGCCATTCGCACTGATTATAGAAGGCCCACCGGAGACTGTGATAATACCTCTGGGTTTGCTTGCAGCAAGCATAGGTGGGTTGGGTGCACTTGGGTTTAGGATTTTTCTACTTGTGCGATGAAGGGCATGGATATTTTTAAGTGGGCCAATATACACGCGATATAGGCCATCTTCAGAATGCTTTATTTTAACTTCGGTGCCTATAAGCTCAGACATTTTTTCTTGATAAGCAACAGCATTATTTTTGACGCCAAAAGCACCCAAGTAAAGTAGGTACTGAGTATCTTTGGGGCCAGAATCGACGAAATCCGCACCCATATTTGCGCCGTAAACAGATTTAAGTGGGGGGGAGGCAAAAGAAACAGGTACGACAATAAGTGCAGTGATAAGAGAAAGTAGTCTGATCATCTATAATGTCTCTGATATTCCCTATATCCTAAAGATACCATGTTATTAGATTTGGCTCCAAAGGTAAACCATATCAAAAAGCGCAACTTTCGCATCATAAGCCGCCCACGCAACCTATGTTTTCCATGATAGGCGTAAAATAGTGCATGGTTTGTTCAAAGGCCTCGGTCATGTTGTTGTGTTGTATGTCATACTTAAGTGTTAAAAGTCAGCTCTAAAATACATATCATAGTTTTGCTTGAAATCAGAGCTTTCTCGGTAGCGTATTAGAGCAGCATTTACATCTCTAAGCAGGATTGGATCGTTTGGGTTGACCGCAATCGAAAAACCATAGCCGACATAAAAGGGCTTACCGATTCTTTTAAACTGCCCACCTGAGTGATTAGACCAATAGCGTGCTTTGGGTTCACCGACAAAAGCCAAGTCAATTCTACCAATACGTAGGGCTTCTACCATGTCACTATCTTTTTCGTATTCAATGATTTTGGGTTTCTTTTCCGCTTGGATATGTAACAGGTTATCTTCAAACTTACTGCCTTTAAGTACACCCACGCTAAGACCGCCAAGAGATTGAAAATTAAAAGGTTTTTCATGGTTAAAGTCCATTTTTCCAATAAACTGACCATTGGAGGGCAGGTACGGGATAGAAAGCAATACAAACTGAGAGCGCGTAATGGTAATGACGATGCTGCCAATAGCAACATCTACCAAGCCAAGGTGTGTCGCTTCGATTAAATCATCATAATCAAGAGGTATATATACACACTTTTTTTCTAAGGCTGTACAGACATAATCCATGGTAGAAATGTCAAACCCATAAAAAGTCTCAAGGTTGCTTTGTATGACAAAAGGGGGAGAAAAGGGGGTAATACCAACGCGTAGCTCTTCGATATCCGCAGCAAAACTTACACTTATAGATGCATATAGTAGTCCAAGTAATACAAGCCAGCGCCTCATCCTCATCCTTTGGAAACTTAAGCCTTAATAAAAGGTATAGCACAAATTAATGTGAAGTGGTAAGCGTTTCGAGGCCGCCTTGGGCAAGGCTGGTTAGGATAAGTGAGGTGAGGTGTGCTCTTTCAAGGAGGCTATCAATATAGATAAACTCATCGGCACTATGAATATTACCCCCCACAACACCCATGGTATCAATCACTGCCAGGCCTTCTTCAGCAAGGTTGTTGCCATCGCAACAGCCACCGGTATCGACCCATTGAAAGCGTTGATCAGATAAGGTGCCAACGCTTTTTAAGAGCTTAAAGAGCTTTTGACTTGCAGGGTTGATTTCTTTGACAGGCCTGCCAAAGCTGCCATGAATCTCTAAATTGTATCCTTGCTTTTGGGATTTTTTTTGGATTTTTTTAAAGGATTTTAAGACCCAAGCTTCATCTTCAGGGTGACAAGTACGAATATCAAGCTTGGCGACAGCTGTATCTGGGACGATATTGAGTGCTTCACCACCACGAATTTCACCAATATTAAAAGTGATCTTGCGCGTGTTCTTATTGAGTGCATTGATTGCAACCAGTATTTCAGATAAATAGGCTATCGCATTTTTACCTTTATTGAATGCGCGCCCGGCATGCGCTGTGATGCCATGCGCAACAAAGGTAAATTTACCACTGCCCTTGCGACTACGCGCAAATACACCTTTGGGAGTTACAGCAGGTTCATAGACAAAAGCTGCTTGATAGTTATTACGAATGCTTTCAAAAAACGCGCGAGAGGCAGGAGAACCTAACTCTTCATCAGCATTGATGACCACATCCCAGCCTATAGTGCTTGCAACACCAAGCGTTTCAAAGGCTTTGAGTGCATGTAAAAATGCCACAATACCACCTTTCATATCTGCAACACCTGGGCCTCTTAATATATTAGGCTCAGACTGGGGCTGGGTGACAGTTTGAAAGGGGTGTGTTTTGCCAAACACGGTATCCATATGCCCGCTTAGTAAAATGCGTCTTTTTAAGTGGGGGCGTTTTTGCATAAATAAGAGTGCACCCATCGTATCGTGCGTTTCTTCACCCTTAAGGTTGACGGTAGACACAGGCGGCAATGCATGCGTTTCAATGGTATCAACGATAGGTTCAAAGACTTCAGTTAGGGCGTCGTGCATACGTGCGAGCCCTTGGAGGTGGTGGCTGCCAGAGTTGATTTCACAAAGATGAATCAACATCTTAAGCATGTCTGGCTCAAGGGGTTTTAAAAATTGTTTTAAAGCTTTAGACGTCTTTTCAGTAAGTGCTGGCATCGACGCTCGGCTTGTGGTTTTTTCTTTACTCTACCACTATTGGAGGAAACGTGTCAGCATAATTTAGTGGGCGCTTTTCAAGCTGCTCTTCCATCTGCTTGGCAATCGTTTGATAAGCGGGGTGAGCAACCAAGTGTGCACCATCTGAATTTTTACAAATGTCTGCAGATAAAGGTACGGAACCAAGTAGGGGCGCATCATATTGTTGCGCTAACCTATTGCCACCGCCATGACCAAAAACATGACTTTCATGGCCACAAGCGCTGCAGGTGTAAGTTGCCATGTTTTCAATTATACCAAGCACATGAATACTGGTTTTTTCAAACATACCTAGGGCTTTTCCAGCATCATTGGTAGCAACGGTTTGCGGGGTCGTGACCACCAAAGCTGCGGTGAGGGGAATTTTTTGTACCAGACTCAACTGAATATCGCCAGTACCCGGAGGCAAGTCAATCAGCAAGTAGTCTAAATTATCCCAAGCGGTTTTATCGAGCATTTGAATCAGAGACTTTGCAAGCATAGGGCCGCGCCAAATCAGAGGCATTTTGTCATCTTGCAATAAATACCCCATAGACATCACTTGTATGCCCTCGACCATCACCGGCTGATATTTGTCATCGATGATTTTAACTTCAGCTTGTTTGCCAAGCATCTGTGGCATGCTGGGGCCATAAATGTCAGCATCAAGAATGCCTACACGTCGACCTTGTTTTGCAAGTGTTAAGGCAAGGCTTACTGTTGCTGTTGATTTACCAACACCACCTTTGCCTGAGCCAATCGCAATGGTATTTTTAATGTTTCTAAGGCTTTGGCCTGGCAGTTGTGTACGGTACGATGCAATGGTCATGTTCAAATACTTTCTGTATCAAATGCGCGCATGATACCGTATTTTTCACGAAATGCCCATGCTTCCCACTCGCCTTCTTCGAGGTACAGTAAGCCACATGAGATAGGCTTTTTCGTATGTGGCTGCATGGCTTTAGCATAGCGGTTGAGTTGCTTTTGATGCTCTGGTAGCTTTTCGCCAGTTTTGAAGTCTACTATCCAGCACGCCTCATCCGTTTCAAACACACGGTCTAAAATGACGGTAGCACTACGTCCTTTTTTAGCAATCAGCAATTCATACTCATTATGTTCGTGAAGATGCTTTTGTATTATCCACTGACCTTTGGGGTGGCTCAGCAGCGTTTGAATCCAGTGTTGAATTTGGCGTAGTGCGGTATCACAAGCGCTTGGGCTTAAACCGAGCAGAGGCAGCTTTTGGGTGATGAGCGACCATGGGACTTGCTCGAGCTTTTCGATATGTTGATTACAAATCCACTCAATCAACTCGTGGGTTAAAATACCAAGCTCACGTTTAACATCAGGCTCCGGTAAGGCAAGCACAGGTGGGTTGTTTGCCTCAGTAACCGTAGGTTGTGCTTTATAAAACTTCAAGGGCAAGTAGATACGCTCGGGTAAGCTTGCCTCGTGACTTGTAGCTGTCATCAATGTTTCTAGTTCGAAATGCACCTGTGACAGGTAGGTACGAAAGGTATGAGCATGGGTTTTTTCATGATGGTCAAGGCAATATAAACCTTGTTTTGCACGAGTAACGGCGACGTACAGTAGACGCGCTTGTTCA
>Ga0115012_10002322_pt1 | contig 11087 bp, 7 predicted proteins | sample TroAtlMetagenome_FD_88706 | JGI IMG/M metagenome (GOLD analysis project Ga0115012, IMG submission 88706) | Marine eukaryotic phytoplankton communities from Atlantic Ocean - Tropical Atlantic ANT10 Metagenome | ecosystem: Environmental > Aquatic > Marine > Oceanic | place: Tropical Atlantic Ocean...
AACGACAGTATGGACTTCATGCACATCAACTTTCCTGACCCATGGTCTAAAAAATCCCGCCGCAAACATCGTATCCTGAGCGCTGAATTTCTAAACAGAATGCTTCCCCTTTTCCGTTCCAAAGGTGAACTAATGTTTAAAACGGATCATCTCGAATATTTTGAAACGGTTACTGAAATCCTACAACAGCTCAAAACCTACACGATTGTAGAACACACTTCTGATCTGCACCGTAGTGAATATAATGAACACAATATTCTGACGGAGTTTGAGATGTTATTCAAGTCGAAGGGCAACCCGCCAATTGGATTCCTGCGTGCGGAAGTCATATAGACAATTTTGCATGATCCATTCGCAAATATTTATCACCCCATCAAAAGTTGTTATCAAGGAACTAGTATGTGTTCTTCAATGAGAGACGGCTTGGAGAAAATAACTTTGTATGTTAGTATTAATCTTGGTTAAATTGCTTTTTTTGACTTGCTAATAAAGGACGGATTTTCCTGCTTTCTGGGATCATTCCTGCTGGCATCGGCATTATTTCTACATTCAGTTTAGATAAAATTGTTATGAGTTCTCGTGTGATGGTATTGGGAGTAGGTGCTTTTGCACATGCGGTACAGTCCATCCTGCAGGAAGATGGAGCAGAAACCGCCTGTTATTTGACACGTCCTTATGGCCACTACGGCCCCTCCGCTTTCGGTCAGACATGGAGTTCTGAAGATCATCCATCGCCTTTGCCTTTGTTTGAAAAATTTAAACCGGATTTGATAATTCCGCAGGCAGTGGCATGGGCAGAACAACCATGGGCTGCAGATTTAGTCCAGCAGGGTTGGCCAATTTTTTGTCCTGTTAATGATGCAATGCGTATAGAAATCTCCCGGCAGGAGTCTTCCGAATTGTGCAGACAATACGGAATCCCGGTACCCGCTTTTCACAATGTGCAGAATCGACTGGAGGCCCGCAAACTTATGCAAGATGATCCCCGGCCTTATGTTTTGAAAAATCCGATCTGCTCTCCATTCAGTCCAATCCACGCCATAATCTGCGAAAGTGTGACTGATACATTAGGCTGGATTGAACGAGTGGATTATGCGGAAGGATTGTTTCTGCAGGAATATCTCGGAAAAGAAGAAGCAGGGCATTTTGTTTTTATAAGTGGTGGTGAAATCAGCAGTTTAGTTACAAATCAGGAATTCAAACGTGCTTTTACAGGCGATATGGGGCCGCTGGCCGGTGCTCCGCTGGCCGGAATTGTTGAACAGGATCCGGAGGATAAATATGGACTGGCACGAGAACTGATTCATCCACTAAAACCATGGCTTGAAAAAACCGGCTATACCGGCCCTTTACAAGTCACCGCGATTCGAAAAAACGGTGTCTGGCATGCGATTGAATATAACATTCGTCTCGGAGTTACGACCACCGCTCTCCTGTTGAGAATGCTAAAAAACCCTCTTCAAACTCTGTTGAATGTCGTACGCAATCAAACTACTGTGCTAGAATGGAGTCGCGAAAAAATTTTTGGCTGCTCTTTGACTTTGGCAGGCTACGGTTATCCATACGTGGTGCCTTCTGTACCAAAATTACCGGTTGAAGTTTCAACTCCGCTGGAGTGTGATTTATGGTGGAATGAAGTTGATGAAGATAGCGGTCAGCTTTATATGGAGAATCATCAAAATTATGAAATGGGTCACCGAATTGCGGACGTAAATGCCTGCGCACCTGACATGTATTCAGCGGTTAGCTTAATTGAAAATGAAATTCGCAAGCTACGTTGTTTAGCTAGTTATTACCGGCTAGATCTAAAAGAGCTTGCAAATAAAAATCTGTCACTCTTTTCCTCTGTTAAAAATAATCTTTAATAATTAATGACATATACACTTCCAACAACTGAAGACAAATCAAACTACGTTGAAGAAAAGTTTGATGAAATCGCTCAAAAATATGATCGATTTAATGATGTCATCACCTTTGGTATGCACCGTTACTGGAAAAAGTTCGTTGTGCGCCAAACCGGACTCCGCCCTGATGAAGAATGTCTGGATTTATGTTGCGGAACAGGAGATATTTCCCGTGAAATATTACGTCAGCATCCGGACTGTAAAATAACTGGTCTGGATTTTTCAGCAGAAATGCTTAAAATCGCCAAATCCAAAAACAGCGGTAATTCAGAAATTCAGTATTTGCAGGGTGATGCCATGAATATACCGTTCCCGGATACATATTTTCATGCAGTGACAATTGGCTATGGTCTGCGCAATGTTTCAGACCTCAATGCTTGTCTACAGGAAATATTTCGCGTACTCAAGCCTGGTGGAGTTTTGGTCAGCCTAGACGTAGGGAAAGTTCGTTTGCCAATAATCGCGGAACTAAATAACTTTTATTTTTTCCATGTTGTACCTTTGATTGGAAATATAATGATGCCTGGACAGGAAATGTTTCATTATTTACCAAACTCTACACTTAAATTTCCACATCAAGAGTTTCTAAAACGTATGCTGCTCGAAACAGGGTTCAAACAGGCAGAAATTCATGATTTCATTTTCGGGGCTTCCACCGTTCATGTTGCGTACAAACCTACTGATAATTGATCTGAACTGTAACTGTGAAAGCCAAAACATACCAGACACTTGAAGAAGCTCGTCGGGCTTTATTAATAAAGCTCAATGCGTGGACGCCCTCTGCCGCGATACCAAACTCCAAAAATTCTGATATAGTGCGGCTGGAAGTAGAAGTAGAAAACGCACACCCTTTGGAATGGTTAACCCTGCAAGATTGTTCACGTAAAGTTTTTTGGGAGAATCGAAGTCAAAAAGAACAATTTGCCGGTATTGGCACGGCGCTAGAGGTTAAAGATGTTGAAGTGGGTTACGAAAATATTTTACTCACCATCAGTAAATATCTACACAATTCACCGAAAGCTGTCCGTTTTTTTGGAGGAATGCGCTTTGACTCCAATGCTTCAACATCAACAGAATGGCAGAATTGGGGGACAGCACATTTTTCTTTGTCGATGGTTGAATTAAGTATTGTTGATGAAAAAGCAACACTGGCCTGTCATATCTATCAAGGGGATGATATTCACGAAAAGCTGCTGACTCTTCAAAAAATGCTCGAATCCGTTCGAGTGGAAGAAATATTAATTCCAGACAGTCCTTTGATCAGACTGGAACGTCATGACCTGCCTGAATACCATCAATGGTGTAAACTAGTTAAAAAGGGTCTTGAAAATATTTCTTCAGGAAAATTAGACAAAGTTGTACTTGCACGTACCGCTGTTTTCAGTTTGGCTAGAGACTATGACCCTACAGAACTCCTGCTTCAACTGCGTCGTCAAGCGCCACAAGCTTTTCATTTTTGTTTTCAACTTGCTCCAAATCAAGCATTTTTGGGGATTACGCCTGAATTACTTTACAGACGGGAAGGAATTAAAATTGAAAGTGAAGCAATTGCCAGTACTCGTCCACGTGGACAAACTCTGGAAGATGATGAACGACTGGCTACAGAGCTTCGTGAAAGTGAAAAAGAGCAGCGGGAACATTTGATGGTTCTGGAACGTATGGAAGGCTTACTGCAGCAATTTTGCTGCAAAACGGAACGATTAAGTTATTTAGAACCACTAGCACTAAGGCATGTCCAACACCTGCAAAGCAAAGTGCATGGAATCTTGCGTGAAGGTATTAAAGATTCCGATTTACTTCCTGCTTTTCACCCGACACCTGCTGTTTCAGGAGCACCCGATGCCGAAGCAAGAGCGCTGATCCGAGAGCTTGAGCCTTTTGACCGCGGATGGTATGCAGGACCTGTTGGTTGGATCAGTCATAGTCAAGCGGAATTTGCCGTAGGAATTAGATCTGGTTTATTATCCAGACGCATATTAAGAATATTTACCGGAGCAGGAATTGTTGAAGGCTCTGTCCCCGAAGAAGAATGGAGAGAGATTGAAGACAAACTACAAAGTTGGCAATATTTACTGGGGCGATCGTGAACTGGAATGAGCGTTGGGGAGATCTGATTATTGAAGAATTAGTGCTGCATGATACAGAGTGTTTTTGTATTTCTCCTGGATCACGCTCTACACCTTTGACTTTAGCTGTTGCAAAAAATTCGCGTGCAAAATCTGTTATCATCAACGATGAACGCGCATCCGCATATTACGCCCTGGGTCATGCTCGTGCAAGTGGACGTCCGGCAGTGCTAATTTGCACATCTGGAACTGCCACAGCAAATTATTTGCCTGCGGTTATCGAAGCCTCTGTTGAACAAATCCCTATGTTGGTACTGACCTCGGACCGCCCACCTGAACTCCGTGAGACAGGTGCCAATCAATCTATAAACCAGTCTTTTCTTTTTGGAACACACGTTCGCTGGTTTTTTGACCCGGGTTGTCCTTGTTCGGAATTCAAAGAGGAAGCTTTACTCTCAACTATTGACCACGCAATTTCTAAAACTTACAGCCCTTTGCCAGGACCAGTGCAACTTAATTTCCCTTTCCGGGAACCTTTTTTCGAAAATTTTGAAAATAAAAAAAACAACAAAGTTGAGAAAATTCAGCAAGAAAAACCATATGTCAGAAATACGCCTTACATTAAAATTTTGCCAAAATCTGAAATAAAAACTTTATTAAAACACCGTCCTAAATCAGGAATTCTAAGTATTGGTCGAGTACCCACTAACTCAATCAATTCTCTAAAAAAACTTGCGTTAGAGTTAGCTTGGCCAGTGTTTGCCGATATAACTTCAGGTCTGCGCTTAGGAGAAGATTGTCCGAACAGAATTACTTATTATGACCAACTCTTGATCGAGGGCCTTTATCCCAAGGAGTGGGATTTTGAAGCAATTTGGCACATCGGATTTCCTCCAACATCGAAACGTTGGCTTTCGCAGTGGGAGAAAAATCCCGCATCGCAAATGGTCTGGATTGCCGATCATGCTGAACGCCACGATCAGTCACATAATTTTCGCTGGAGAATAGAAAGCGAAATAGTAGACTTTTGTAATCTAGTTGTGCATGAATTACAGCTTGAAGAAAGGTTAGAAGTTCCTCCCATAAAAACAAAACATTTGCTTCATGCTTCTGAAAAAGTCGAATTTGTAATGGAGCAACATTTTTCTTTAGATTCTGTAAAAAAAGAGATTGATGATTTTGCTTTATCACGTAGGCTTACTGAAATAATTCCAAAAACACATGGATTTTTCATAGGCAACAGCATCCCAGTACGTGCGGTTGATATGCTTGGATCTGGAAAAGGAGCAGCTATCCCTACGGCCCTCAACCGTGGAGCAAGTGGAATTGACGGGATCATTGCTTCGGCCTGCGGTTACTCCTCAGGTCTTCAACAGCCGGTAAGCCTGCTGATAGGAGATTTGTCAGCTATGCACGATCTAAATTCTTTCAAACTACTTGCAGACTCCCCTGAACCGGTTTTAGTGGTTCTGCTCAATAACCATGGTGGAGGCATTTTTTCATTCCTGCCAGTAGTCAGGCAAACGGATATTTTCGAAACTTTTTTCGCCACACCCCATTCCAATGACTTCATGTCAGTTGCTAAAATATTTGGTTTGAATTATTTTAGGCCTCATTCAATCAGTACTTTTGTAAAAGATTATGAACAGGCTGTTCTAGAAAACAAATCTGCGATTATTGAAATATTTACAAAACGTGAAAAAAATCCACAACAACTTGAGGCCTTAGCTCAAAAACTCAAAAAATGTACATTTGAATCTTCTTAAGATCAAGGATATACTTTATGTCTTGAAAATAATTGGTTTAGTCAGTATTTCAATTAATTTTTGTAGAGAACACACCCCCGAATCCCTCGTAAAATATGCATACTCGCTATGACTTACCACTGATAGGAGCAACCTTATTTTTGCTGTCCTGGGGGACAGTAATGATTTACAGTACTGGTGGTGTGTATGCTGAAATTCAATACAATGATGGTCAATACTTTTTGTACAAACATCTATTGCACATGCTCGTTGGACTTATAGCGATGGGAGTCGCGCTGATAGTTAATTATCACAAATGGCAGCAGTATTCTATCTGGTTTATGCTGGGCATGCTGGCATTGCTGATACTTGTTTTAATACCTGAAATAGGACACGAAGTTAAGGGCGGACGACGCTGGTTACGAATAGGTTCATTTAGTCTTCAACCTTCCGAACTTCTGAAAGTTGTTTTGATCATTTACGTAGCTTCTTATCTGGAACGCAAACAGGAAGTCCTGGCTTCATTCTTCCGCGGGTTAACACCAAACTTTATTGTCACTGGGATTTACCTTTTCCTCGTCCTATTGCAACCAGACTTTGGTACAGTAGTACTGATCGCAACTACGGTATTGCTGATGCTCTACGTCGGGGGAGGCCGTCCTGTTCATATTGCAACTAGCCTCGTGGGTGTAGGAATTATCGGAGGACTGCTGATTGCTTCACACACTTACCGAGTTAGGCGAATGCTAGCTTTTTTGAATCCCTGGGATGATCCGCAAAATTCAGGATTCCAAATTATTCAATCCTTCATTGCACTTGGAACAGGAGGTTGGTTTGGAAGAGGACTTGGTGAGAGCCTGCAGAAACGACTCTTTCTCCCAGATGCTCACACTGATTTTATTTTTGCCATCATTGGTGAAGAATTAGGTTTTTTGTGGATTTGTATTTTGATAATTATATTTGTTGTTTTTATTTGGCGCGGTTACTGGATTGCTTGGAATGCTCTGGATGGTTTTGGGAAACACCTTGCTTTTGGATCAACAACGATTATCAGTCTACAAATAATCCTTAACATCTTTGTTGTAGTTGGCCTGCTTCCAACCAAAGGTTTACCCCTCCCATTCATAAGCTACGGAGGCACTTCCCTTGTTGTCGCTATGTTTTTAACAGGTCTTTTACTCAACATCAGCAATAGCCTGCATGCACCAGAAACTAAGCCTGATAACGGCTTGTCCCTTCGTGCCACAACACAAAACAATGAATAAAATTTCAACATTCAAGGAATTCCAGAAACTACAGACTTTTTGGCAACGCACCTCTTTTTTTAAATCTTCAGTCCGAGAAATGCTATTTTTTTTTCTTTTTCCATTTGTCGCAGTAGCTTTATTTCAAACTCTCTCTGGAAATTATTTCCCCTTTTACGCTTTTGCAAAAAGCTCTGCAGAGCAAATTGTACCTGAGGAAAATCACCGCCTAGAAAATTTTTTAATCAGTACTAAAGGACGTGATGACTGGACCCGCCTTATGTTGGCAATACTTAATAGCGTATCTGCGGTAGAAAATGTTTTGTCCGAGGGTGTCAGTGTTAACATTCGGGGAACCGAGGAATTTCATGGTGTAACTCCTCTTATGTTTGCATCGGGAATTGGAGCACAGACAATCGTAAAACTTCTTATCGAAAATGGAGCCCGTCTGAATGACACCGATACTTTGGGTAAAACAGCCTTAATTCAGTCGGCATATAAAGGACATTCTGATACAGTAAGTTTCTTACTTCAGCAGGGCGCAAATCCAAATGCAGAAACAAATCAAAAGTGGACAGCCTTAATGTATGCAGCAGAGAGAGGTAGACTGCAAATTCTTAAAACATTATTGAAACACGGCGCTCGAGTTGACTTTCAAAATAATTTGGGCATGTCACCCATGATGTATGCAGCACAAAAAGGTCATTTTAAGATCGTGCAGTTCTTACTTTTAAGAGGAATTAAATTAGATATAACCTCGCTAAATGGATCATCTGCTTTAATTTGGGCTATCAGATCTAAACATGAGAACATAGCAAAATTACTACTAGAAGCTGGAGCAAAAACAGATATTCTTGAAAACGAATTCCAAAGGTCGCCACTGCTTCTCGCGTCAATGTACGGTCTAGAATCAACTGTGCAAAAATTATTATCTCTCGGAGCTGATTTGACAAAAGTTGATAAACAAGGAGAAAATGCTTTGTTACTAGCCTTAAGCAACAAACATTTTAAAACAGCGAGCCTGTTAATAAAATCCGGGATTTCCACCAATACTCAAGATCTTAAAAAACGTACTCCAATCATGGAAGCAAGTGCTCAAGGAAGTTTGGAATTGACCAGACTCCTGATCAAGAAAGGTGTAGACGTAAATGCTAGAGATTTTGTTGGGAAAACATCTTTGATGATAGCGGCCGCTGAAGGCCATATTAATATTGCGAAAGTGCTGCTTCGAGAGCAAAGTCGGCTTGATTTTCGTGACCGCTATGGCTGGACTGCCTGGATTTATGCAGCCGAAAAACAGCAGTTGCCCATGGTCAAATTTCTCAGTGAAAAAGAAATTGATAACGAGGGGAATCTCTTTTATGCCGTCTCACGTGGGCACCTTAAAGTTATAAAAATATTGCTCGATTTGGGGATAAATATAGAAATTCATGATTCCCAAGGATGGACTCTTTTGATGTGGGCTGCAAACAACGGTCATTCAAAAGTTGTTGAACTCTTGTTAAATGGTGGAGCAAGAATAAACGACAGTACTGAAAAAAAATCAGATTCTTCAGGCTGGACACCACTTATGCTGGCGGCTGGAGGTGGACATATTGAGACTGTAAACACTCTCATCAAAAAAGGTTCCGATCTCGAAGCACAGGATAATGACAATTGGACGGCGCTAACGTGGGCTTCTATCAATGGTTATCATAACATTGTAGGAATGTTAGCAAACAATGGTGCCAGGATAGATGTTCGCAGTTCTGATGGGGCAACACCGCTTATTTGGGCAGCCTCTCAAGGACACGAAAATGTCGTGCAAACTCTGTTAGCAAAAGGTTCAAATATAAAATTGAAAGATCTCCATGGAAAAAATGCTTTAGCACACGCAATACTTAATGGTCATTTAACTACCGCAAAAAGTTTGATTAAACAAGGTGCTGATTTAAATCAGAGTTTACTCTATGCATCGCAGCGCGGTTACAACGAAATGGTATTATTTCTACTTGCAGAAAATGCAGAAATAGATCATCTCTCTTCACAAAAGGAAACACCTTTAGCTCTTGCCTTACAAGGAAAACATTTTGATACCGTCAGCATTCTGCTGGAGCATGGTGCAGATCCTACCATAAAAAATTCACAGGGACAGACCCCATTGATGATTGCAGTTATGACTGGAGAATTAAAATTGGTAAAACTTTTAATTCATCACCCAACATATATCCGACAGAATGCTGAAATGAATACTACTGATTTTATAGGAAATACACCTTTAATGATTTCCGCAGTCCACGGTTATCTAGATATAGTAAAACAGCTGCTCAAGCTTGGAGCAAGAGTTGATAACAGAAACCGCTGGAAAGAATCCGCATTAATTCTTGCCGCTTCAAGGGGCTTTCGTGAAATTGTGGAACTACTAATAGAATATGGAGCAGATTTTCGCTCAGAGGATGTTAATGAAAAAACGGCATTGATGAGAGCAGCTCAAAATGGACAATTATTTGTGGTTGAACTACTTCTTTCTATGGGAGCAAATCTTCATCTTAACGCTTTTGATATGAGTGGCGAAGGCGGGACACCGCTGATTCAAACTGCCAGAAATGGACATGATGAAGTTTTGATATCATTATTGAGGTCAGATGCAGAAATTGATGATGTTGAATTGATGTTTAACCATTCGGCTCTTATGGTTGCAGCTTTAAATGGTCATAAAAAAACCGTAGCTATTTTACTTAACTCTGGCGCTGATCCCAATTTAAAAGACTCTTCAGGCAGATCGGCATTATTGCTTGCAGCAACCAACAACCATCTGTCTGTAATAATTCAGCTTTTGGATGCTGGACAAAAAGGGAATCAAAAAGACTCCAAAGGAAACGGCATATGGCACTTGCTCGCAATGAGTGATATAGAAAATGAAGATAGCAAAGCCGAATACAATATTCCCGGACAAATAGAGACTGTTGCTCCAAGAAAATTGTATGAACTAATCTCACGACAAGTTCCACTTGACACATTAAACAATGATGGGGATACAGCCCTGATAATTGCTGTAAAACATGGGAAAGTGAGGATAATTAAAAATCTGTTGGAATTAGGAGCATCAACCAATATTTTGACAACCGCAGGTGAAAGCGCTTTAACCCTTGCGAAAGCAAGTGGTAATGATGAGTTGGTTAAACTACTGCGCTGATTACATACCTTTTTTAAATATAGCTGAGAAATAATCTTTGTTGTCAACTGCCTGCATTCCAGTAACCAACAACTATTTTTTCTTCTCGTTTTAGGAAATCATCTTCAGTAATTTTTCCCCGAATATACCCATCACGGAGATAATGTAGCTTTGCCAAATATTCTTCTTTTGAATCACAATGGCTCCAGCCTTTTTCATTTGTATGAACTAGCTTTTCATACTCATCTGAGGATATTTTTAAAGGATTTTCTCTAGAATATGGTGTTAAAATAATCATCAACCATCCTAATATTTCCACATAATGCGTGGAATGTATATTTCAACGTAAATAAATGTTAATCATTTTAAACATTAATTTCAAAAGCTTGCAAGTCGACAACTACAAATCATGAACAAAACAACAAAAAAACAACATATCAGACAAAATATACATATATTTTTTTGGACAGGAAGTTCAATTTCAGGAATCATGCTTGGTCTGAATGCCCCAGGATTAGGAACTCATTGGCTGGGATTAATTTCCCTGTTTCCTTTGATCTACACTTTGGAGAAACTCCATGCGGAAGGGGATATATCTTACTTGAAAAGGGGGTTGCTATTTTTTGGGATTTGTTGGCTCTCTGGAGGAATTGCTGCTTCAATTGGAGGCTATTGGATAACCAACAGTGTCCATGTTTTTGGGCACCTTAACTGGCCTGCTGCGTTAATGATAACAGGGTTCGGTTACGGTCTTGAAGTAGGCTTCCAACTTTTTGTTTATTTCGGAATCCCACTACTCTTAATCTCTAAACTCAATAACTGGGACTTGCCGCTGAGACTTGCGTTTGTCTTAGCGATAGATCCTTGGTATCCTCGCTTGATTCACTGGAATTACGGTGGGCTGACATTCAGTGAATTCCCCTTGATTGAACAATTTGCCGATATCATTGGATCTTCCGGACTCATTCTTTACA